>PDWI01001129.1_pt1 | contig 43141 bp, 35 predicted proteins | sample 1430891 | NCBI WGS metagenome assembly PDWI01 (sample SAMN01162508, study PRJNA174530) | Oral metagenome, whole genome shotgun sequencing project. | biome: Marine environment; feature: Marine mammal; material: Swab sample of the gingival sulcus; isolation source: swab sample of gingival sulcus... | reverse complement strand
GAGCGGCAGCCCCAATCAAATCAGATATAAAACGGGAACCTCCTACGGTTTTCGCGATGCGTGGGCGATGGGCTACAACAATCGTTATACCGTCGGGGTCTGGGTTGGTCGTATAGACGGCGGATACGATAAAGACAGCACCGGTTTGAATACCGCCGTGCCGGTTATGCGGCAGGTCTTTGCCAATTTGCCCGGGGCAAAGGGAAAACCGGAGAAGAAAACAATCCCGAAAGATGTTTTGCTTGTGTCACGAAGCGGGTTGCCGCAGCATTTGCAATCGTTTGGTAAAACCGGTTTCTCTCGGGGGGCAAAGCTGCTTATCTCCTATCCCGTTGCGGGTAGCCGTATCCCTTTTACAGAAAAGATGCGCATCCCTCTGAAAGCATCCGGCGGGACGCCACCTTTCCACTGGCTGGTCAACGGAAAAATTATCGGTCAAGACAGGGAAGGCGGGGAAGGAAAAACAATGTGTTATGCCCCGAAGGGGCGGGGAGAATTGACAATTACCCTGATTGATAATGCGGGAGAACAAGCCAAGACCAAGATTAGGGTTGATTAGGCGGCAAGATAAGGTGGAACTAAAATTTGTATTTTAATTGACATGATATTATCCTGTGATACTATGAAGAAATGAATAATAAGCAAAGAAAAATCCTGAAGAAAATATTACAAGAGCCTGCTGACGGCAATCTTGATTGGGCAAAAATTGAATCCCTGTTCCTGGCCTTGGGCTGTAGAGTGATAGAGGGGAAGGGAAGCGGGGTTACTTTTGAAAAATACGGTATCAAGGCAAGATTTCACCGTCCGCATCCAGGACAAAATGCCCTGCGGTACCGGGTAATAGCAGCTCGGGATTTTCTGCAAAAGATTGGAGTAACACCATGAAATATAAAGGATACAGGGCAAGGATTGAATTTGATGATGCCGATCATATATTCGTTGGCCGGATCGCTGCCATCAACGATGTGGTGAGTTTTCACGGCAGCAGTGTTGAAGAGCTTGAAGAGGCTTTTAGGGAGGCGGTTGACGATTATCTGGCCGCCTGTATGGAGCTTGGACAAAAACCGAACAGGCCGGTATCCGGCAAGCTGCTTTTAAGACTGCCGGAAGACCTGCACGCCGCTATCGCTGAACGTGCCGAGTTGAAGGGCATCAGCATAAATAGCTGGGTAGTAAATGCTATTGAACATGCAGCAGCAAGATAAGGAATGCCTAAAAATAGTTGACGGCAAAGGCAGTTTTCTATAAACTGGTCAGCCTCTTATAGGCTGCCTGAAACGGCATAAAAAAAGGAGGAAATAAAATGAAAGCAAGGCATAACACCAAGTCAGGAATAATCAAACAAACATGGCTCACGGCCTTTATCCTCTTGTTTTTCATGGGCTTATCCCTTGATGCGGGGGCCGGAATGCGAACCCCGCCGCCGGAAAGGATTGAGGTGATCATGGTTGGCGACCGGCTTGTTGATATTGCCTATCATCTTGGCGTGCTGCCGCGGGCCATGTCTGTCCGCGGCTCGCAATGGGAGATGGCCAAAAAATTAAAAGTCAGCAGCCAGATTCTGGGCTGCCCGATGTACACCACGGTGAAAAAAAAGGAGACCATCCCCAATGCCCTGAAAAAATTCGGCATTAAACGGGTGATGGTAGAAAAAAGCACTCCTTTTTGTCTCTATAAGCCGCAGGTCAAGCCGGAAAATATTGCTGAAATTCTGGCCGGAACGGATGCGGTTATTGAATACGTGGATTTTTCTGCAGGCTTGGATGCCGCTGTCCGTCAAACCGCCAAGCTGCTGGACAGGGAAGCTCAGGCAGAGGCTTTAATAGAAAAATATCACGCCAGTCTAACCAAAGCACAAAAGAAGCTGCCGAAAAATCTGGGGAAAAAGGTGCTGGTGATTAACGGTACTTATCAAAAAGATACCGGCAAGACCGCTATTCGGGTGGAAGCCCCCGGCTTTTATTCCGACCGTTTTTTTCTAAAGCCCACAGGCTGCGTTAATGCGGGGGATGCCTTCAAGCCCGCTGGCGGCAAGGCGGAAAAAGGCTATTATCCGGTTCGGAAAAAGAAAAACGGGATGGATCTCAGCCCCTTAATTAAGGCCAATCCAGATATTATCATCCTTACCGGCAGCAGTTATGCCGCAGCAAGCAGCCTGCATAACTATCTGAAAAATAATCCTGAACTGGCAAAAGTTCCGGCCATTAAGAATATGGCGGTATATGATCTGCCTCTTTATGTGGATTCCAGCGTGCTGGAGCTGCCGCAGATTCTTCTGCAATGGGGAATGGCTCTTGGTAATTAGCAAGCGGATTTTCAGGAGAAGACCATGTTGACACCGCCGGATAAAAACCATATCTCTTTTCTGCCCGGTGATCTGTCTGCGGCCAATAAAAAGAACCAGCGGCAGTTTCGTTTTTTCGCACCATTTTACGATCCGGTGATGAGATATTTGATCCGGCCGCGGGTGCATAAGGCTGATCCGGCAAGGCATCAGGGCATCTGGCAGGAGATGATCGGTAATTTACGTAAGGCAGAAATTCTTGATCTTGCCTGCGGCACCGGCGGCCTGATTGCCTGTATAAACCAGGATAATAATTATACCGGCCTTGATTTATCCTATGAAATGCTGAAAAAAGCGGCAAAACGTGCCGGGAAAAAGGGCTTTTCCGGCTACCGCCTGATTTGTGGCAATGCCGAAAGCCAAATTTTCCCCGCAGGCAGTTTTGATGCGGTGGTTAGCGACACCGCCCTGCATATGATTCCCGACTGGCAGGGAGCAGTCAGGGCTGCCGCCCACAGCCTTGCCCCGCAGGGTACTTTAAGCGGGGCAGTGCCGATAGTGGGCATTGATAAGGATTTTGACAGAATTTGGCAAAAATATGCCGACCGTCCCCAATTTCACGCCCTTACAGAAGATGATCTGGCCCAATCCTGCCGGATAAATCATCTGGATTTTACCCGTTTTGCCACTAACGGCGGCCTGATCTATTTTCAGGCAGTAAAAAGTTAAGGTAACGTAGTCAGGCAAATTTACATAAATACTCCAGTTAAATCATCATGCTTACAACCAAATATCATCATTTTTCTTGCCTGGTCATTATCCTGCTGCTTGCTGCAATCTGCCGGGCCGATGAAGTCAGTACGGCCAAGGATGAGAGCCCCGAAAAACATGCCGTACGCATCCTGCTGGCCGCCAGAAACGAAGCGGTCATATCCAGCCGTTTTTTCGGCACCATCGCCAAAATTCATGTTATGGAAGGCAAGTCGTTCAGGCAGGGGCAGCCGCTGGTCGAATTTGATTGCCGGGAACTGGCCGCCGAGAGCAAGGTAATCCTGAAGGAACTGGAAATGCACGAGGCTACCCGCAAGGCAAATGCCGAACTCTATGCCAAAAAAATGGTCGGTGAGCTGGAAAACCAGCTTTCCCGAATCAAGGCGGGCGAGGCCCGGGCCAAAAGAAAGACCTTTGCGGTCAAAATGGAAAACTGCACCATCCCGGCCCCCTTCTCAGGACAGGTGGTTGAGCTAAAGGCCCACGAACACGAGAGCCTGCAGCCGGGAACCCCAATCATGCTGATTCAGGATCCGGCATCACTGGAGGTGCAGCTGCATGTTCCCTCAAGGTGGCTGAGCTGGCTAAAACCCGGCACCGTCTTCCGGGCCGATATAGAAGAGACCGGCAGCAGCTGCGAGGTCAAGGTTGATCGGCTGGGAGTAAGGGTTGATCCGGTCAGCCGCACCGTCAAGATATACGGCTCCTTTCTCAGCCCCCAGCCGGATCTGCTGCCGGGCATGAGCGGTTATGCCCGCTTTGAACATTAAACTGCTGTAACCAGAGGATTTTTTCCATGCCCGCCGCCAGACAAAAATTACAACCGGCAGATTACCTGACCAGGCTAATCGCCCTTGAGCGGCAGGCAAGGCGGGCTGAATCCATTCAGGATCTAAAGTTTATCATGGTCAATGAGACCCACCGCCTGCTGCCCTGCTATCAGGCGGTGCTATGTGAATTCAGGCGTTCCGGCAAGCCGGTTGTTACCGCTGTTTCCGGGGTGGTTTCCGTTGATGCCAATACCCCATTTGCCCTGTGGATCAGCTCGTTTTGCCGGAGCATACTCAAAAAAGATCCCGCCCATAAAACCAGCCTGCTTAACCGTGCCGATGCCGATGCCGCAACCGCCGCCGGCTGGCAGAAATGGCTGCCCGATTATCTCCTTTTCTGCCCCTTGCCAGACCGGAGCGGCCAGCCTGCCGCCCTGCTTGTTTTATCCCGCGAGGAACCTTTTTCACCCCAGGAAAAGGGGCTGGCAGAGCTTATTGCTGAAACCTATGCCCATGCCTGGAATGCTCTGGGCGGAGCATATCGGCGGGGCCTGCTGCCCGGCAAAAAGGCCCGCCGCCGCCTTGTTTTTGCCGCTTTGGCCCTGCTGCTTGCCGGAGGTATTATCCGGGTGCCGGAAACGGTGCTGGCCCCTGCCGAAATCGTACCGGCGGCCCCCATGATGATCACCTCGCCGGTCAGGGGGCAGATCAAGGATATTCTGGTCAAGCCCTATCAGATGGTAAAAAAGGGCGAGGTTCTCTTTACCCTTGACGATACGGAAATTGTCAATCAGTTTGCCCTGACAGAGAAAAATCTCGAGGTGCTGAAGGCCGACTACCTGCGGGCGGAACAAAAGGCATTTCACGATCCGCAAAGCAAGGGCGAGCTTGAGGTTTATCGGCTGCGGGTTCAGGAAAAAAAGCTGGAACTTGCCTATTACCGGGGCGAGCTGACCCGTCAGCAGATAACCGCACCGCAGGACGGCATGACCATCTTTCAGGACCGCAATGACTGGCTGGGACGGCCAGTGGGCATCGGCGAAAAGGTCATGGTGCTGGCCGATCCCGGGCTGGCCGAAATCGAAATACATCTGCCGGTGGATGATGCCATTGCCCTTGAACCCGGGGCCAGGGTCAGGCTGTTTCTGCGTACCGACCCGCTCAATCCGGTCTCGGCCCGCATCAGACGCACCAGCTATCAGGCCGAACATTCCGGGCCGGGAGGCATGTTCTTCACTCTCAAGGCGGCCTTCAGCCAGCAGAAAAAATCATGCCCGCGCATAGGTCTGCAGGGTACGGCCAAGCTGTACGGGGAATCTGTACCGCTATTCTATTATCTGTTCAGAAAACCGCTGGCCGCCGTCCGCCGCAATCTGGGAATCTAAATGGCTGGTGCAGGCAGCATCATCGGGGATTTGCCCGAAACAACGCCTGGGCAATCACCGCCGCAGGCCGAAAAATTCTTTCCGGCCCTTCGTGAGGACATCAACCTGCATCCGGCAGCGCCCCTGGCGGACGGCTCGCCGACCTGGGTGCTGCATGATCCGGTATCCAACCGCTTTGTGCAGATCGGCTGGCAGGAATTTGAGATTTTGCAGCGTTGGGAGATGCGTAATATCAAGGAGATTGTCCAGGCAGTCAATAGGGATACCACTCTGGAGATTACCCCCGAAGATGTAATGATGGTCGGTAATTTTCTGGTCGGCCAGCAGTTTCTAAATCCCGTTTCCCCGGCTGCCCTGAAAGAGCGGTTTAAGCTGATGGAGAAAAAAAGGGGCGGCGGCTTTTCCTGGCTGCTCCACCATTATCTTTTCTTCCGGGTGCCTCTTTTTCACCCCGACCAGTTCCTTGCCGATACCCTCTGGCTGGTACGGCCCTTTTTTACCCGCAGCTTTGCCCTGCTGGTTCTGTTGGGCGGCATGGCCGGGGCTTTGCTGGTTATCCGCCAGTGGGAGGTCTTTATCCAGACCAGCCTCAATCTCCTCTCTTTCGAGTCCCTGATCTTTTATATCCTGGCGGTTATTTTTGCCAAATGTGTCCACGAGCTGGGCCATGCCTATTCCTGCAAGCGGCACGGTCTTAATGTGCCGGTGTTCGGGGTGGCCTTTCTGGTTCTCTGCCCCTTTTTATATACCGATACCGGCGAATCATGGAAGCTGACCTCCCGCCGGAAAAGGCTGGAAATTGTTGCAGCCGGTATGATGGCCGAGGGGACCCTGGCCGTTTTCGCCGCTCTTGCCTGGAGCATTCTACCGCCCGGCCCCTTACGCAATACCGCCTTTTTCCTGGCCACCACCTCGCTGTTTATGACCCTGATTATCAATATCAGTCCCTTTATGCGCTGGGACGGTTATTATCTGCTCTCTGATCTGACCGGCATCAAGAACCTTCAGCCGCGTTCGATGGAGCTTGCCAAATGGCGGCTGCGGGAGTTTATTTTCGGCTTTGGCAGCCCGCCGCCGGAAGAAAACCCTCCCCTTACCCGGCGTTTTATGATTATCTATGCCTATCTGGTCTGGCTATACCGATTTACCGTATTTATCGGTATCGCCATGCTGGTTTATCATTTTTTTATCAAGGCAGTCGGCATATTTTTGATGGCTGTCGAATTGTTATGGTTTATCTGGCTACCGATACAAAGGGAATTGCTGGTCTGGTATCAAAAGCGGGGTGAAATGCACTGGAATAAAAACAGCATAATCAGTATAACCGCGGCGGGCCTGATGCTGCTTTTGTTTATCCTGCCTTGGAAAAACTATCTCCTGCTGCCCGCAGTCATCAAGCCTGATGAATTTATGGAGCTTTATTCTCAAGTGCCGGGAAAGGTTGAACATATTTATATCGAGGAAGGCGAAGGCGTGCAAAAGGGCCAGATCCTCTTTGCCGTCAGGTCGCCGGAGCTTGACTACCAGCTCAAGCGGGCGGTGCTGGAGGTGCAGCAGGCCGGAAACCTGCTTAAACGATCCGCCGTAAACGATCAGCTCCGGGAACAGCAGACGGTCGCCGAGGAGCGTTATATCGAGGCATTGCAGCGTGTCAGCGGCCTGCAAAAACAGAAAAAAATGCTGGACATCAAGGCCCCTTTCAGCGGCAAGATGGTATCACTTCCCGATACACTCAAGGAAAATATCTGGATCGCCGAAACAGACCGGCTGGGCATTCTGGCCCAAAGTAACCGCTGGCTGATCTATGCCTATGCCCGGGCCGGAGATCTGGAACGCCTGCGGTCAGGCACCGCCGGATTATTCTATGCAGGGCCGGAAAGCGGCAAACCCCTGCCGGCCAGAATAGTCAGTATCAGTCAGGTTAATATCAAAAATTTCACCGAACCGATGCTGACCTCAATTAACGGCGGCCCCATTGCGGTCAGCCTTGAGCAGGACGGGAAATATCTGCCCGAAGAGTCGGTTTTTCAGGTGCAGTTGGAACTAACTGGCGAAAAGCCCTATACCGCCAGGATGATACAGCCGGGGGTGGTACGGATCAAGGCAAGACCAGTCAGCCTTGCTGCCAAGGTCTTTAGAAACCTGCATTCCCTTTTTATCCGTGAATCCGGTTTCTGAACAGACCGGAGAAATATTGTTCAGCGGCGAGTAAAATATATTCGGCGGATAGGCTGGGCGGTGATTTACAGCATAATAGTTTCAAATGTTTTCTCGCCGTTTATTCGATAAATAGTAAAATCACGATCAATTGTTACTATGGTATTTATTCCGGTTCTTTCAGCAAGTAAAACCAGGCAGGAATCTGCAAAATCCATTGGCAAATCCTGATATTTCACAGTTAATTCCTTTATTCTCGGTAAATCTTCCTGCTTAATATCAAAAAGCTGAACTCCCCCCTGAGCAACCCATGCCAAAAAATCAATTTGTGCATTACGGTTAAAGTCAAGTAGATGTAAAACTTCTGTAATGGATGCAATAGTAGTAATAAGTGAAGAGATATTATGTTTAATAAACTTTATACTTTTTTGATGGTATTTATCAGAAGCATCAAATAAGGCTATTAAAGGGCCGCTGTCAATTAAAATCCTATTCATCTATCCTATTAGCCATTATTCTGTCTTTTATAATTTCTTTTCGGTCAGATGATAAATTGGTTTGTCCGCTCGAATATTTACCAAATAAACCTTGTCCAATCTTCCAGGCACTTTTATCTTTTTGGGTCTGGATATAGTTAATTATGCTTTTTCTGACAAATTCAGAACGAGTAATGCCGAGATTTTGTGCCGTAAGGTTTACTTGTTGTTCCAGTGCCGGATCAAGTCGCAGAGTAATCATAGCCGCCTCCTTTTGGTATTACGCAGCGTAACACCAGTATCAGGCAAAGTCAATACCTATGTGGCATAACCTGCCCTTGCATATTGGCTCTCAATCCCTAAAATTACGGGCGGATATGGAATCAGAAATCAGAGAACAGAGATGTATGGGCAAAATCCATTTTTGCCCTAATCCATTTTTGCCCTAATCCGTTTTTGCCCTAAACACGGGCGGATATGGAATCCGCCCCTACGTCCGGTTGCAATTACGGGCGGATATGGAATCAGAAATTAGAGGACAGAGATGTAGGGGCAGAATCCATTTCTGCCCTAATCCATTTCTGCCCTAAACACGGGCGGATATGGAATCCGCCCCTACGTCCGGTTGCAATTACGGGCGGATATAGAATCCGCCCATAATGCAAAACGGCACCGCATATTTTTCCCTTGATTTTTTTTAGGATAGTCTTACTTTGTTATATCTGGTTTATACTGCGGTAAAATGTTATGCCGCTTAGGGCTGTCTGCTAAAATTTCACAATGGGGTGAAGCGATGAAAGGGAACCAAGGTTACAAGCAAATGCGTATGATGGCAAAAAGGCCGAGCCTGTTGATGGCTCTTGAAGCCCGTATCTTATATGATGGAGCCGGTGCCGAAGTGGTAGCGGATGCCGCCGCCGCAGAAGTTCTGGTTCCACAAACAGTAGAGAACACGGCGGCAGAAACCACGACGGCAGACAGCCTGGAGACCGCCGCCCCGGCTGTTTCCGGGCAGGAAAACAATCAGCCTTCTGCCGGACAGCAGGAAAGCCCGGCCGCTGATTACGGCTCCGAACAGGCCGCCGAGCCTCTGGATACCGGCGATACCGAGATTGAGCAGGTCGTTTTTGTTGATACCGCAGTTCAGGATGCCGATACCCTGGTGGAGGGAATCACCGAAACCGTCAGCGATGCCGCCAATGATAACCCGTCCGGTCTGGTCGGGGCAAGCTCCAGCGGAACCGTCTCCGGCTCCACCCTGATTGTGGAACTGGGCGGCCAGCCCCTGACCGATATAACCACGGTGCTTGAGCAGTATCAGGAGCTGGATGCCGTGCATATTATCTCCCACGGCGAAACCGGCGGGCTGATCCTTGGCAATACGGTTATTGATCAGGACAATATCGGGGAGTATGAGGCCATGCTCCAATTCTGGGGCAAATCGCTCTCTGCAGACGGCGATATTCTGCTTTATGGCTGCAAGGTCGGTGCAGGCGGCGAGGGGCAGGATTTCATTGACCAGATGGCGGCCATAACCGATGCCGATATCAATGCCTCCACCGATGATACCGGCAATGCCTCCTCCGGCGGCGACTGGGAGCTGGAGGCGGCAGCCGGCAGTATTGAGGCGGCGGTGCTTTTAGGTGAGCAAAATGCCGCCGGCTGGCAGGGCCTTTTGGATCCCTCCGATACCGATGGTGATGGGGTGAACGATATTGATGATCTTGATGATGATAATGACGGCATCCTTGATACCATGGAAAATCCGGGAACTGCCGGAATAGGAAATGCCGAAGGCACTGGAAAGTTTACCGAACAGATTCACTGGGTGGTATGGGATGATGAAAGTGTTCAGGACGGTTTTCATGTTGGTGATACACAGACTGTTACGCTTGGCGACGGCTCGGAAATTACCATTACAGTAACCAGTGCGAATGACGATGCCAAATACCTGAAACCTAATCATATGGATACATGGTATGGGGCCTTGCTTCATCCCTTTTATAAGGTAAATGATGAAAACTGTGCCATGTACACCAAAGGCGACGCAAGTAAAGAACCCGGGGTAACATTTTCCATTACGGCAAAAGATAAGAACGATGTGGCCTTTCTGCCTGTTCTTGTCTTTTCCGACCCCGAATCCAGTGATAAAGGCGGTGATCCAAATCGGCCTAGTGAAACCCAGACTGCCACCACCAATGGCTCCGTATGGCGGCAGATTGAGATACATGAAAAAACCGGCAAACCCACAATAACCGGTCTTGGCACCAAGACCATGACCCTGGCGGAAACCGACAAGGGGATCGGGCTGTTCCGCTCTGACGGGGTATCGGAATATATCTGGTCAACAACGGAATTTAAGGGCGGCAAGCAGGGCATGGCCATTGGTTTTATCCGCCCCAATGACACCGATGGAGACCGGGCACTTGATTCCCTTGATCTTGATTCGGATAATGATGGTATTTCCGATTATATAGAAAGCGGTGCAAACATCAATGATGCCGATACCAATAATGATGGCACCATAAGCCTTGCTGAATCGAAAGCGGCGATGGGAAGTTCCGATCCATCATATTCTGGAAACGGTGATGCGGATAATGATGGTTTGATGGATATTTTTGATAATGACCTAGATACTAATATTGACAATCTTGATGGTGATAACTCGCAAGGCACAAAGCCGGTGGATACTGATGGCGATGGTACCAAGGATTATCTTGACCTTGATGCCGATGGCGACAAGATTGCCGATGCCATTGAGGCCCAGCTTACCAAAGATTATAGAGACCATGATAGCAGCAACGACAATTCGGATGCTGATAAAGATGGGGTTATTAACAAGTTTGATAAGATACTCAACATCGACGTTTTTGGCGGCAATTTTAATGTTCCAAGGGACACTGACCAGGACGGCACCCCCGACTATCTTGATGCCGATAGTGATAATGACGGTGCATCCGACCGAGATGAAGGCCTGAAAGATGATGCCGCATTTGATGCTGAATATACCGACCCTGATGGAACCATCTACAAAAATCTACAGAAGGGCAATCCAACTGAATTTGCCTATCGGGCTACGCACCCCATCGCCTATGATGATGCCCACCGGATTGATGAGGGGGAGACCGAGCCAATAGAAGGTGATGTTCTAACAGACGGCCCGATAGCTGATTACCTTGGTACAGCTCCTGCCAACGAACCAGTAACCGGCGTTGCTGCGGGAGAAGATGCCGATCTATCTGGAAATAGTGGTTCAAGTAATGTTGGTCAAGGGCTGAAAGGTAAATATGGAACCTTAACGCTTAATGATAACGGCAGCTATACCTACGAACTGGACAATAATAACCCTGAGGTTATTGCCTTAAATGACGGGGATATTCTTGAGGATGTCTTTACCTATGAAATCAGCGATAAATATGGTGCAACAGATACGGCAAACCTGACCATTACCATTGACGGCAAGACCGATACAACACCATTGATAATTATCCCCGATGAGGACGGCAAAGATACCATTCCGGCAACAAACCATAATGCCGGCAACCCGAATCCTGAGGACAGCCATATAACCGTCTTTGAAACAGACGGAGCGTCTGCACATAGCTTTATCATTGCTCCAGGGGAAGGGCTTAACAGTCTGCAAATAGGAAATAAATTTGTTAACCTGGATGACCCTTCTGCTTTTGAGCTGACAACGGATAAAGAGGGCAGTTTCAAGATAACCGGAACCGAGACGGATAACACCACCGGCAGAATAACGGTATATTATACCTATAACCCAGAGGTGCAGACGCATAGCTCTAACAAACCAGAAACAGACAAAATTTGGGTTTATACTAACTATACCAATGGCGGAGCAAAAGAATATATCAACATCGCCATAACCGACAGCCTGCCCGTGCCGGTAGCTGATAAAAACATCATAGCCAAGGATGATGACAGTGTAACAGGAAATGTCGTTCATAATGATGAGATTACTGATGTTAAGCCTAAGCCTGTAACGGGTGTGATGAAGGGAGAAAGCGGATCTATGACGGCAGTTGGTCTGGTGCCACCATGGATACAAGGAGAATATGGTACTCTAAAATTAGGGCAGAGCGGCTCCTATACCTACAATCTTGATACAAATAACCCTCAAGTTAGCGGGCTGGCGGATGGAAAAAGCCTGACCGATACCTTTACCTATGAAATCACCGATAAGGACGGCTCAAAGGGTACGGCAGTTCTGACCATCAAGATTGTCAGCGAGACAGGCGGCCCGCCGGAGATAGATATTCCCGATATAGATGGTCCCGATGCGATTGCTCCTTTATTAAATGATTCGGGCAACCCAAGTGCAGAGGACACCCATATAACCGTCCTTGAAACGGAGGATGCAGCCGATCATCATTTTACGGTCTCCGCAGAAGACGGGCTTAAATCCATAACCATTGACGGAGAAGAGATTTCCGTGAATAATATGGTTCAACAACCAACAATAACAACCAGCAGCGGTGATGTCCTGACCATAACCAGCATTGATCTTGAAAATAATGGCAAAAACGCCGTTGTCCATTATACCTACGACCCCAATGTGCAGACCCATGATTCCGGCACCTATGAACATCAGGGCCTGACCTATAATAAGCCCAATATCAAGGAATTTCAGGTCGAGGTTACTGACATTAAGGACGAGACGGCAGAGGCCGTGATCAAGATAGCCGTAACCGATGTCAGGCCAAAGGCCCATGATGGGGGTAAGGCTATTGAAAAGGGTGCTTCGTCAAATGAGATAGAGGGTAATGTGCTAACCGATGGTGTGAAACCTGATGCTTTTGGTATGGACAGCAAACATTATCCTCCGGTAACCGGAGTTATTGCCGGTAAGGATCAGCCTGATGCTGGTCAGGTTGGCGAGACCATAGACGGTAAGTACGGCACCCTGGAGCTAGATGAAGACGGCAGCTATACCTATACCTTGGATAAGGATAATCCGGCGGTGAAAATCTTGAATGATGAAGAGGTGATTGAGGATATTTTTACCTATGAAATCAAGGATGGGGATGGCTCCAAAGATACGGCAAGGCTGACCATTGCCATCAATGGCAAGACCGGAGACGAAGCGGTTATCTATATCCCCGATGAGGATGGTAAGAAGGCCGTGGAGCCGACTGCTGGAGATGCCGGAAATCCTGATGCCAAGGATACCCATATAACCCTGCCGGAAACAAATGATCCAACCACCCATGTTTTTACGGCATTTGCACCGGGGGGAGTGGAAAAATTAACCATAGGGGGTACAAGCATTGACCTTAATCACTTCAGTGAGACTGAAATAGCAGCCAATTACGGCACCATGACAGTAACGGGTATTGCTAAAAATGGAGATAAGGTAACGGTAACCTATACCTATGACCCCAAGGTGCATGATCATGATCATAGCCAAACCTACCAGCATGACGGCTCAACCTATAATCAGCCAAGCCGGGACCGTTTTGAGGTTACAGCTAAAGGCTATAAAGTTCAAGAAACAGCAACGGCTGCCATAGATATAGCGGTAACCGATAGCAGACCGCAGGCCAAGGCAGACAGCATTAAGGTTCCCAAACTCCTGTCCGGCTCGGGCAATGTCTATGAAAATGATATTATCGGCAAGGAGCCGAAAGATGGTGCGGTAGAGGCCTTTGACGACAATCTGACATACGGCAAATTAACCCTGAAGCAGGATGGCAGCTATGAATATCTTCCCGATGCGGAGAAGGTAAAGAATTTATATGAGGGTAATACGCTGACCGATGAGTATGAATATACCATTACCGACCAGGACGGTTCAACCAGCACGGCCAAGCTGACCATCACCATTATTGGCAGCGGCCAGCCGGATAACGGTGGCGGCGGCGGCGGTGGCGGCGGTGGAGGACATACCCCGCCTGACCCCGAGCCGGAACAGCCCGAACCGGAACAACCGGAGCCGGAACAGCCCGAGCCGGAACAACCGGAGCCGGAACAGCCGGAGCCGGAACAGCCCGAGCCGGAACAACCGGAGCCGGAACAACCTGAACCGGAACAGCCGGAGCCGGAACAACCGGAACCAGTGGAGCCGCAGCCGGATATACCGGAGCCGATTCCGACCCAACCCAAGCCGATTTCCAGCAGTGAACCGGAACCTGCTCCTTCGCATCCGCTGCCGACACCCTTCGGCAGTACCGGCATCCATGAATTATATCCGCCTGATCTTCCAGCCGGTTTTCTGCCGATAGTTGAAATAACCACGGATTTCGGCAGCGATCTGTTCAGCCCCGAAATAGGAACCGAGCAGATGCAGCCGGTAATCAATCTGAATACCGCCCTTGACTGGAACAGCAACGGGGATCAGCTAATCGGCACCAGCCTGAGCCAATATATCCATGATACGGTCAACCATAGCTGGGAGCGGGTGGAACGCTGGTATGGCATGGGAACCACCTTTAGCGAGCCGCTGCGTTATGAGGTGCTGGGCGGGGCTGGAGATGAGTTTAACGGCCACCGTCATTCTGATACCTCTTCAACCCTCAGCCAGTTGGACAGGCATCTGGAGCTGATCCTTGCCGATGAGCTTGAGGAGGAGGAGCCGCTGCAGCCTGTATTTGAGGGTTCAAAGGGACTGCGCAGCCAGTTAAGCAAGGCGGATCTCCTGCGGCTGGAGATGGATAAACTGGAATCCCTGTTTATGTAAGGTTTATTGACCGGCGGCCTGTCCTGGGCAGCCGGTTGTTTTTTTTTAGAGAAAAAGGAGAGAGACAAGATGGAAAGAATCAGGTTTACGGCGGCAATATTGGCCGGCCTGCTTTTATCAGGCGGCTGTGCCTCACAGCCAGAAGAAAGAAGTTATGCGTCTGACCCCGAAATCAGGCAAGAGCGGATGCAGAAATATCGGCAGGAAGTCCGCAGCGGGCAGAAGCAGGAGCCGCTGCAAGGCCAGTTAACCCTGCCGGAGGCCATTGCCAGAGCCGTTAAATATAATCTTGATCATCGGGTCAAGCAGCTGGAAACGGTGGTGGCTATCAGGCATCTCGATCTGGCAAAAACAGGATTTTTACCCGAAATCGTTGCCCAGGCTGGTTATTCCTCCCGTGATAATGAGGCCGGAGCGATCAGCCGCTCGCTTGCCACCGGCGATGTGAGCCTGGAATATTCCACCTCCCAGGAAAAGAGCCATACCCTGAGCAGCTTGCGGGCCTCGTGGGATCTGATTGATTTTGGGCTGGCCTATTATAATGTGCAGCAGGAAAAAGATAATGCGGCCATGGCCGGGGAGCAGCGCCGCAAGGTGGTGCAGAATATTATTCAGGATGTACAGGAGGCATATTGGCGGACTTATATTGCCCAGCAGATTTCCGGCCGGATTAACGAAATTCTGCAGGAAAGTGATAAGGCCCTGGAACGCTTTAGGCAGCTCGCCGAAAGCGGCCGGATTGACCCGCTTGAGGGGCTGAATAATCAGCGTGAAATCCTGCAGATCCGCTATCGGGTGCGTTCCCTGCAGGAGCAGCTTTCGCAAGGGCCGATTCATCTTGCCGCCCTGCTTAATCTGCCGCCCGGCACCAAAATAGCCGTGGCTCCCGGCAGCGAAAGGCTGGAACTGCCGGAGCTGACCAGCGATGCCGAAAGGCTGGAGGAGCTTGCCCTGCTCAACCGCCCGGAACTGCTGATGGAAGACAGCAAGCTCAAGGTCAGCAGTGCAGATGTGCGTAAATCCCTACTGGAGATGTTTCCCCATCTTGAATTTTATGGGCAGTATACCCATGACAGCAACGAGTATCTGTACAATAATGACTGGAGCGAGGTCGGCGTGCAGCTAACCTGGAATCTGCTCACTAGTGCCGGCAGCCTTGGCCGATATGGTGCCTATCAGGCGGAAAAACGTCTGGCCGAGGGCCGCCACCGGGCCTTGTCGATGGCGGTGGTCTCGCAGGTTCATCTGGCTATCAACCGCTATCATATGGCAAGGGCCAGGTATCTTGATTCTGCCGAATTGCAGAAGGTAAGCCGTGAACTTGCCTCGATGATCAATCAGGATAACCTGCGCAAGGCAAGCGGCAGCTTTGCCAGAATTCAGGCCAACCTGCAGGCAGCCGCCGCCCAGATGGAAACCATGCTGACCTATGCCGAGGGGCAAAATGCCCTGATGCGTCTGTATAATACCCTTGGCCTTGATCCCCTGTCGAAGATTAACCAGAATGATTCAATTCAGGAGATTTCGCTGGCGATAGAGGATTATTTTCAGGGTGCCGTAAACTCGATGATGTAATAGGGGAATCAGGGGACAGAAGACAGAGGACAGAGGACAGAAGACAGAGATGTAGGGGCAACCCCGCTACTAAATTGACAAAAAGCGGCAAGGCAGTGAAAAGGTCTTTACCTGCAAGTACACCTGACAGAGAGCAAGAAAGTAATCATCAATTTAGTAGCGGGGCCATTTTTGCCCTGATTCATTTTTGCCCTAAACACGGCACGGGCGGATATGGAATCAGAAATCATAGGAAAGAGGTGTAGGGGCAAAATCCATTTTTGCCCTAAACATGAGCGAATATTGAAATCCGAAGGGCGGATATGGAATCCGCCCCTACATATCGGGAATCAGAGGACAGAGGTGTAGGGGCAAAATCTATTTTTGCCCTAATCAATTTCTGCCCTAATTCATTTCTGCCCTGATTCATCAATAAAGGGCCTTGCCGGTGCTGGTCATGGCAAGATGTCCGTCTCTGACGCCTTTTAGGGCCAGGAGCTGGTCGGCCAGTTCCTGCACCGTTTCGGCCAGTCCCTTAACGATTATCACCTCCAGGCAATTATCATGATCCATATGAACATGGGTGGTGGAGATAATCAGATGGTGGTAATCATGCTGAATTTCAGTAACCTTTTCCTGAATCTGGTGGCGGTGGTGATCATAAACCATGTTTATCACTCCCATCACCTGTTTACCGGCCTCCCATTCCTTTTTGATAAACGATTTACGGATTAAGTCACGAATGGCCTCTGATCGGTTATTATATTGTTTTTCCTGAATATATTCATCAAAGATACTCAGCAGTTCCTCCTCAATGGAGATGGAAAATCTTTTTAGCATTTTTTCACCTTATTATTGTTCGGTTAGTCAGCAGGCAGCAGCCTTCCCGCCGGATGCGGTTTTCCGCTCAAGCCACCCGACCAGCAGGGAAAGCGAAAAACACAGCACCAGATAGATCAGGGTTATGGTTATCCAGATCTCAAGGGTAACCTGGGTCGAGGCCATCACCTGTGAGCCTTGAAAAGTCAGTTCCTGGATGGAAATAATGGAAACAATGGATGAATATTTTATGGTATTGATAAATTCATTGGCCAGCGGCGGCAGCATGATTCTGGCCGCCTGGGGGAGAATAACCAGCCGCATCTGCTGCCATCTGCCAAGGCCCGAGGCGGCTGATGCCTCCCACTGACCAGAGGGGATGGACTGGATGCCGCCCCTGACAATCTCGGTGATATATGCCCCCTGAAAAAGACCAATGGTAATCACCCCGGACAAAAATGGTGTTATCTGCCTGCTATCTGTCAGCAAAAGCGATATATATCTTTGCCGATCCGGCGGCAGCGAGCGGAAAAAATCTTCCACGCCCAAAAGGGGCATTAGCTGATCACTGACAAAAAAATAGAAGATAAACACCAGTACCAGCGGCGGCAGGTTCCTGATTATTTCCACATAAGAGGTGCCGACCAGCCGATTAAATAGCCGAGGCGAGGTTCGCATAAGGCCCATCCACATACCGAATACGGCGGCAAACAGGGTTCCCCAGATGCTGAGTTTGATGGTGGTCATCAGCCCCTGCATCAGCATATTCATCTGCCAACTGCCGGTTTCCTGATCAAAACGGAACATATAGGCCGGAATGACCGACCAGTTCCAGTTATATTCCAGGGCGAAAAACAGGCGGTATATAATAAAGGCAGCGGCGGCGGCGGCAAACAGCAGCACCGCCATATCCAGCCTTGTAAATCGTTTAGTCATAGGTTTCCGGCAAGCATCTGCCTGCCGAATAAGTTTTGAACCGCTATTTGATTAGTTCTTCCCAGTCTCTGGTGTTGAACCAGTAATTATGACGCTCTTCCAGCCAGCCGCTCTGCCAGGCCCCGGTAATCCAGCTATTGAAAAAGGCCAGGGTATCCGGATCTCCCTTGCGGATGGCAAAACCAAGCGGCTCCTTGGTAAAAGTTTCTTTTACCGGCATAAAGAGCTTATCGCTGTACTCAATTGACTCAAAGGCCGGGCGGGGTGCCGAGCCGACCACCGCGTGGACATTGCCGTTACGAAGCTCCTGATAGGTTTGGGCCTCGTCATCAAACATCCTCAATTTGGCCTTGGGAAAAAATTTTTTGGCGGCAGCGGCAGCACTGGTGCCCAGCTTGCAGGCAATTTCTACCTTTTCGTGGTTAAACTGCTCAAGGGTGGTAAAACCTGCGGCCTTTTCCTTGCTGGCCACAATTGACATACCGGAATATTCATAGGGCTGGGTAAAATTTACCTTTAATGCCCGTTTGGGCAAAATGCCCATACCGCCGATAATTACATCAAACTTGCCGGTCAGCAGGGCCGGGATAATGCCGGCCCATTTGGTGGGCACAAATTCCACCTTGACGCCAATATCCGCCGCTATTTTTTTGGCCACATCAATCTCAAAGCCGATATAGTTGCCGTTTTTGTCCTTCATTGCCCAGGGCAAAAAGGTGTCCATCCCCACCCTCATTACCCCCCGTTTCTGAATCTGGGCGATGGTGCTTTCCTGCACCAGTTGCTGCTGAACGGATTGGGCCGCAATCAGGCCGGGGCTTGCAAAAAGCAAGATAAAAAGCATAAGCGGGATGAAAAATTTTTTTTCGGTTTGCTGCATGGGTTCCTCCATAAATATTGATTGATAAAAGTTATATACCAGCTTATCCAAGCCATCTTTCCACTAAAGAGATGGTCATGGAAAGTAACACCGTAATAAAAAGGTAGATCAAAGCCACGGTAAACCATATTTCAAAGGTCAGAAAGGTCTCAATGGTCAGGGCCTGTGCCTGCATGGTCAGGTCGTAGATGGCAATGGTCGAGACCAGAGCCGAGTCCTTGACCAGCGAAACGGCCTGACTAATCAAAGGCGGCAGGGTTTTTCGTATGGCCTGGGGGAGAATAATATATCTGTAGGTGCTTAATTTGCCAAGTCCAAGACTGTCTGCCGCCTCGTACTGACCTTTTGGTATGGCAAGAATACCGGAACGAAGAATTTCCGAGGTATAGGCCCCCTCAAACAGGCTAAGAGCAAGTACCGCCGAGGCAAAACGGCCAAGCCCTATGACCGGCCCCAAAACAAAATAAATAAAAAAAATCTGGATCAAGAGGGGCGTATTGCGGATCAATTCAAGATATAAGCGGGACAGAAGGCAGGCTACCGCCGACTGAGAAAGCCTCATCAAGGCAGCTATGATACCGATAAGAGAGGAAAAAAACAGGCTGATGGCAGATATTTTCAGGGTTACCAGCAAGCCGTCCAGCAAGGGGCCGGCCTGAAAACCGTTTTCTCCAAAGGAACAAATCAGGGGCGGCACCTGATACCACTGCCAGTAATAACCGATATTTCCGGCACTTTTCACGGCCAGATAAACAAGCACCGCAACCAGCAGCACAAACATCGCCAGATCAAAAATCTGGCTGCGGAATATGGCTGAAATTTTATTTGCTTTGAGCGGCGGCATGATCAAGCGGGGTTTAATGAAAAATTATTTTTCCTGTTTTTCATCATTGATCTGCTTTCTTGCCATTTCGGTAATGGCTCTGAAATCTATCTTGCCGCTGCCCATTTTGGGTAAATCTTCCATCAGCATAAACTGCTTGGGCAGGGCAATCTTGGGCAGATGCCTGGCCATATTTTTCAGCACTTCCTTTTCATCAAGCTGACAGGTAACCACGGCGATAATCTTGGCACCCTTGGTGGCATCGGGAACCTCTACCACGCAGCAAAGGGCATTATCGGGCAGAAACTGCTCCAGCACATCCTCTATTTTCACCATGGAAACCATCTCGCCGCCAATCTTGACAAAGCGTTTCAACCGTCCGACATGCCATAAAAAACCATTTTCATCTATATTGCCCATGTCGCCAGTATCATACCAGCCCTGGCGGATATGCAGTGAGGTTTGTTCAAAATCGTTGAAATAACCGGTCATTACATTATCTCCCTTGACCAGGATTCTGCCGTCCTCGCCAGGCTTACACTCCTCGCCGGTTTCATAATTTTCAATCCTGACCTGCACACTTGGAAAGGGCCGGCCGACACTGCCCGGGGTATTGTGGGCCGGGCAGTTGGCGGAAATTACCGGCGAACATTCTGTGGCACCATAACCCTCATACAGGATGATGCCGTGTTTTTCCATAAAGGCATCCCGCAGCGAATCCGGGCATTTATCGGCCCCAGCCAGGGCAATTTTCAGTGAATCGAAATCTCCCGGTTGTGATTTACGCAAATATCCCCATAAAAAACTGGGCGTTCCAACCATAAAGGTTGCCTGACCATCTCTAACGATGGAGCATACCTTGGCAAAATCAAGGGGATTTGCATAGGTAAGCATGGTCATGCCGTGAAAAACCGGAATCCAAAGATTGATGGTCAAGCCGAAAACATGAAAATACGGCAGGGTACATAAAAAAATGTTGTCCGGCTCAAAGTGGAAAAAAACCGAAGCGTCCTTGACGTTGGTATAAATATTTTTATGACTTAACTGCACGGCCTTGGGATCTTTTTCGCTGCCGCTGGTAAAAAGGATGACCGCTGTGTCGTTTTCGTCCGGACTGTGAACCAGTTTTTTCAGAATTTTTGCCGGAAGTTTGGCCTTAATGGCGGCCTTGATTTTGGCAAATCCGCTGATGCCGTCCATCAGATCTTCTATATAAACCATGCCGTCAACATGGGGACAATCGATCTTTTCCAGCAGGGCCCTGGAGGTTATAATGGTTTTGAAATCACATTTTTTTTGGGCATAACGGGCATTTTGCTCCGCTCCGGTGGAGTAATTTATCATTACCGGAATCCGCCCGGCCATCATCACCGCAAGTTTGGTCAGAATGCATCCGGCCGAAAGAGGAATCATAATGCCGATAAAGCCCCGATCCATCCTTTTGATGATGGAGGTCAGGATGAATGCAGCAATTAACGCTTTGTTATAACTTAGTAATTTATTAGTTGAATGATCGTGGATGGCAAGTTTATCCCCCCGTTTCTTGGCACTATCTATAAAACAGTGATGCAGTAACATCCCTTCCTCCAGGCCGCTTTCCGCCTTTTTCCGGCAAACTTTTATATATAAAAAATTTTCGCGTATTTCGCGTATTTCGCGGTTCCATAATTTTTAACCGCGAAATACGCGAAAGGTTAAGCTGGCTTCTAGCCCGGAGGCCACAGCATATTACGGCCGCCAAGGATATGAACGTGTATATGAAATACGGTCTGTCCGGCCCCAGAACCAGTATTAACCACGGTTCTGAAATCATCACCCACGCCCTGCTCCCCGGCCAGTTTAGCCGCCGTCCGAACCAGTTTACCCATCAGCATTTCATCCTGCTCTTCAAGTTTATTAAGACCGGAAATATGCTTTTTGGGGATGACCAGAAAATGAGTCGGCGCCTGAGGGGCAATGTCCTTAAAGGCCAGCATCTCATCATCTTCATAAAGTTTTTCGGCCGGAATTTCCCCGGCGATGATTTTGCAAAATAAACAGTTATCCATTTGGCCTCCTTAGTTATAGCTGAAAGTCAGCTTATCATCTTCTAAATCCACCCTTGCCCCGCCGCCCTTGCTCAGGCTGCCGAATAAAATCTCCTCGGTAAGCACGTCACCGATTTCCTTTCTGATCAGGCGGGAAAGCGGCCTTGCCCCGTAATCATGGTCATAGCCCTTTACCGCCAGCCATTTCTTGGCCTCGGCGGTCAGGGTGATGGTGATTTTTTTCTCGGCAAGCTGGCCTTCCAGTTCGGTAATCAGCTTATCCACAATCTTTTCCATGGCCCCGCTGGCCAGATTACCAAAAGAGATCACCGCATCAAGCCGGTTTCTAAATTCGGGGGAAAACAGCTTGTTGATCACCGTCTTATCCTTACCCTTGCTGCTGCCGACAAAACCAATGGCCTTGGCCGCCATCTCCCTAGCTCCAGCATTGGTGGTCATAATAACGATTACATTTCTGAAATCCGCCTTTCTGCCGGAATTATCCGTCAGGGTGGAGTGATCCATCACCTGCAGCAGGATGGAGAAAATATCGGGATGCGCCTTTTCTATTTCATCCAGCAGCAGCACCGAATAGGGATGCTTACGGATGGCATCGGTCAACAGGCCGCCCTGTTCAAAGCCGACATAACCGGGCGGGGCGCCGATCAATCTAGCTACGGCGTGTTTCTCCATATATTCACTCATATCAAACCGCTCAAAATGGACGGATAATTTCTCGGCAAGCTGTCTGGCCACCTCGGTTTTACCAACGCCGGTCGGCCCGGCAAAAAGAAAGCTGCCGGTGGGAGAATTGGGACTGCCCAGCCCGGCACGCGAGCGTTTTACCGCCTTGACCACCGCCTCCACCGCCTCGTCCTGACCGAAGATAACCGAACGCAGCCGCTCTTCCAGGTTCATCAGCAAATCCTGATCGGCGGCGGCAGAACTTCTGGCCGGTACCCGAGCTATCTTGGAAACCACCCGCTCCACATCGCTGACCTTGACCAACTGCTTGCTCCTGCCCCTCAACCTGAAAAAGGAGCCGACCTCATCCATTACATCAATGGCCTTATCCGGCAGATAGCGGTCATTGATATATCTGGCAGAAAGCTCGGCAATGGCTTTGAGCGAAGTCTTGGAATATTTGATATCATGGTGGCTCTCGTATTTGTCCTGCAGGCCCTTTAGGATGGCATGGGTATCGCCCACCGATGGTTCTTCTATATCAATCTTCTGAAACCGCCTGGACAAGGCCCGGTCTTTTTCGATCTGGTTTTTATATTCATCGTAGGTGGTGGAGCCTATGCACCGCAGGCTGCCGGACTGAAGGGCCGGTTTCAGCAGATTTGAGGCATCCATTGAACCGCCGCTGGTGGCACCGGCCCCGACAATGGTATGAATTTCATCAATAAAGAGGATGGCCCGCTCCCGTTTGCCGATGGCCCCGATCACCCCTTTCAGCCTTTTTTCAAAATCGCCGCGGTATTTGGTGCCGGCCACCAGCAGACCCATATCAAGCAGAAATATCTCGGTATCCTGCACCAGAGAAGGCACCAGCGGTTTCTCCTCTTTTTGTCTGGCAGCCTTATCTTCATGGATAAGCAGGGCCAATCCTTCGGCCATGGCGGTTTTGCCGACCCCGGGTTCTCCGACCAGCAGGGGATTATTCTTTTTTCTTCGGCATAGTACCTGCATAATCCGGTCTATTTCCGCCTCGCGGCCAATCAGGGGATCCAGCCTGCCCTCAGCGGCCGCCTTGGTCAGATTGGTGGTAAAATCCTCCAGTACCTTGTCCGGCTTGGCCGCAGGTTTGGCATTTGGATCAGCATCAGGCGGCTTGCTCAAAGGCTCCTTTTGCAGGTTATCCGCCGTCATTTCATGGGAGACAAAATTGACCACCGCCATCCGCCCGATGCCGATGGAACCCAAAAAATATACGGCATGGGATTCTGCCTCCGAAAAAATCGAGATCAGCACATCGCTGCTGTCCACCTGTTTTTTGCCGCAACTCTGAACATGGGCCACTGCCCGCTGCAGCACGCGGTTAAAGGCCAGGGTCTGGGTCGGTTCTTCCAGCCTTCCAGAGACCGCTCTGGGCACATTTACCGACAAAAAATTTTCAAGTCTGGTTTTCAGGCCGTCAATAGAGCCGCCGCACTCGCTGATGATATGGCTGGTCAATTCATCATCAAGCAGACCATAGAGCATATGCTCCACCGTTACATATTCGTGCTTTTTATTTTTTGCTTCCCGTATCGCCCTGATCAAGGCCATTTCCAAAGTCTTTGTCAACATGCCAAACTCTCTTATTTAGGTGGTACTGCTTCCGGCTAGACGGCCTCCATGGAACACCGCAGGGGAAATTCATGCTTTTCGGCCAGCTCGTGAACCATGCTTATCTTGGTTTCGCATATCTCGTAGGTGTAAATTCCAGCGATACCAACCCCCTGTTCATGGACGTTGAGCATGATTCTGGTTGCCTCTTCATTATTTTTCTGGAAAATATCTTCCAGAACCGAGACCACAAACTCCATGGTGGTGTAATCGTCATTATGCAGAAGCACCTTGTACATGGAAGGTTCCCTGACCTCAATCTCCTCGGCCAGGGCAACATCACCTTCCGGCACTATCTTATCGTCAGCCATTTTCTATTTGCATCCTTAGAGTAAATCCGATTTTCGTTGGTTTGCAAGAATAATACTTAAGTTTGAAATTGCAATCAATGGATAAAATAACTTAGCCTTGCCTGCTTCCGTCAAGGTCCTGATTCTTTTTTCAGGTTCACCGAAATTATTGCTGACCAAATTATTTTGAACTGGTAGTATGCTCCGGCTTGAAACGCTATGAATGTATCAGGAAACTTAACCGAGGGAAGGACAATGAGCATCATGGACATCTTGCTGCAGAAGGACAGGGTATTGCTGAAAATTCTGGAAAATCATGCCGGCGTTGGTTTATGGAGTGCAAAACTCTATGACGATAATGCCAAATCTGACCGCAATAGCTGGCACTGGTCGCCGGAGTTCCGCAGGCTGGTTGGTTTTGCCGGAGATGATCTGGCCGGTTTTCCCGACCGGGCTGAATCATGGCTGGATCGGCTGCATCCCGATGACAAGGAGCATACCTTCAAAAAATTTTCAGCGGCCTTGAGCGGCAAGGGAGACGGCAAATATGATGTGGAGTACCGGCTGATGCTCAAAAATGGCGAATACCGCTGGTTTCGGGCGGTCGGCGGCGTTACCGATACCGGAAATTATAAGTACGCCTGCGGCTCGCTGATAGATATTCATGAGCAGAAGATTATAACCGAACAGTATGAACTTATTGAGAAATTTGCCGGGGTCGGCCTATGGGACGCCATTTTATTTGATGAGGATGCGGCCCATCCCAAAAGCAAGTGGTCATGGTCATCCGGTTTTCGGTGCCTGCTGGGCTTTGCTCCAGACGATAAAACAGGTTTTCCTGATCTGATGCAGTCGTGGTCAGACCGCCTGCATCCCGAAGATGTGGAAAAAACCTTTGCCGCCTTCGGTAAGGCCCTTGCAGACCAGAGCGGCAGAACCACCTACGATGTTGAATACCGCTTAAAGACCAAAAACGAGGGCTATAAATGGTTCAGGGCCTTGGGCGGCACCGCTAGGGACGCAAACGGCAAGGCGGCCCGTGCCTGCGGCTCGCTGGTGGATATTGACGCACAAAAGAAAGAGGAAGAACGCCTGCAGGACATTGTGGAAATAGCCGCTTCTCTGGAAGACCGGGTTGGAGATATTGCCAGCCGAGCAAGTTCGAGTTCAGGGATTGTTGCCTCGGCGGCGGAAGAGCTGTCTATTTCGGTTTCCGAGATGGACAAGCAGGTTGCCGAATCGGTACAATCCATCACCAGCACCTTTGAGCAGGTGGTCGAGGCCAATCGGACGGTTTTGTCGCTGGGCAAGGCGGCCAGCCAGATTGGCAGCGTGGTGGATTTGATTAAAAATATCGCCTCCCAGACCGATCTTTTAGCCTTAAACGCCACCATAGAATCGGCTAGGGCGGGCGAGGTGGGCAAGGGTTTTGCCGTAGTTGCCTCAGAGGTAAAAGAGCTTGCCTCCCAGACCTCGACTGCAACCGGGGAGATTACCGGACAGATTGAATCCCTGCAGGACAAATCGCAGCAGGCATCAGATGCAATCGGCGTCATTGAAGGCACCATGCAGGATATTAAAAAGGCTTCTGAAAATATTGCCGTTTCCATCGGCGATCAGCGGGTTGCCACCCAGGAAATTGCCGAAAAATTATCAAATATTGTTGAGGAGATCAATAATCTGTCCAGTGCAATCAATGCAGCAACAGAAAATATCCGCCGCAGTAATTATTAGTTATATTTTGAGTTTTTACGAAACCATCATAGAGGGTGAAAAATGGATTTTAACACTCTTCTTGGCACATCGTTTGCCTGTGATTGCGGAAAACAGCACACCGTACCGACAGAGAACTTCATCTATGATGATCATGCTTACGCAAGTATAGCCGACATTGCCCGCAATATTACCCGTGGACAGAGGTATCTTCTGATTGCAGATCAGAGAACCTTTGAGGCGGCCGGCAAGCGGGTAAAAGAGTTATTGCAGCAGCAAGGTATTCAGCCCGAAACCTATATCATTGCTGACAGAAGCGGCAAATCTCCAGCGGCTGATGATAATGCCAGGGATGAGATATTAGCAGCGGCACCGGATGCAGACCTTTATCTTGCTGTGGGAAGCGGGGTCGTCAATGATCTTGTCAAATGGGTGTCTTTCCTGAAGAAAAAGCCATATATAACCGTGCCAACTGCGGCTTCCATGAATGGCTATGCCTCAGCCAACGTGGCCGCTTCTATCGGCGGGCTTAAGGTGCTTTTCCATGCTGAGGCCTGCAAGGCAGCCTTTGTTGAACCTGAGGTGCTTTATCAGGCTCCCGATGAACTCACCACCTCAGGACTTGGCGATGTCCTTGCCAAATCAGTTAGTTCCGCCGACTGGAAACTTAACCAGTTTTTGTTTGGCGACTATTACTGCCAGTTTGCCGTAGATCTTCTAAAAGATCTGGAGCCTGTGTATCTTGATAATCCAGAAGGGATACGAAACAAGGAGCAAGGGGCCTTTAAGGCACTCTTTGAGGCACTTTTTTATTCCAGTATCGCCATGACCATCACCGGCACCTCTGCTCCTGCTTCCGGCGGAGAGCATCTGATTTCTCATACTCTTGATATGACTGCGGCAAGAGATGGCGTTACCCATGATTATCATGGCCGTCAGGTCGGGGTCGCCTCAATTCTTATGGCAGCTTTGTACGGGGAGATAATGACCATTGAGGTTCCGCAATTTGTCGATATTCCTCAGACAGTAAATACCGGCTTTTGGGGAGAACTTTCAGCAATCGTGGCCGGAGAATATGAAAAGAAACTGCCCAAAATAGCAGAAGCAAAAGACTTTCTGTCGAGGCATGATAACTGGCAGGCATTATGCAAGACCATTAAACCGATGCTGGCAGATCCTGCCAGGCTAAAAAACTGTCTGGAAAAATCCGGCGGCATTCATACCCTGCCTGGGATACGCCGCGGCGGCGGCGCCCTTGATTTTCAATTCTTTTTTGACACTGTGGTCAATGCCAATCAGATGCGTTCACGCTTTACCATCCTGGATCTTGCTGTTATGACTGGTGTTATTCCAAACAGAATTGATGCCCTGATTAAAAAGTGGGTGAGTTGAGGGCAAGGCAGGGTATAAAAAAGTAAATTCGATGCAGATTGAGCTTGACCCATAAGGCAAAAGTCGGCTAGATACTGGCCTGCGGGGGAGAACCAGGGGTTATTTTCATTAGCTGCATAATAATTTTAATTGGTATATCCCCGCATAGCTTTTGGCATTGCAGGCGGGGTGAAAAAGGGCTTTTTCATGCCGCATTTTTTCAACCGTAATTTTAACCAGAGGTGAGGAAATGATGAAAAAAATTCTGGCGTTGTTGACAGTATTTTTCTTGGCTGCAACTGCCGCTTATGCAGCAGATCAATGCAAAAACCGCGGCACCCTTGATGAAATGTTTTGCGATGAAAATAAGGATCTGGTGGCAGATCCCCCCAAAGACCCAAAGGAATGGAAAGACCCGAAAACCCTGGTCTTTACCTATACCCCGGTGGAAGATCCTGCGGTATATAAGGATGCTTTTGCCGATTTCCAGAAATATCTGGAAAAGGCCACCGGAAAAAGGGTGATTTATTATACCGTGCAATCAAATGCTGCCGAGGTTGAGGCCATGCGTTCCGGCCGCCTGCATATTGCCGGTTTTTCCACCGGCCCGACCGGTTTTGCAGTAAATCTGGCCGGTTATGTTCCTATTGCCGTTAAAGGGTATCCTGATACCTTTCAAGGATACAACCTGCTTGTTATCACCAAAAAAGATAGTGATATTAAGAGCCTTGCCGACCTGAAAGGCAAAAAGGTTGCCCATACTTCGGCCTCTTCCAACTCTGGAAATCTTGCACCGAGAGCAATTTTTCCTCAACATGGGATCGTGCCGGATCAAGATTACACCGTAGTATATTCAGGAAAACATGATCAGTCCATCCTCGGTGTTGCTCATGGTGATTATGATGCTGCTCCCGTAGCCTCTGATGTGTTCTACCGCATGGCCGAGGCTGGGAGAATTAACCAGGACGACTTCAATATTGTTTTTACCAGCCCCAAATTCCCGACCTCTTCTTTCGGGTACGCACACAACCTTCACCCGGATCTGGTGAAAAAAATTGTTGATGCATTCCATTCCTACCGTTTCACCCCTGCCATGCAGAAAACCTTTGGTAAGGCAGATCGTTTTTACCCGGTAACCTATGAAAAGGAGTGGAAGGTTATTCGTGATATTGCTGAATCTACCGGAACCTCCTACAATCAGGCCGGGCTGAAAAAAATGGCAGAAAAGGAAGCTGCCAAAAAAGCAAAGAAAAAGGCAGCCAAAAAATAGTCTTTTGTTGCAAATTCAACGCCTCTATTTGAGGGGCGTTGAGTTATTTTTCCCATCGTTTGTAAAACCAGGGCGTTATGACTAACAAAGAGGGCAGGTCCTGTACCACGGAGCGTAGTCTTCAGGTAAAGAATTTACGGAAGGAATATGTTGCCGGCACCCCCGTATTACGGGACATTAGTTTCGCAGTAAAGGGAAATGACAGTGTCGCCATAATCGGCCCGTCGGGTACTGGAAAAAGCACTTTGATCAGGTGTGTCAACAAGCTGATTCCGCCAACCTCCGGGGAAGTTTTTATCAGCGGCGAAAATATCACCAGCCTTTCAGGCAAGGAACTGAGAAGGGCAAGACGTAAGATTGGCATGGTGTTTCAGGAATTTAACCTGGTAGAGCGCCTCTCGGTGATGGAAAATGTATTGAGCGGCCGCCTGGGTTATGTAAAACCGTGGCGGGCCTGGCTGAGGAAATATCCCCAGGCTGATATTGACCGCGGCTTTGCCCTTCTGGAAGCAACAGGATTGATCGATTTTGCCAGACAACGGGCCGACAGCCTCTCCGGCGGCCAGCGTCAGCGGGTTGGTATTGCCAGGGCCCTGATGCAGGAGCCGCATATTCTGCTTGCCGATGAGCCAACCTCGTCCCTTGACCCCAAAACCAGTGTCGAAATCATGGAACTTCTGGTTGATATGTCGCAGCGGAACAACATTCCCCTGATTATCAATATTCATGACGTTGAGCTGGCCAAGAGGTTTAATTCCCGCATCATCGGCCTGTCTAAAGGCGGCATCGTTTACGATGGCCCTCCAGAACAATTAACCCGTGATAATCTCAAGGAAATATATGGGGGGGAAGATTGGCTCCAGTAAGTGCAGACGCAAAAACTGATCATGGCCCGCCTTTTGCGGCCAACTGGTGGGCCCGGGCGGGGTATCTGCTCGCCTTTTTGTACGCATTATATGCAATGAATTATCTGGATATTTCCTGGACCCGTTTTTGTGAAGGTCTGGGAAATGGTGCTGATTTTATCGGCGAACTTGTTCCGCCCAATTTCTCCCGCTGGAAACTGCTTGTTTTCAACCTCTTGGAAACAGTGGAGATTGCGGTTATTGCCTCAGCTTTTGGGGTACTTTTTTCACTTCCTGTGGGGCTGCTTTCTGCCCGAAACCTGATGCCAGCCTGGGTAACCTGGCCTTTCAGAACCCTGGTTGCCCTGTGCCGATCCTTTCATCCAGTGATTTTTGCCATTTTATTTGTCAAGGCCGTTGGTTTTGGCCCATTGGCAGGTATTTTAACGCTTATTTTTGCCTCCATCGGTTTTATCGGCAAGCTCTTTGCCGAGGCTATTGAAGAAATCTCCTTGAAACCGGTTGAGGCCCTGCGGGCTTCGGGTGCTCCTTTTATGAGCATTATCCTCTATGCGGTTGTGCCGCAGGTGCAAAACCGTTTTATCGGCTTTGCTTCCTATCAGCTAGATTCAAACCTGCGTAATTCAACCATGGTTGGTATTGTCGGTGCCGGCGGCATTGGCGGCACCCTGTTTGCTGCTTTTCAGCGGTTTGATTATGATTTTCTTGCGGCCATCCTGATTTCAATTATTGCCCTGGTCATGCTGAGTGAATTTATTTCTTCTAAAATAAAACGGGTGTTCCAATGAATTGCGGCAATAAATGGGAAAGATTCTCCTTTGGTGAACGCCTGGCCCGATTTTCTGTTTTTTTGGGCTTCGCTCTTGCCCTGGCATATTCCATGCGTACGGTCGAAGTTATTCCTGAGTTTCTTTATGATGCCCCGGCTCAGGTTGCCGATCTGTTTAGCAGGATGTGGCCGCTTGACTATGCGTACTATCCAAAAGGGGTACATGCGGCCATGATGGAAACCCTTCATATTGCCAGTCTCGGCACCCTGCTGGCTATTGTCATGGCTGTCCCGGTCGGCATCATGGGTGCTAAAAATATTGTGCGTATGCCCCTGCTGCACTGGCTGGCAAAGTTGATTCTGGTTTCCTCCCGTTCGGTAAATTCTCTCGTCTGGGCACTGCTCTTTGTGGCTGTTTTTGGCCCTGGCCCCCTGGCAGGAACGGTTTGCATTGGTTTCCGCTCGGTAGGCTTTGTCGGAAAACTTTTTGCTGAGGCCCTGGAAGAGGTAAATCCAGGGCCGATAGAGGCCTTGAAGTCTGCCGGAGCCCCTTGGCTCAGTGTTTTCCTGAAAGGATACTGGCCGCAGGTCTCCCCCGCTTTCTGGGGAATATTCCTGTTTCGATGGGATATAAATGTACGTGAATCGGCAGTAATCGGTCTGGTTGGTGCAGGCGGTATTGGTATGGTGCTGGATACTGCCTTGAACCTTTTTTATTGGGATCGGGTATCTGTTATCCTGCTTTCCATTTTTACAGTGGTTATCCTGGCTGAACTGCTGGTAACCAACATCCGCAAGAAAATTATTTAAGGCTCCTTTTAAGCGTTACAAGCCGTTGCAGCAATGCAGAAGGGGCGTGTTATTGAGCTGACGGCTGGTTTGTCCATAGGCATCGAAACTCGCCTACATCATAATTTACCAATGGCAGACAGCATACCTAGCCGCCGGAAAGAAATACAACGCCGAGTTCACCTGCGAGTGCAGCTAGTCCGGTGAAGCGACTTGTTGAACCCATTTTCACCCCAGGGTTTAATTTTTTTGAGTACTGGAGCAAGAATTTTTTCAGTAACTTCTGTGTCATGGGCAACTTGGGCACGCAGCCAGTAGCCGTTGGATAAACCAAAGAACGCACATAGCCGCAGGTCTGTATCTGCTGTGATAGAACGCTTACCCAAAACAATATCACTGATACGCTGGGCAGGAACGTCAATCTCTTTTGCCAGGCGATATTGACTAAGCCCCATAGGTTTCAGAAATTCTTCTAACAGGATTTCTCCTGGAGTAACTGGATCTAATTTTTTCATAATGATCTCTTCAGTGATAGTCAACGATTTCTACATTTTCAGCATAACCATTTTCCCAACAAAAACAAAGTCTCCACTGGTCGTTGATGCGGATACTATATTGTCCGGAACGATCACCTTTAAGAGCTTCAAGATGATTGCCTGGCGGAACTCGTAAATCTTCAAGTTGGCTGGCAATTTCGAGTTGTCGCAATTTCCTTCGTGCAACCTTGACAATACCACCGAAACGTTTGACCTGGTTGCCTTTTGCCAAATTTTCTGTGTGTGAACACTTAAACGATTTAATCATGCGAAAAATAGTAACATGTAGCATGATGCATGTCAAAATATTATGATTAACAGCACGGTATATTTGAGGTGGAAATTATCTTAAAAACAACGTAAATTCAAAATATTGTTTGTAATGATGATAACAATCGTCAATGCCTATGCCAATCGCATGGCATCTGCAAAATAGACTTAAACAATGTGGAACAATAGGGAAATTATGAGAAATCTAGAGAGTATTCATAGAACCTTTTGCAAAATTCACATTTTAGGATATTTTGGGTATTTTCTAAAAGTCCATAGCTAAAAAAATTCCGTAGGCTGTTATATGCAAAAAAATAGCAAATATATTCAGATTGCCGAAGAAATTAAAAGTGCTATAAGTTCGGGTAGATATATCGAGGGACAGCGGCTTCCTTCCGAGCGAAAGCTAAGTGCGGAATTTGGGGTTACCCGGGTAACTGTCAGAAAGGCTATTGGGCAGCTTGTCTCAAGCGGGCTGGTCGAAAACAGGCAAGGGTCGGGTAATTATGTGGCGGTCAGGGAAAGAAAGGCCTGCTGCTTAAAGGCGGCGGAACTTCCCGCAAATTCTCCGCCTGCAAAAGGCAGGATTATCAGGCTGGAAATGGCTGTAGTTCCAGACATCTCCAGCCTGCTGAAAATACCTGCATCCGCAAAGATATTTTTAGGTTGCCGTCTGCAGCTTTTCCATAACTCTCCGGTGGTGATGGAAAGATTTTTTCTGCCGGTCTCACCTGTGATGGAATCCGGCTCCAACCTGAACATCAATGATCTAACCGCTTTTGAATGCCTGCTCAGAGAATATCGGGCCAAGGCGGTTCATAATGAACAATCTATTGAAGCCGCAGCCGCCCGGGAAGATGAGGCCGAATATCTCGGCATACAGGCCGATACGCCGCTTCTGCTGGAAAGGAAACTATCATTTAACCAGCCAGGGCAGCCGATTGAATATAGCAAAAACCTGTATCCGGGCGGCAGGTTCAGGTTTATGATAAGCAGCGGCAGGCAGTAAGCACCCTACCCCATCGGATAAAGTATCTCCTGATGAATCTGGTCGCATTTCCGCATGGTTTCACGGTCAAGCTGGATATTCATGGCGGCAATGGAGTCATCAAGCTGCTTTTCGTTATTGGCGCCAATGATGGTAGAGGCAACAAAGTCAAACTGCCTGCTCCAGGCCACCGCCAGAGTAGCTGGCGAAATCCCCAGTTCCTTTGCTATCTCCATATATTTTGCGGTTGATTGCAGGGTCTTTTCGTTCAAAAACCGCTTGACCATCTTGCGTACCCTTTTTTCGGGGCTGGCCGCATATCTGGTAAACCTGCCGTCCGCCTGCTCATCCAGATTATACTTGCCGCTTAACACCCCGCCAGCCATCGGTGAATATGGCAGCAAGGAGATATTTTCCTTTTTGCACATTTCCACCATCTCATCAAGAAATCTTCGATTTAACAAGGAAAAATTATTCTGAATGGATTCAAAGCGGCTATAGCCCAAATACTCGCAGATGGTATTGGCCTTGGTGGTGCCATAGGCGGTATCATTTGAGGTTCCCAGATAACGCACCTTGCCGGAGCGGACCAGCTCATCAAAGGCCGCCATGCTCTCCTGCTTCGGCACCACCGTATCCGGCCAGTGCATTTGGTATAAATCAATATAATCCGTTTGCAATCTTTTCAGGCTGCCCTCAACCGCCGTCTGGATATGATGGCGGTCAATGGCCGTCAGTCCATGTCTTATCGGCGGCACAAACCATCCGGACGAGGCCCCGGCCACCTTGGTAGCAAGAATTATGCTGCCTCTTGGTTTGCTTTTAAGCCATTCCCCGACTATTTTTTCGGTGATGCCCACGGTCTCACTTTTGGGCGGCACCGGATATATCTCTGCGGTATCAAAGAAATTGATTCCGGCCTCATACGCCTTATCCATAATCCTGAAGGCGGTCTGCCGATCGCAGGACGAGCCAAAAGTCATGGTGCCAAGACACACCGGGCTGACCCGCAGGCCGCTTCTGCCGATAAAATTATATTTCATATCTAGAGTTCCATCCCATGCACCAGCCCTTTTATGCCAATGCCATATTGTCTTCTGATTGGAAATATTCCCTCTGCTTCCTCCTGTTTTTCAAGAGCCTCCCCTGCTCACCTCCTGGCCGGAAAACCGCTGCACGACAAACCTCATATACCACAAATCCATAAGGAAGGTAACATCTTTTTGCCGCCAATACCCGGCAATTGCCCTCAACAATGCTTAAGCCGCAGCCAGTCTGCCGGAATTTCCTTATGGACATCATTTGCCTTGTGTATTATTGTTGCTAGTTTTGATTCGGCTTAATAGCTTGGCATGGGTTTGCCGGATAGTATATGCCTAACTCATTGACAGAGCGGAACATTAAAGGAGAGCAACCATGTATCAGACCAAGATATACGATAAATATTATCTTGCCCCGGAGGCAGAGATACGGGGGGGAGGCAACAATGACCGCCTTTATCTCACCAATAAGGAAAGTGCTGAAAATTTTTCTAAAAACCAAGAGATTATCGGGGTAGAGCAGGTTTATGCCATTATGGAAAACGGCCGCCTTGATGTAACCGGCAATGGCGATGTGGAACGGGCCGGAGTGGGGCGCGGAGCAAGAGGCGTCAATACCATCATTCTTAGCCGCGGCAGTCAGACCGGAGTGGTGGAGGGAATTGCCGGAGCCTCTGTCGTCTTTGATTTTCAGGAAGGCATTGGAGACCGGACGGCGGTACGGCTGGAAGAGGCCAGGCTGACCAACTCGCTTAAGGTAAAAAATGCCGATGATTTGGTGCTGGAGACGGAAGGATACTCAGCCATAGGCATTTTTGAAGGAGATATGCAGCGTTTATCCATAACCGGCGGCGGCGAGGTAAAGATGGAACTGGCTGCCGATAGTGCCGTAACCCTGATTGAGGCAGATGCCGCCTTTGACATTGATACCTCGGCCATTACTCCCAGGGATCTGACAGTTCGGGGCGGCAGGGGGGATGATCGGCTGGCGGTAAAGTTTGCCGATCTGGACGGCGGAGATCATATAAATCTCGGCGGCGGCCTTAACACCCTGGCCATTACTGATTTGGACGTGGATTTCCGGCTGGCGGAGAATATGGCAAAGCTGGAGGGACTAAAGGGCATTACCTGCCTTGAGGCCGATGGGGTAAAGCTGGTTGTTAATCAGGGCGGTAATTATCCGCTGATGCAGGATTACCGGCATTTTGCAGTTAGTAACGGCGGTGGGCTGGAGATAGAAGAGGCTGCTGGCGGTATTTCGGTTCATTTCCGTTTAGGCGGGGGAGACGCTCTGGTCAATATGGCCGATAGTGAGGCCAGGCTGAATATCCTGATGGAAGGAACAAACGGGCCTGCCGAGCTTGAGACCAACTCTTCGGTGTTGACCATTGATTCGGCCAGTATGGCAAATGAGGGCGGTCATAATGCCCTTAATCTTTATGCACCGGGAGCAGAAATTACCCTTACCGGCACCTGCGGTTTAACCCTGGTGCTGGATAATCAGGGAGCGGAAAACGGTTTTATCATTGATGCCTTTGATTTTCAGGGTTTTCTTGAGGTAACTGCCTCGGACGGCGTGGATGAGTTCGGCCTGTTTCAGAACCCTGATGTTGATGAGGCCCGCTTTATTGCTGCCATCAATGATTTTATGTCCGGGATTGATACCCTCTTCGGCGGGATGGCCGGTAGTGCCGAAAACTTTCTGGAGGGCGGTTGCTATCAGGATTTTGATGCCTTTGTGGCAGCGGCCAACGAGCAGTTTGCCGCCGACGATCATCTGGTTTATTATGCGGCCCATATCGGCGGCGATCTCTATATTGCCCAGGATGTGGGGGACGGCGGTACCGATGCGGTTATCAAATTGTCGGGCGTACAGCATATCAGTTATGCAGATATTGTTTAAGGTCAGAAGATGAAAAAATTTTTCAGGCAATGGCGGCCATATCTGGTTTATGGTGCCTTGTTCAGCATGTTTATCAATATCCTGCAGCTTACCTTTCCTATTTATATGCTGCAGATTTATGACCGGGTGCTGTCCAGCTACAGTTTTCCCACCCTGTATGCCCTGACGTTGGCGGCGGTTCTTTCCTTGATTGTCATGAGCCTTTTGGAATTTACCCGTTCGCGCCTCTTGGTACGCTGCGGGATTGCCATAGATCAGGCCCTTAGCCGTTCGGTATTGGATCGGGTGATCAAGATGGCGGTATTTAACAGCCCTGCTGCTAAACAGGCCGCCTTACGGGATGTAAGCCTCTTAAGAAATTTTTTTGCCGGTAACGCCATTTTTTCTTTGTTTGATATTCCCTGGACGCCGTTATTTCTTTTGGTGATCTTTACCCTTCATCCCATGCTGGGGGCGGTGGCCGCCACTGGTGCCGTATTGCTAATTGTTTTTGCCTTAATCAATGAGGCCGCTACCCGAAAACCGCTGGTTGCGGCCAATATTACTGCCGGACGGGGCAATAACCTGGTCGAAACCGCCAGACGCAACTCGCATACTGTCTGCTCGATGGGGATGGTGGACAATGTTGCCGAACGCTGGAATCTTATCAACCGCAGCGTTACCTTTCTGCAGACAGGTGCCAGCCGCCGGGCCGGGATGGTTACCAGTATGACTAGCTGGCTGCGTCAGTCCATGCAGGTTTTTATCTACGGGGTCGGGGCCTGGCTGACCCTGAAGGGCGAATCCACCGCCGGATGTATGATTGCCGCCTCTATTATCATGGGCCGGGCCCTGGCTCCGGTACAGACCGGGATTGCCACCTGGAAGAGCATGGTTGAGGCAAGGGAGGCCTGGAAAAGGCTGGATGCCCTTTTTACCGGCGGGGCTGAAGAAAAGCAGATGGAGCTGCCGCCTCCAGCAGGAAAATTGACGGTGGAAAAACTTGACTTTTCCCTGGGAGAGGCCAAACTGCTTAAAAATATCAATTTTCAACTGGAGGCAGGTGAGTCTCTGGGCATTGTCGGTCATTCCGGGGCCGGAAAATCAACGCTTTGCCGGCTGCTGCTTGGCTTATGGCCCGCCGAATCGGGGGCAGTACGCCTGGATGGCAACGATGTGCATACTTGGGATAAGGGCAGGCTCGGCCCTTATATCGGTTTTTTATCCCAGGATGTGGAACTTTTTCCCGCCACCATTGCTGAAAATATTGCCCGGCTGGAGGAACCGGACAGTGAAAAGGTGATCGCCGCCGCCAAACTGGCCGGGGTACATGAGCTGGTTTTGAAGTTTCCCTCGGGCTATGATACCGTGGTTGGTGCTGGCGGGCTGCAGGTTTCCGGCGGGCAGCGACAGCGAATTGCCCTGGCCCGGGCCTTTTACGGAATGCCGAAACTGGTCATCCTTGATGAGCCAAATTCCAGCCTTGACACCGAAGGGGAAATGGCCCTGCTGCGTTCCTTTGCCTGGCTGAAACAACAGAAGACCACGGTAATTATGGTAACGCATAAACCGGCCCTGCTGGAAAACACCGACAAGGTGCTGGTGATGCAGCAGGGAGAGATGCTGCTTTTCGGGCCGCGGCTGGCGGTGTTTCAGCGGATGAACGAGCTGAAGCAGGAGCATCTCAAGAAACAGCAGGCAGAAGCCCAAAGGATGCAGGCAGCACAGGCCGCCGGGGAGTATCCGCTGAAGCAGGCTCTTGAAAAGAAGGAGACAGTTAAAGACGATGAGTAAGAAAAAAACGGGTTCAAGTCTGCTGGAGCGGGCAATAAGGGGTGAAAATCTGGATGAAGCCGAGATTATCTATCCCGATAAGAACAAGCTGATCTTTCGGGGGCTGCTGATTATCTTTATTTTCTTTGGTATCGGCGGCACCTGGATAACCCTTGCCGAGATTACCGGAGCGGTGATTGCCAATGGCGAGGTAAGGGTTGACAGCGAACGCAAGACGGTGCAGCATCTGGAAGGCGGGATTGTCCGGCAAATACTGGTGCGTGACGGCGACAGGGTAGAAAAGGGGCAGCCGCTGATCGTGCTTGATTCATCCAAAATCAGCCCGACCATTGACCAGCTGAATCTGCAGCTAATGTCGCTGCGTCTTAAATATGCCCAGCTGGAATCGGAGAAAACCTTGGCCCGCCAGGTGGACTGGCCGGAAAATAACGGCCTGGTTATGCCGGAAAAATATCAGGAGCTGCTTGATTCTGCCAGCAAGGTGTTTTTATCCAACCGCGAGGCCCTTGACAACAATGTCGATCTGTTAAAGCAGCAAAAACAACTGCTTGACCGTCAGGATCAGAGCCTCAAGGGCCGTCTGGATGCAGAAAACAATGTGGTGAAAAGCCTGCAGGTAGAGCTTGATGCCAAGATGCCCCTGTTCAGGAAAGACTATATCGACAAGACCGAGATTTTGAGGATTCAGCGGATTATTGCCGAACGGCAGGGACAGATAGCGGCCCTTAAGGGCAGCCGGGCTGAGCTTACCGAACGGAGAAGCCAAATCGATCTGCAGATTCAGTCTGCCATTGATCAATATCGGCAGCAGGCGGTAACCGGACAGGAAAAGGCAAGGCAGATGCAGTTTGAACTGGAGCAGCGTCTTTTACCTCTGCTTGATGCCAATAAAAGGCTGACCATCACTGCCCCCATTGCCGGAGAGGTAGTGGCAATGCAGGTTCACTCTACCGGCGGCGTGGTCCGCAGCGGTGAGCCGCTGCTCGATATTGTGCCGGAAAATTCCAAACTGGTAATTGTCTGCAGTATTCAGGTAACGGATGTTACCAAGGTTCATGCCGGGCAGGATGCCGATGTGCAGCTGCCGGCCTTTAATCAGCGTACCACTCCGAAAATCCCCGGCAAGGTAATATATATTTCTGCCGACCGTATTATGCAAAGCACCATACAGGGGCAGATGCCCTCCTATGTGGTGCATGTAGAGCTTGAGCCTGAAGAATTAAGGAAGGAAAATCTGGTGCTGGGAGCCGGAATGCCGGCCTCGGTCTTTATCCGTACGGAACCGCGTACCGTCCTTGATTATCTGCTGGAACCGATTATGGTGAATTTTGATCGTGCCTTGAGAGAGAGCTGATACCTTTACCCAACAGAAATTATATGAAACGGATTTCCTTACCTTTTTTTCTGCCGATTTTTCTGTTTTTGCTGGTTGGCGGCTGCTCTGTTGTCCCGAAAAAAGGGGATTATTCCAAGCTGTTTAATCTTTGGCAAAAGGAGCGGAAAGAGCCACCGGAGGTTAGTTTCAACCTGGAATATGAAGATCTAAGTCTAGACCGTAATTACCGTTTCCAGCTGGATTTGGTAGATAAGGAGACGGTGGCCGGCAAACAGTGGAGTCTTGCTGACTGCATTGATGCGGCCCTGCAAAAAAATCCCGGCCTGCGTTCCCTTGATTTTGAGATCAGCCAGCGCCGGCAACAACTCTATGCCGCCCTTGGTGAATTTTTGCCTGATCTGTCAGTCAGCTACAATCATAATAGCGTCCATAGCGATGATTATAAGCAGGGAGACGGCAGCGGCCGCAGCTATGAGGGCGATAATCTGGTACTCAGCCTTGTTCAGCCGGTTTTTGACGGTTTTTCAGGGATCAACGGCCTCCGTCTGGCCGCCTTTGAAGAAGAAAAGGCGGTCAATATGAGGGAGGCACAGCGGCGGCGGCTGATTGCCTCGATCCGCTCCAGTTACTTTGAAAAACTGGCTGCTGAGGCGATACGCAAAAATTATGAAATTTCCCTGACCAGGCTGCTTGAGCAGCTAGAGGCAGCCGAGGCCTGGGTTGCCCAAAAACTTGCTCCTCCCTTGCGGGTGCTGGAGGTCAAAACCCGTATCGCCCAGACCAGGCACCAGCTTATCAGTGCCCGCAGCCGCGAGTCTTCGGCCCTGGCCAGGCTGCGTAGTGCTTTGATGCTGCCTCCTGATACTAAAATGGAGCTTACCGGCAGACTAAGCACCCCGCTGATGCCGCTGTGCAGCGGATTTGATGAGTGTTCTCAGATGTCGCGCCGCCGTCCAGAGCTGGTGATGTCGGCATTGGCGGTGGATATTGCCAAACAAAATGCCAATATCATCATCAGCCGCAGTCTGCCTTCTGCCCGGATAAGTGCCAGTTGGAATCAAGGAAAAAACGAGTATGATGATCCGGTACCAAGCGGTACTAACATGAGTTATACCGAAAGTGAGGAAGAATCTTGGTCGGTGATTTTTTCGGTTACTTTTACTCCTTTTCAGGGCGGGCGTAATTTCTTTAACTGGCGGTCTTATAACAAACAGGTGCAATCCCTGGTTTTACAGATGGAACAGACCTTTCAGGATATTCAAAGTGAGGTGGAACTCAGGCTTTTGCAATGTGAGGAGGCAAGGGCTGCCCTGGCCCCGGCACTTGAAGCGGTACGGGAGGCAAGGCTGGCCTGGCAGATGAATCTTAAGTTTGTCAAGCTGGGTACGGTGCCGCTGGATGATTTGCTTGATGCCGAAATAGAACTAACCAATGCCCGCAGCACCCTGATCTCTGCCTTGCTCTCCCTGCGGCTGGCGGAGGTCAATCTGGCCCTTGCCGCCGGGGATGACCGTCCGCCTGATTCAGATCCAGGCCGGGAAGGAGCCGATGAGACGGCCAGGGAGGTTGAGACCGAGCTGGAAAGGGCAGATAGACCGGAGCCTCCTTCCTGATCTAAAAAAAAAGTTTGTGAGTGTGAAAAAAAATATTGACATGCGGCAAATTTATAAATATCGTGAAATACCTGTTTGAAGTTGTATTTTTTTGTATGTCTAGATTGTCGTTTATTAATGCTGTGCTTTTCGGGGCATGGTGTAGCAGCAACCAGGCTGCATAAAAACTGCGGCATAGTTGCCGTAAAACCATTTTAGCGAAAGGAGAAAAAAATGGCGCTACAAGGATTTGATGAGGAGTATTATCTCACTGCAAAGCTGGCTCATGTACGGACTAAGCATCCGGAGTGGAATTCCCGGAGCGAGTCTGACCTGAAGGAATTTATGGCAAGCGTTGGGCTTACCCCCGAGCAGCATTACAATATGTACGGCTGGGTGGAAGGCGTTGGTCCTAACCAGTATTTTGATGCTGCCCAGTATCTTAGCTTCAAGACCAGGGCTATGTTCGAATCGAACAAGTTCGCCAGCGTTGAAGAGGCCGCCACGGAGTTTGCTGCACGTTGGCCCCATGACCCCTATCTGCACTATCTGCAGTATGGCCGTTTTGAAGGCGAGGACGGCGTTGGTATCAATCCTTCCAATGCCTTTGATTCCAAACTCTATCTGGAAGCAAAACTTGCCCAGATGCAAACCAAAGACCCTGACAAGTACGGTAGCTGGACGGTCAAGGAAGTTGCTGCCGCCTTTAAGGCTGCCGGAATCTCTCCCCTGGTGCATTGTCTGAAATATGGTGAGGCCGAGGGACTGGTTGCCCAGCCGGTTCCTGCCGGAGAGCAAAGCGGTGATGGAACTGGCGGGGTTCCGGGAGAACTCTTTGAAACAACCGCCAGAATGGACAACCTTGTTGGTACCGACCGAGATGATGTGTTCAAGGCCGGTACTGAAGAAGGAAATCCCACCCTGAATGCCGGTGATACCATAGACGGCGGGGCTGGTACCGATACCCTCAAGATTTATGATGGTACTCAGAACAGTTCCATCAACGTTATTGAAATGAAGAATGTTGAGGTGGTTGAATCCGATGCTGAAACCGCTGGACTGATTGCCAACGAGGACGTTAATGAGTTTTGGCTTGTGAAGGGGGATGGTAACCAGAATATGAGTTTTCGCCTTGACCAGCAGGTTGGTTTCAGGGATACGAAACAAGACGTTGAAACAGTGTTATTTGACAGTGCGGGTGGCCCTGCCGATGAGGCAACTCTCCAACTCGATAATTCCGAGATCAAGACCTTGAATGTGGCTAATGTCGAGACCCTGAACATTGGCCTGGCTGGAGAAAATGCTGTAGAGACTGATCTGAAAGACGCTGCTGTAGAAAAACTGGTTCTCTCTGGTGAAGGTTCCCTCGATGCCAAGATGGCTACTGCTGCTGCTAACTTCCGTGTAATTGATGCGGCCAATATGTCCGGCGAACTGGTGCTTGATGCCTCTACAGCAATGAGTACTCTTAAGGCAGATGAAACTGTTATCACCACCGGCAGCGGCGATGATACCCTGACCCTGGATATGGGTGCTGCCGAGGCCAACTTAAACAAGGATATCAAGATTGATATGGGTGAAGGCAGGGATATCCTTATCAACACTAATAGTGTAACCATCAACGATGCAGCTACCGTTGAGAAGTTTGCCGGCGTAAGCAATGTGGAAGGTATTGGGGTGAATGCAGCTGCGACTCTGACTGTTAATGCCACCCAGAAGTCCTTTGACTTCTACTGGCTTGACGGCACCGCCAATGCTAAGCTGACTGGTGTTACTGATGGCAGCCATCTCATTATGACTGGTGCTGTTGCTAATGCTAAAAGTTCCGTGGAAATGGCTCAGGGTCAGGAGAATATTACTCTTGAGCTGCAGGCGACAGCGGATGATGCTTCTCTGAATGGTTCCGGTGCTGGTGCATTGACGGTGAATGCCCCCCATGCCGATATTATATCTAACCTCGATGGCGGTGTTCAGGGTACTCATAATAAACTGGATTTGACCATGCTTGAAGGCACCAAAATCAAGATAACCGGTAATCATGCCCTTGACCTCAAGATGGAAACGGGTGGTAATCTAAAGGTGAGGGGAATTCTGGTTGATGCCTCCGAATTTACCGGTGGTCTTACCTATACCCAGGATGGAAACACCCTGAAGCAAGCTGCTACAGGCGGTGATATTATCATTGCCAGCAAGGGTGCGGACCAGTTTAATGTGAAGCTCGCAGCCAATGCAGATAACGAAGATCTTGATGCTGCAACCGCGACCATCAGGAATTTTGATGTTGGTGCGGACAAGGTTGGCCTTATTGCTGCTACTGATGCCAATTGCCAGCTTGATGATGATGTTAAGGCTGATATGGCCAAGCTGTTTACTGCTGCGAAAAAATGGTTGGATGAAGCTGATCAGGATATTTATGTTGGTCAGGTTGGTTCAGACACTTATATCTTCCATGATGAAGATGATGCAGCAAATTTCACAGAAATGGTTAAACTGGAGGGCGTTAAGGTGGATGATCTTAGTAACGATAATATCGTTGCCGTCGCCTAGGACTTTCCTTTCATCCTCGTAGTACCAGGCTCCTTCTCCTTTTTTTTCGGGGAGGGAGCTTTTTTTATTTTTCCGCTGCAGGCTCTCCGGCAGCGGGAAAATAAAAAAGGCGGCCAGGCAAAAGCAGACAGCAGGAGAAAAATATGGATATTTCCAGACTACAGCCGGGGGATGCCCA
>PDWI01001128.1_pt1 | contig 43154 bp, 46 predicted proteins | sample 1430891 | NCBI WGS metagenome assembly PDWI01 (sample SAMN01162508, study PRJNA174530) | Oral metagenome, whole genome shotgun sequencing project. | biome: Marine environment; feature: Marine mammal; material: Swab sample of the gingival sulcus; isolation source: swab sample of gingival sulcus... | reverse complement strand
AAGTGCGGAGGCTGCAACGTAACAAGCCTTCTTACCAAACCTCGAGAACATACTACCCCCGTGAAATAAACACTACCATGAATGATAGCATATCTTTGGCGAGTTAGAAATAATAGCGCATGCCGCTTTTTTGGCATTTGGCTTGAACAGGCTTGTTATAATGAAAATGATTGATCACGAAGCGTCGTGTCGCGCAAGAAAGGGGCTTTTATAAATTATGTATTTATTGCACGGACAATTAACGGCAAAACCAGGACACCAAGAAGAACTGACCGATATTTTGCTGGAGGTATCAAAGCTGGTATCTGTGGTCAAGGGCTGCAAGCTGTACGCTATTGGTAAGAGCGAGGTTGACCAAAACTCAGTTTGTGTCACTGAGCTATGGGAGAACAAGGAGGACCACGAGAACTCTCTGAAGGTCGAAGGGGTCAAGGAGCTGATAGTCAAGGCGATGTCTATCGTCGAAGGACAACCGACCATGTACCAGGAGCTTAAAATCGTCGGCGGATCTGGACTGTAGAGCTCTATGGGCATGTGAAAACATGCCTGTTCGTTCTGACGTTTGGGGCTGGTGTTTCTTGGCGTCCTGATTTAATTGGATAATTAGCTGTGGAATGCACTACATGGCCTAGGCGCGTGCTGGGCGCACATGGTATTCTGGGGCATGGAAAAAATTACTCACTCTCTCACGTTTGATGACGTGCTGCTGCGGCCAGGCTATGCGGGCTTTGATCGGGCGGATATAAACCTACGCAGTAAACTAACGCGGCGCATCTCGCTGAACAGTCCCTTTGTGTCAGCGCCAATGGATACGGTCACTGAGGCGCCGCTGGCGATTGCTTTGGCGCGATGCGGCGGCGCGGGGATTATTCATCGTAATCTAGCGGTCGCTGATCAGGCGGCAGAGGTACGCAAGGTCAAGGAAGCTAAACAGCTCGTTGGTGCTGCGGTGGGCGCGAGCAAGGGGTATGAAGCGCGTGTGCAGGCGCTCTTGGAGGCCGGTGTAGACGTGTTGTTGGTGGATTCGGCGCACGGTTATGCCAAAAAGGTGCTAGACGCGGTGCGCTATATCAAAAAGACAACCGATATAGATGTCATAGCTGGTAGCGTGGCAACGGCTGATGGTGCACAGGCGCTGGTCGATGCCGGGGCAGACGGTTTGCGTGTAGGTATGGGCCCGGGCGCGATTTGCTCAACGCGGGTGGTCTCGGGGATGGGCGTGCCGCAGTTGAGCGCGCTGCTAGAGGTGGCTGCAGTTGCTCATGAGGCCGAGGTGCCCGTGATAGCTGACGGCGGCCTGACGCATTCGGGCGACGCGGCCAAAGCGCTGGCTGCGGGCGCGAGCACTGTCATGATGGGACGGATGTTTGCTGCTTGCCGGGAGGCTCCGGGGGAGATTGTTCGCGTGGAGCAAGCCCACGTGCCGAGCCGTTTCCAGAACATCTTAGACGGATCGGAATACTATGAATTCAAGACCTATCGCGGCATGGGGTCGCCTGGGGCTATGCAGCGTGGTCTAGACGTGAGTAGCGAAGACGAATTTCATGGCAAAAACTATACCGGCGACGTGCTAGTAGCAGAGGGCGTAGAGGGCTTGGTGCCGATTAACGGCAGCGTCAAAAAGCTGATCGCCATGTGGGCGGGCGGCATCCAGTCGGGTATGTACTATGTCGGGGCGCGGACGTTGGACGAGCTGTGGCAAAAGGCAGAGTTCCAGCAGATAACGCAGGCGTCGTTGGCGGAAAGCCACCCGCACGACCTGTTCGTGACCAATAGCGGCGGTAACCTGTAGGCCGGATTCCCCGCAGAGATTATTTGCCGAGTTTGCCGGCGACGACGCTGACGCCGAACAGAACAAGCGTTGTTAGTACGATTGTTCCGCCGGCAGCTAAATTGGCGTAATAAGACAGTGTCAGACCAATACACGTGGACATGACGCCGATGACGATGGCGTACGCGATGGTCTGTTTCATGCTGCGTGCAATCTGTGCTGCTGCGGCAACTGGTATGACTGTCAGGGCGCCAATTAGTAGTCCGCCGACTATTCGTAGCGAAACGACTACAGTGATAGCGGCAAGGATGATCAGCAGCAGGTTAAGCCGTTCGGTGGGTAGTCCGCTGGCCCTGGCTTGCTCTTCGTTGAAAACGGTGTAGGTCATTTTTTGATACAGTAAGCCAACGGTCGCGAACATTGCCAGCGTCAGCGGCAGGATAATCAGCAGGTCTTGGGTGGTGACTGTCGTAATGCTGCCAAAAAGATATGACATGAGATCGATATTGATACTATTGGCCAGTCCAATCAGCACGACAGCGACCGCTAGCCCGCTTGAAAGAAAAATTGCCAGTGCCATGTCGGAGGTAACGCGTTTACTGGTGCGTAGTTTTTCGATAACTAGCGCCGAAACGAGCGCAATCGCTAGAGCGCCGACTAGTGGTTCTATGCCGATCATGACGGCGATAGCAACTCCGGCCAGGGAAACGTGGGCGAGGCTGTCGGCAATTAGCGCGTAGCGCTTGGCGACCAAAAAGAAGCCTATCAGCGGCGCGGCGATACCAATTGCCAGCCCAGCAATAAACGCGCGCACCATAAAACTGTATTCAAACATCTCTAGCATATTAGTGTCCGTGGAGAATCATTTTACGTTGTTTGCCGTAAACCTGCTCTAGGTAGTCGCCACCTACAAAACCTTGCGGTTTGCCGTGATAGACGATGCTGTTATTGATGCAGGCCAGTTTGTTGACTTCGTTAACGATTACATCTATGTCGTGTGATACCAGCAATAGTGTCAGGCCGTTGTGGTTGAGGCTGCTGAGTAGCTGATAAAAGTTGTCCTGAGACTGTACGTCTATGCCGGCCGTTGGTTCGTCCAAAATCAGGAGCTCTGGGCGGGAAGCTAGCGCTTTGGCGATATAGACTTTCTGCTGCTGCCCGCCAGATAATTCGGCTAGTTGTCGAGAGGCGAGCGATTCGGCGCCGACTTGTTTCAGTGCTGATAGGGCGTCAGTGTGTTTGCCGCCGCGGGCTATTGCACCGAGCTGTACGACCTCTTGTACGGTAATTGGCAAGCGATACTCTGCGTTGGCGGTGTGTTGGGGTACGTAGCCGATTTTTGACCAGTCGCGAAAAGATCGGATGGGCTCGTCCCACAGGGTTATGGAGCCTTTGGTGGGGCGTAGGAGGCCTAGGATCAGGCGCATTAGGGTTGATTTGCCAGCGCCATTCGGCCCGATAACGCCCATGTAATCGCCGGCCTCGATGTCCAGGCTAACTTCGGTCAGCGCGCGGTGGCTGCCGTAACTATAGGAGACGTCCTCTAGACGGACGAGCGTGCTCATTGGCTACATTCTAGCGCAGTCTGTAGAGCGCGTACATTATCTTTTTGGATGGACATATAGTTCGTACCAGCGGTAACTTGCTGCTCGGGGACGCTGCTCATGGGGTCGAATAGCAGTGTCTGCGCGCCTGTCTCGGCGGCGATTGTTTCGGATAGCTTGGGGCTAGCGAGCGACTCAAAAAATATGTATTTGACATCATGTTGGTTGACGAAGGCGACGATTTCGGTTAGTTGTTGCGGCGATGGCTCCTCGGCTGGCGAGAGACCAGATATCGAGACGCTGTGCAGGCCGTAGCGGTTGGCTAGATAGTTGAAGGCCTGGTGGGAGGTAGCGATCTCGTTGCGCTTACAGCTGGATAGGGCGGTTTTGAATTGCGAGTCAAGGGATTGCAGCTGGGTAATGTAGTGCTCGGCGCGCTGGCGGTAGTAGTCCGCGTTAGCGGCATCGGCGGTAATTAGGCCGTCGCGAATGTTCTCGACGTAACGTATTGCTAGGACGGGATCCACCCAGGCATGCGGGTCAGTGGAGACGTGCTCGTGTTCGTGTCTGTGGCTCTCTTCGTCGTGGCGATAGCCTTCGGCATGTTTGTCGCCAGAGTGCGGCTTGCTACCGTGCTGGTGATTGGTATCGGCGTCGCGAGTTAGCAGCTCTATCCCGTCGGTTGCGGTGATGTGCGTGACGTTGTTGGCGTGTAGCTCGGTGTCTAGTTTGGCAATCCACCGTTCCATGCCAGCGCCGTTAGACACCAGGACGTCGGCGTCGTATATGCGTGCAATATCTTGGGCGGTGGGGTCGTAATCGTGCGGACTAACGCCAACCGGTACGAGCGTATGAACCTCTACCTTGTCGCCGCCAACTTGGCGCGAGAACTCAGCTACTGGGTAAAAGGTTGCGTTGACGGTTAGTCGTTTGGCGGTGGTCGAGCTGCTGTTGCTAGCATTCAGGTTGATGACTAGGCCGACTGCGGCCAAAATGACCGCCAAGGCAACGATTATAAAAACTAGTTGTTTTCGATTCATGGGTGCTCCTTTGGCGCTTTCTCGGGTCTCTTGTGGTTGGCTCTGCACTCTAGCAGGGCTTTTTGCGCTATGTAGCTATATCTAAGCGCGTTACGGCGTCCATTGCAAATATTTCGCAAAAATAGTACACTATTTGCGAAATGGAAGAGCGATTCAAGTCTACTTTGCGGGAGTATGGCCGCAGTATTACCCAGTCACGCGTGTTGTTGTTTCGGTATTTGCAGCAACGCGGACCGGTAACGCAGAGCCAGTTTATCCAAGATAATCGCGCGGTTGCGGATCAGGCCAGTCTGTACCGGACGATCCAATTGTTTAAATTGCTGCGAGTTGTGGAGGAACGTATTTTGGCTGGTAAGCGTATGCTAGAGCTGACCGACGCCTACGACGAGCATCATCATCACCTGACATGTACACAGTGCGGATCATCGGTCGTAATTACGCTGCCCGACGTCGAGCGCCGCCTGGAGGCGGTTGGCCGCGAACACCAATTCAGGATAGATCATCACACGATTGATTTGGATGGAGTGTGTGCTGCCTGTTTGCGTACCGCTTACACTCCTTGAATCCTTTGATCGAGCAGCCTTCGGTGCGGCTCGCTATGTGTTTGTGCCGGACGCGTGTTGGTGGTGCTACAATGGTCGCAGGCAATAGCAGCGAAACAGGGAGTAGCTATGACGAAGAAAGAAGACAACGATCAGAGCGGTATGTTGATACCAGCTGGTGTTTTGATCGGCTTGGGTGTGGGTTTTATAGTAGATGAGCTGGTCGGCGGGCTGCTCGTCGGGCTGGGTGTTGGTTTTGCGGTCTCTGCGCTGCTGCGCATCTTTATGACTAAGCGCTCCTAGCGGGTAGGAAGCGCTGACTGTGTCGCTACCCGCCATTGGGCTGCTTAGTCTCGGCTAGCGGGGCGCTTTTTGGTGGGGTTGCTCATGCGCGGTAACTTTTTTCTGCTGGCGGCTAGTTGCTGCGGCGCCGGCATCAACTGCGGGGCGTATTTGTAGAGCCGTACGATATGCGATCGGAATGGGCGGCCGATATATGTTCCCAGTGCGGCGCCAGCTGATATGGCCAGGGCAATCGTGACAGCAGAGATGGTGATCATAAGGCCGTTAACAAACATAGTTGCTGAGCTAGTGCCCACAAAGTGCATCAAGCCGCGATATAACATGTAACCGGGCACCAGCACGATGATTGCTGAGTTGATGATTGCGATTGATGGCAGCTTCCAGAGCCGAGCGATGAAAGCGGCCGAAAAACCAATCGCCAGGCTGGCAACGCCGCTGGCGAGCGCAATGCTAGCGGCTGGCAGGAGAGCGGCGTAGAGTAGGTAGGCCGAAGCGGCTACGGCGCCAGCCCACAAGATGGCTGCGCGCGATGATTGAGTGTATATCGCCCAGCAGGCACCAGCGAGAGCGGCGCCGGCGATTTGTAGCGTAAGGGGGCTGAGCGTAGGCGGTGAATACTCGGTGTGAATAACTAGACCGGTTACGTCTCGCAGTAGCGACAGCGTGATAACTACACCCATAATAATGCCAACGGTCAGCATGGCGGTTTTTACCAAGCGCGCGCTGGCGGTTATATAGTATTCGTCTATCGCATCTTGGGCGGTAGCGGCTAGGCTTAGCCCGGCAACGAGCATCATGATGCCGCCCACGGTGACAAGTGTGGGGTTGACGTTCATGAAGGGCCAAATCTCGGCTTGACCCAGGCCGACATACAGCCCGGCGCAGCTAATGATTGTGACTGCAGCCAAAGCTTGGATGAAAAAAGGCGGCAAGCGGTATCGGCCAACTGCTCGCATGAGTGAGTCAACGGTGTAGGCGGCGATAAATGTCAGGATGATATTGGTGAGCGAGCTGGTATATAGCATAACAATGCCAGTTGCCATGCCGGCGTTGGCTGCGGTTCGTAGCCATGCTGGGTAGGAAGCGACCGATGACTCGATTTTGTCTAGGCGGGCGGTGGCGTCGTCTAGCGGCATGCCTTTGGCGATGTCGCGCACCAACTGCTGCAATTCCTGAACAATCATGTTGTTGGGCGCGGCGTAGGTGACTTTCATGACAAGTGTTAGAGGGTCTTTGTATAGGCCGCGATACTGCGAGGCAGTGATGACGTTGAAACTGGCGTCAAAGTACACGGGTTCTTTGCAGTACGTTTCAGTGATGTCTAGCGCCTGACTGACGGTGTCTCTGGTAGAAACACCGTGCGCCATCAGATTCTCGGCTACGCGGAGGGCTAGCCGGATGGGCCGCATTTTTTCGGCCAGATGCAGCTCGTAGTCGGTTGTGGCTGCCTGCTCGGTTTCCATGTTTCTTAGTATAGCTATTTGAATAGAAAATAACCATGAGTACGTTAGGGTGTTGAGCTGGGTTTCGTAAGGGGGGCTGTGGAATTGCGTTTCGCGACAGTGTATTATAAGCACAAGCGTGTGGTTTCAATGAAACAAGAATCCGGCTTTACGCTGACCGAACTGGTGATATCTCTCGTTGTGCTTAGCATGATTGTACTGAGCTTTTTCAGCCTGTTTACTGGGTTGGTGCGCAGCAGTATTGTTATGGAGCGCAAATCAGTCGCGTTAGCGATAGCGACCAACCACATGGAGTATTTGCGCGGATTGTCTTATAACAGTCTGGCGGTGGAAGGGGGTAGTATCCCCGTTAGTGCGCCTTTGCCGGCCGTGGAGACCCGGGTGCAGGATAACGTGAAATATACTATTCGAACCAGCATCAATTATCTTGACGATGCTTTCGATGGCTGCGGGGACTATCCGACTCAGGAGCTGAAGGAAACGTATTGTCGAAACTATAACTTCTCGCCCACAGCAGCGTTAGACCTTAACCCTGCGGATTACAAGTCTGTTAACGTCAAGGTAGAGGACCCGAGCGGGACCGTTATGAGCGAGGTGGACACGCAGATTGCTGCGCGAGTAGCGGAAACTGATAGCAATACAGGTGGTATTTTCATAACAGTACTAGACGACAACGGCAACCCGCTGCACAACGCTACGGTTACGGTGGTTAACCCTACGACCTCGCCAGCGGTGAATGTTTCTGATGCAACGGATTTGAATGGTAATGCAGTGTTCTACAACTTGCCGCCTGATCCGTCAGGTTTTGACTATGAAGTGACCGCATCTTTAAGCGGGTATGCGACGCTGACGAGCTTGGTTCCAAGCGGTACGCTGCAGCCGCAGTACCCCAGTCTCAATGTTATTACCCAACAATCTAGCTTGTTGACGATGAGCTTGCGGCCGCAGGGAGAAAACAGCTTGGCGGTCGTTGCAACAGATACGGTTGGTAATCCGTTGCCCGATGCCCGGCTATACATCAAGGGCGGCTACAAGCGTTACACTGATCTTGCGGACACAAGTTACTACTACGACAACATGGAGTCTGGTGATTCGCGGCCGACCACTGACGCGGCTGGCGGGCTGGCCATAAATGGTCTTGCCCCCGGAGACTACTATTTCTGTGGCGACGAGGGAGCTACCGGCTGTACGGTGAGCGGGGCAACGCGGTACTTAGCGGCGGCAGTTCCGTATGGTGGCACGCGGCCGTTTGGGCCGATAGAGGTGCCACGGTTTTTGCCGTCTAATTCACCTCCGACGTATGATCACAATGGGGCGCCATATCTGCAAAAAACACAGCTGTTTCTGACGCCAATTAGCAACTTTCCGCGAGTGCTAACTCTGCAGCCAGACGCGGCTAGCCTAGGCTCGGCGACGATCAATGCTTTTAACTTTTCTATTACCGGAGCAAACTTGCCGTGTGGTGCCGATCCGGCAAGCTGTGCCACGAGCGTCACGGTACACCAAGGAGCAAACGCGTACGTTGCGGAGTGTACGGGTGAGATTAGCAGCAGGCAGATTAACTGCGAAGTTGATCTAAGCAGCGCAGCTATCGGTAGTAGCCAGCTAGAGGTGACGGCGAACGGTCATACGTTGAGCATTCCGGCGACGCTGGATTTGGGAGGGATTACGATTGGCGCGTAATAACGAGCAGGGGTTTACGGTCATCGAGCTGGTGGTTGTCATAACCGTGACACTCGTAGTGTTGACCATAGCGTATACTTTTTTTAACACGTCGTTTCGTCAGTACTTGGGGTTGCACGCGCATGGGCTCAACATGGGGAGCTTGGCAGTGCAGACCCAGCGGTTGGCGGCGGTTATGCGCGGCGTAACATACGTGACGGTCGCGGAGCCAAACGAGATGCGCGTGACAGCCTATTTTTCTCCGGATGACGCTTACGTGTCAGAGGTGCGATATTACCCGGACGCTAGCGGCGAGCGACTACTGGCAGACGTTACGCCGTATACTTCGAACCCGCCGGATGGTTCGCCAGACACCAGCAAAACGCGTACGGTAACTATCGTTGACACGCTGTATATGCAGCCCGGTGTTGCCATGTTCGAGTACGTTGATTCTAGTGGTACGCCCATGACGCACCCGATTGATGATTTGCATATTATTAAGGGGCTACGCATCAACATGGCGTCCAAGCAGCCAGACGGCGAAGTTGACTCTATGAGCTTGCAGGTAAGCCTACGGAACAGGAAGACGAACTTATGATGAGAACTCATCGCTATGGAGGTCTGCGAAAAGTGCGTGTTGCGCGCCGTGACGCGAGCGGGTTGATTCGTAATCAGGCGGGCGTAGCGCTGCCAATGATACTCTCGGTTATCATAGCCATGACGATCATTAGTTCGGCGCTACTGCTGCTTATTACGAGCAACCTAGACCTGGTGCGGCGCAATAACGACAGCCAAAGGGCACTCAATATTGCGGAAGCGGGCGTTAATTATTATCTGTGGCATCTTAGCCACGATGGGGTTGACTTTCGCGACGGTCAATCGTGGCCGGTAACGCCTGACCCGGATTTAGGTTATGGGCCATACGAGCACGACTATGTAGACGACAATAGCAAGGTGGCTGGTAAGTACACATTATGGATCAAGCCGCAGAGTAGCGGTTCGACTATTATGACGGTGCGCTCAACAGGCACCACACAGAACGGTGACGTGAGCCGAACGATAGAGGCGAATATTGGAGCGCCATCGTTTTCTAGCTACGGCTTGGTGTCCGACAGTGCGCTATGGTTTGGCTCTACGGAGTCGGCAAATGGGCCGGTACACAGTAACCAGGGTATCAGGATGGATGGGCCAAGCAGTGACAATGTGACCAGTGCAAATGATACCTACATTCCGCCGTCAAACTTGGGTGGAGACGGCTACAGCTCACGGCCTGGGGTATGGTGTGATAGTAGCGTCACGTCGCCAGTGGACTGCGATACTCGCCCAAAAAACGACTGGGTATTCCCGTCAGTCAACGTAGATTTTAACCAAGTATCCAGTAGTCTGTGCGAGCTCAAAAAAGTTGCCTTTGCGGCAGACCCTTCTACGGAAAATCAGCTAACGCTACCCGACCCATGTTCTAGGACGCCAACCACGCGAACCGCTTCGTATCTACCGCAACGCTCTGCTTCTGGGAGCTATAGTCAGACTAGGGGCTATCTGATAGAGCTTAATCCTGACAACACGTACAATGTCTACCACATAAATGGCGAAGACGATCGCTATAGTCCGTACACTTCGGCGTTGTATGGATACTTTGTGGAGGCCGACATCCCGATTCCGGCGGACGGCGGAATATTTGTAGAAGATAATGTCTGGGTGCGTTCTAACCCAACGTTTCAGGGTAGGGTGACGATTGGGGCTGGCAGGCTGGCAACAAGCCGCTCGGCGCAAATTGTGATTGCCGACGACGTTGAATACGACAGCAAAGACGGCAGCGACGTTATTGGCTTGATAGCAGAGGATAGTGTCACAATTGCGCCGTATGCGCCCCCGGCCAGCGGCAGTTTTCATTTTCAGGTTCATGCGGCAATCATTTCGCGTAGCGGTAGTGTGAATTATCCACTGCGGTACCGTGCGCAGTATAACCGCTGTACGCGCGGGTGGACTGATAGCGATCAGACCTTTACCTATTATGGATCGGTTGCCACCCGGCTGATGTGGACGTGGACGTGGTACTTGGGGTCGTGGTCTTGCGGCGACGCACGACAGAACTCATCTGGTCATTTTATTACTGGCGTGTACAACAACTCGACACAGTATGACTATAATTTGCTCTATGCGCCGCCACCTCATTTTCCGATCACCAGTACGTACGATATCTTGTCGTGGCGCGAGGTAATGACGCAGCCGTGATGCGGCGGGGCATTGTTTTTGCTACGTATTCCGTAGTAAAATGCAGAAAGCATGACAGCTATCAAGAACCATGGCGAAATTGATACGGCAGCCAAGGTGATCGCCGATTGGCGGTCGATAGCAATAGTGCATGCAATTTACGAGTATGGGCCGATTCGGTATAGCCGCTTGGCGAGCATGTTAGGTTTTAGCCCGACTGTTCTGAGCCAGAAGCTGGCGACGCTGAATGCTCTGGGCATTATTAGCCGTACGCAGCACCCGGGTGCTAAGCAAGTGACCTACGCGGTCGAGCCAGTGGCGCGGCGTATGGTGCGGGCGTTTCATTTGTTGGAAGACGTTAATAAAGCAATCAACAAGGAGGGTATATGAAAGTACTAAAATTTGGTGCAGTATGGTGTAACGGTTGTTTAGTTATGCGGCCACGCTGGGAGGAGATCGAGCACGAGAACCCAGACCTGAAAACAGAGTTTTACGACTACGACAATGACAAGGCCATGGTTGAACAATACGGGATTGACGATCAATTGCCAGTAGCGGTTTTTGTGGACGACAATGGTCAAGAGCTGAAGCGATTTACGGGCGAGGTTGCAAAGGATGAGCTACTACAGGCGATCAAAGAATTTTCTGAAAAATAGTGCACAGCGGTTTTTGATGCCGCGAACTGGGTTGTTCCGTTCACGGTCTAGTTTAGTGCGGCCGGCAATGATGGTTGCCGCCGCTGTGGTGGCAGTGAGTGCTATGTTTACGGTTGCTCCAGCGCCAACCGTAGCGGCCGAAGAAGAGACGACCTACAAGACGCATATCTACTTCTTCTGGGGCGATGGCTGTCCGCATTGCGCCAAAGCTAAGCCGTTTTTAGAGGACTTGGCAGCGAGTTCTGACGATATAGAGCTGTACAAGTTTGAGGTGTACCACGACACTGCAAATCAGGATTTGCTACAGCGCGTTAGCGAGCGGCTTGGGGTAGACTCCTCCGGCATACCGTTTACGATTATTGGCGACAAGCCGTTTATCGGATACTCTGGCGCCTTTGCGAAGCCGATGCGTGAGCGAGTTGAGTATTGTGTTGCGAACGGTTGCCCAGAGACTGTTGGCGAGGTGGCGGGCATAGAAGGCGGCAATACGCCGGTTCTTCGCGAGGGGCGCAGCGACCCTGACGACGATCAGCATCAGCCGGCTCCTAGCGAGCCGCAAACCGAAGAAAGAGACCAGGCTCATGCCAGTGACCTAGAGCCCGCTCACGACGATGATGCCAAAATAATTAATCTGCCTTTTGTGGGCGCAGTCAATGCGCGTGATTTTTCGCTGCCGCTGCTGGCTATTGTGATTGGCGCGCTCGACGGGTTTAACCCGTGTGCAATGTGGGTGCTAATATTCCTGATCACAGTGCTGCTAGGCATGAAAGATAGGCGTCGGATGTGGCTGCTGGGCGGTAGCTTTATCGTAGCTTCGGCGGCGGTGTACTTCTTGTTCATGACAGCTTGGCTCAACATATTTAGCTTCATTCGCTACGTTGCTTGGATTAAGGCAGTGATAGGTGTTGGCGCAGTTGCAATTGGCGTGTACTATCTACGAGACTATTTTGTAAACAAGCAAGGCAGCTGCAAGGTCACTGGCGATGAGCAGCGCCAGAAGATGTTTGCTCGGATACGGCGCGTTACGCACGAGCGTAACTTCTGGCTAGCGCTAGCTGGGATTGTTGCGGTGGCGTTTGCAGTTAATCTAGTCGAGCTTGTCTGTAGCGCTGGGCTGCCCGCGGTCTTTACGGGGGTTTTGGCGACTTCTGGCATACCGGTATGGCAACAGTACGCGTATATGCTGCTATACATACTGGTGTTCATGGCTGACGACCTGCTGATATTTTTCACGGCCATGTTTACCATGCGTGTCACAGGGCTACAGTCTAAGTATTCGCGGCTATCGCACTTGGTCGGCGGTATCATCATGCTGATATTGGGCGCTTTGCTACTATTTGCGCCGCAGCTATTGATGTTTGGTTAGGGAGTTTTGGCCGTATTCGGCCAGAAACAATAAAAGGCGCGGTAGAAAGGGGCTACCGCGCCTTCTATTGGGGGTTTGGCTTTTGATGGTTCTGCTTCTTACGGTACAAGAAGCGAGGTCGCGCTAGTTGATCGGCTTGAGCGCGAATGGCCGATACGCGTAACCCCAGTACGTACAGGCCATATATACCGACAACGATAGCCAATGGCATGGCTACGGCAGTGATTTTCTCTGATACAGCTACGGCTGATCCAGATACAACGGTGGCGATAATGGGGGTGATCAGCGATGTGCCGCAGGCTGGGCAGCCAAGTCCGATAACCGCTAGAAGACCCAGCGCGGTGCTGCCGCCAAGCAACTTGCTGTCAACTTTTGGCTGGTGGCGGATGGCGAAGGTTAGTGCCGAAAGGGCAATGCCCTGAATGATCGATAGCAGTATCATCATGCTGAGCGTGGTGTGCCCGCTAGCGGCGCCAATGGCTGAGAAAGGGCTGGTGAATAGGGATAGCTTGTCACCCCAAGAAAGTGCCGAACTGGCGAGGAGGTGCCCGAGTAGCCCAAGGTTGAACAGCCAATACACGAGCTCAAAAAATAGCAGCGCAATGCCCAGCGCCAACAGCGCGTAACGCCATTTACGTAGTAGCCACAGGAGTGTCTTGGCGGACAAGGCAACTTTCATGCGGAGCAGCTCTAGGCGTTGAGTGAGTGTCATAGAGCGGCCTTTATCATAGCGTCGATAGTTTGCAGGCTGGGGTTGCCGGTGACTTCACGGCCGTTGACTAGTAGGTATGGCGTGCTGGTCACGCCGTCGGTTTTGGCGGCCTGGGTGACGTCGTTGATGGTGCTGAGATATTTATTGGAGTCTAGACAGGTGTCAAACTCGTCGGCATTTAGGCCGATCTGGGCGGCTATTGCTTTGACAATACCGGCAGTAAGGATGATATCGGTTTTGGGGTCCAGCCTCTCGTTAAATACGCTATTGGCCACGAAGCCATAAATGGCGTCGTGATATGTCCAGAACTTGTCTTGTTCTACGGCGCAGTAGGCGCCCATGCCGGAGTATAGCGAACCGTCGGCAATAAAGGCCATCGGGCGGAATTCATATTCTATCTGGTCGGTCTGGATGTATTTTTTATCAATTTCGGGCATGATCTGGGTGCTGATGTAGGAACACGATGGGCACAAAAAATCCGAATACTGAATGAATGATACGTTTGCGTCTGGGTTGCCGCGGCGCATAGTGCTTTCGGGGTTGATAGTTTTGTAGTCGTGGCGTTGCGAAACAGCGGCTTCAGGCGCAGCGGGGGTGTCTGACTTGGAGCCGCGGTGTGCGATAGCGAACCCAGCAAAGCCCAGTACGAGTACAATGCCAATGGTTAGAACTCGATTTTCGTTAAGCCAGTTCATTATTCGATATCCTGTCCGTATTTGGCTTTTATGTGGTCTAGGTTAATGCCGTTGACTAGGTTGGTGAACCCGTGGCGAGCTAAGATATTCATGGACATGCCTGATCGTGCGCCGCTTAGGCAGTACAGTACGATCTCGGTATCTTTGGGCACGTCAGCGAGCTGTTTGGGGAGGCCGCTCATAATTTGGGCCGGGGGTAGGTTAATAGCGTCTTTTACATGGCCGCGGGCGTACTCTTGCGGTTCGCGAACGTCTACAAAGATTCGATTTGCTGGCATGGCTTCTCCTAAGTGGTTAAGGCTGGATATGCATATAATGTAAATCATTTACATTTGTATGTAAAGCCGTTATACTGAAGTATATGACGCAGCCAAAAACAACACACGACATTATCATGATAGGTGCCGGTCCGGCGGCTCTGACGGCGGCAATTTACACCACGCGCGAAGAGTTGGATACTGTTTTGTACGAGAAAGGTATTGTTGGCGGCTTGGCTGCAACAACCGACTGGATAGACAATTATCCTGGTTACAAGGATGGGGTGCAGGGTTTGCGTTTGGCGGACGAGTTACGCGGACAGGCCGAGCGCTTTGGTGCAAAAATAGTTGTTGGCGAGGTGCAGGGTTTGTCTCGGGAGGGCGACCATATCGTGGTGCGGACTTCTGATGGCGAGGATCAAGCGCGGGCAGTGTTGATTGCTACTGGTAGCGGCCATCGAAAGCTGGGCGTTCCTGGCGAGGAGGCGTATCATTCGCGCGGAGTGCATTACTGCGCGACATGCGACGGCGCATTTTATATGGATAAGCGGTTGATCGTGGTTGGCGGCGGCAATAGCGGCGTACAGGAAGCCATGTTTTTGACGCGCTTTGCCACGCACATAGATCTACTTGTGCGTAGTGAGCTAAAGGCTAGCGAGGTTTTGCAGCGCAAGCTAGAGACAATGTCGGACAAGATTACGGTGCACACCAACGTTACGGTTGATGAAATCGTTGCCGAGAATGACGTGGTGACTGGTGCTCGCGTGACACATCGGCCGACCAAGAAGCAGCAGTTCATTGGCGCTGACGGCGTTTTTGTATTTATCGGTCTAGTGCCAAATACTGGGTTTTTAGAAGGCTCAGGCATTGACTGTGATGCGTCAGGCTTGATCGTGGCGGATGCTAATTTACAGACTAGTATGCCGGGCGTATTCGTAGCCGGTGATGTTCGCAGCGGTGCGACGATGCAAATTGCCAGTGCGGTTGGCGACGGCGCAACGGCGGCTTTGAAAATACGGCAATATCTGGAGACGCTGGAGTAGTAGCCTATGTCCGAAGCCCCGGCGCGCACCAGCAAATATATCGTTGCCATACGGCGGTTGATGGACGAGCGCGGCCACGCTACCAACGCTGAGCTGTTGACGGCGTTGCAACAGGAGTTTCCGGGGCTAAGTGCAACAACTGTTCACAGGGTGACGGCTCGCCTTGCGCAGCGCGGCGATTTACAGTTGGCGCCAAGTGGGCCGGACAATGCCCTACGCTATGATGCCAACACGTCTCCTCATGACCATTTTATGTGTCAGTGTTGCGGCAAGCTGCGCGACGTAGACCTTAGTACTATGGTGCGTCCGCAGATAGAGCGGGCAATTGGCAGCAGTTGCTCTATATCTGGTCCGCTGACCGTTTCTGGTGTTTGCCAAAAATGCGTCGAATAGTTTTGCTAGCGGGCAAATAGCAGCAGGATAATAACGCCCGCGGCAATACGATAATAGGCAAAGCTAGTGAAGCTGTGCCTAGAGATGTATTTCAGTAGCCAGGACACCGCTAGAAGCGCGGTGAAAAAAGCGCTAACTACGCCTACGGCCAGGGCGGGGAGTCCGCCAGAAATATTGCTGATTTGGTCGGCGTGCTGTACAAGCTTGTAGCAGCTGGCAAGCACCATTATGGGGATACTTAGATAGAACGTAAATGCGGTAGCCGTGGGGCGATTAAGGCCAGCTTGCATACCGCCAACAATGGTTGTGCCAGAACGCGAGACGCCGGGTATTAGCGCGACACACTGGCTGAGGCCGACAATTAGCCCTTGTCGCAAGGATATTTTATCGAGCTGGATTTCGGCTTTTGGCGGAACGGCGCGACGGCGTTCTACTGCCCATAAAATGACGCCGCCGATAATGAGGGCCAGGGCAACCACTACGGGGCTGGTTATTTGTTCCATGGTGGTGTCGAGCGCCAAGCCGGCCAGCCCAGCTGGTATTGTTGCAATGATGAGTAGTTTCCAGAATGCTAGTGCGGATGGCTCGCGTCGCAGTAGTCCGGTAACTCGCGCCCATAGGTCGCGCCTAAAATACCAGAGTACGGCCGCAATTGCACCAAACTGCACGACAACGGTGAATATTTCCTCGGCGTCCTCGAAGCCAATAAGCTCTTGAGCGATGAGCAAGTGCCCGGTGCTAGAGATGGGTAAAAACTCGGTCAGGCCTTCTATGACGCCCAAAAAAATAGCCTGCAATATCTCGATCATCGATACTAGTATACCTGACGGGTGGGGCTTCTTGCTACGCGCGCTGGCGCGGTTTTTGTAAGTTTGCGGTTGTTGCGGCTGGGCGCCCGTACCTTGTTGGGGTTGCGATTATCCCGTATACTCCAAAGCATGAGAAGTATCAACAAGGAACAAGCTGAAGAAATTATGCCCAAGTGGCTCGTCGTGGCGTCATTTGTAGTGATGCTTGGCGCTAATGCGGCTGCGGTGCTATTGCCGCTGAACGGTCGATCTACGGCCGATGTGTCTGACCTTTATGGCAATCCATTTACGCCAGCAGGGATAACGTTTAGCATCTGGAGCGTTATCTACGCGTTGTTGTTGGGGTATTGTTTTTACCAGTTCGTACGACTGCGCGGGACGCGTCACAGTATCGTCAAAGAAGGGCTGCTGGATCGGCTGGAGCCGTACATCGTTTCTAACTTTTTGCTCAATGCGCTGTGGCTGGTGGCTTGGCACTACAATCTGATAGGCATGAGCGTACTGCTGATGCTGGGTTTACTCGCGACGCTGATTCGTATTCGGCTATTGATGGGCAATGAACCATACACGGTGCGCGACCGTTGGTTTGTGGTGGCGCCGTTCAGCGTGTACTTTGGCTGGATTTCGGTGGCAACGATTGCGAATATTACGGCGTGGCTGGTAAGCGTTGACTGGGACGGATTGGGCTATACAAACGGTTTTTGGACGGCTGCTGTGCTGTTGGTCGGCGCTGCGGTATGTCTTGGCGTGTTGCGTCGCTTTGGCGACTGGCAGTATGGCGCAGTTTTTGTTTGGGCTTATAGTGGTATTTTGCTGAAGCACTTGTCAGAGGGTGGCTGGAATGGCCGCTATCCATCAGTGCAGGCGGTGCTGTATATCTTGCTGCCAGTACTGATAATGGCTACGCTCCATGCATTTGCTCGGCGGTCCGATGAGCGCCGGCTAGAGCGGTCGCGAAAAACCAGTAAATCAAAGCGCAAGGCCTGAGATCGCTGAGATCACGGCCGGCCGCAAGGTTGGTGTGTTCCTGGCTGGTGTAATACGTTTGAGCGTTATTTGTAGTATACTACTAGTGGTTAGTGGTGCGGCTTTGGCTGCAGCTAAAAAAAGCAGAAAACTATGCATAACAACGGTGGGCCCCTGAGGCAAATCAGACAAACGGTACGCGCTTATCGACGGCGAGTGCTCGCCGTGTTTGGGGTTGTCGTGTTTACGGCCAGTATGTTTGCGGTGCCAGCGCCAGTTCAGGCCGGGGTTTCCTATGCCCAGATCATAGCTCCTATGCACGCTAACGTGGGTGAGAGTTTCACTATTCGTCTGTATACCAAGCTAGTTAAAGACGAACAGTCGACGGGACAAGTCTCGGGGACTATATCGTACCCGGCTGACATGTTGGAGCTTATCAACGTCTCGCCGGCCGATTTCCCGGCGGTCAGTGTTGCCTCCGTAGACGGAAAGATTAGCGTAACGGCACCCAGCAAGGGCGCTGGTAATGGCTACGATGGGTACCATACGCTGATGCGAGCTACTTTTTCGCCGATTGCTACCGGAAACGCTACGTTTGCCGCTGGCGGCGGTGCAATGCGCGTAAATGGGAGCGACCAGGCGGTTATCGCGGCTACTACGACAATCTATGCCTCGGACTGTGCGGCAGGGCAAGCTGGCGATCCGCCGGGGTGTTATTACCAAGAAGCAGGGCAGGCGCAGGCCCCAGTTTCGGCTACGCCGCAGCCATACGTGACGGGAAGTGGTCGTCCGCAGCCGGCAGCTGAATTGCCAAAACCCGAAAAGACGGGAGCGAGCGTCGCGGCAATCGTAGAGCAGTCGCGACAGGCTGCCGCACCGAAGGCAACAATTCTGTTGCGTGCCTCTTTGCGATTGCATGACGTCAAGGTTAGCGCTGGGTTGCAGCCAGAGGCTATGACAGAAGAAATGGCCACGGCTAAGGTCCAGGACGATCTGATCATTGTGGAGCTGCGCGGTCTGACACCGGCAACGGCGTATCACTATCGGTTGACAGGACGGGATACTGAGTCGAATGATATTGCATACACCGCTAGTTTTGTCACCGATGGTTATCCGGTGTCGCTTGCGCTGGATGATGGGACTGGCAAGACCTTGGCTGGCCGAAGTGTTGTTATCAATGATGTCATAGGAGTTAGCGATGCGCGGGGTGTCATAAACCTGCTTTTGCCAGCCGGGGCATACATGGCCAAGGATTTGCAAACGGGCGCAACTCGGGAGTTCCAAGTCCTGGAGCAGTGGCAGGATAGTCGCGGCAGCTTTGAGACGCAGTCATTTACGTTGGGCGTTGATCCGCCGACTGACGATCTGTCTACCGACAGCCCCATCAGCGCGGGTATGTTAGCGCTGGAGGCGATAGCGGTTCTGGCTATTGGCGTGATTGGTTTCGCGGTCGTATCGTCGTTTATTCGTAAGAGCCATCGCAGGCCGTCGCCGTATCCGCTGGCCGGCAATGCTGTGCACGATTTTACTCCTGACTCTCAGGTGGTTGATCATCGTAACTCGATGCCCGGTGTGTATCCTTCGCTCGTAGATTTGACGGCTCCACAGCGCTACAGGCCGCGACCTCGACAGCACGATCCGTTTTTGGAAGATTCACCGTTTGCTAAGGATCGCGACATATCGCAATTTACGAAGCGCTCTCGGTCTCGTTCTCGGCCTCGGCCGCCGCGCTAAGCCCTTAATTCGGGCCGCCGTTTTTTATGCTCTAGTCGTCGCTAACGACCACCCGTAAGTTCGTCTTGCAATTCTTTGAGCTCGTCCATTTTGCCATCGCGCGCCAATGCGGCTTGGCGTGGCCATGTACCAGGGTCATGCACCTGATAGCGGCGTCCTGCATCGCCCAGTAACTTCTTGATAGACTCGCTGGACATGTCGGCTAATTGGGCGTAGGTCGTCACGCCGGCACCATTTAAAATCTCGTTGATCTTGGGGCCTATGCCCTCTACGACGGTTAGGTCGTCGGGGCGTGCTGGGCGGGGTCGGGTAGTGCTGACGCCGGTGGCGCGACGTGGTTTTGTGGTGGCTGCGACTCGTGTTTCGCCGTGACGAGCACGGCAGATCAGCCTGTGTAATAGATAGCCAAGCGCAAAGGCGCCAACCAGCATGACAATAATCTCTAAAGCTGCGGTTGATTTGGATTTGTAGTTTAGGGTATCAAAGGCTTGAACTTGGGCGATTATGGTCAGGTATTGCATGGGTCGTAGCTCCTATTGGTAAGCGTTAATTATTAGTTCTACGCGGCGGGCATTGGCTAGGTCGGTTGGTTTTGTTGGGTCGGCGGTAGTGTCTGCGCCCTCTGATGCGGCGGTAATGCGATCGGCTTCAATGCCAAGCCCAACAAGGGTGTCGCGGACGACGTCTGCACGCTGCTGGCTGAGCGTGTCGCCGTCTACGAAACTTGGCACGTTGGCGTAGTATCCAGATGCGGTTACGGTTGCTTCAGGGTTCTCCTGTAGATAGCGAACTACCTCATTGAGCCCCATGTCGTGAATAGATATTGCCGAGTCAGGCTGAAAATAGATGTTTTGTAGGCTGGGCGGTCCAGCAGGCGGCTGATTGGCAGTTGCTGTCTCTTTGATGCCAGTAGGCTGGGGCGCGTCGGTTGGTGCCTCAGTGCTGGCCTGTGAGTCTGTGTCGGGCGCTTGTCCGCTTGTCGATTCGGCAGGGGCTTCGGCGGTCTCTTCGGCTGGTTGAGCGGCTTCGGCACCGTCTAGGCCGACGCTGTCGAGTGCAGCGGCGTCTTCTTGTAGGGTTGAGATAGTTGTGTCGTTAGTTGTTTGTTGTATTTGAGTGCCGTCGCTCGCTCCGCATAAACCCTGGGTCTGGCAGATATACCAGCCCGTAGAGCCGCCAAGCCACGCCAGACTTCCAAACAATACCGGTGCGACATAAGGCAGCCGCCACCACGATTTCTTTGCCATTTTGTCATACCCCCAATTAGTCTTCGTAACCAAACTGTACCACATGCCTGACATCTACACAGTATTTATTGCATAAAATACAACCACTGCCTGCGCTCTAGGTCTTGTTGCCGGGCTAATGCTATGGCTAAACAATTGGCTACGGGTACGGCGAAACCTACGATTAGCGCGCTAGACCCAAGGGTGTGACTATTTTATACTTAATTTTAAAGTCAGGAGTGTACCTATTTTTGACTGCGGGTTAAGTATCAAGGTGTATCGCGTGTAGCGCATTAGAAAGGTAGAAGAATATGGACGGTCGACGGCTACAACAGTCGCAACAAACACATGGACAGTTCAGTCCCGCGCTTGCGCAAAAATTGCTCAAGGATCGGCTATCCGATGCCTCGTAAACCGCTCATTGTCTATGTCAGCGGAGCGCCCGGCTCCGGCAAAACTACTCTGGCGGCGAAATTATCGGCTGAATTGTACATACCGCATGTATCCTCGGATCTGGTCCACGGCGGCGTGCGCCTGACGGAGGGTCGAGCCAACGATCGCTTGCAGTCGCTGTTTGATGCATTCATACCGACTATGATCGACATGACGAAAAAGGGTATTAGTTTTACGGTCGACCAAGTACTGCTGCAGGGTACGTCAGAAGCGGACATCATCGATAAGCTTTTGCCTCATGCGGAGATCATTCTGGTTCAGACGCAGGCTACAAACCCAATCGAACGGCACCTTAGCCGCGAGCTGGCGCGCACTGATAGAGGCCAGGTGCTCGATCGCGATGGGCTAAAAAAACGAGCTGAGCATCATCGGCAAAATCTTCCGCGCACGCAGGAGCCGGTAGATCGCGATTTGCCAACCATTATAGTCAATACCGATGACGGATATAGCCCGTCGATTTCTGATATAGCCAACTTTATCGACGGGCACTATCCCTTGTCGGTTTTGGCGGCCGAAGAGCTGCAAAAAGAAGGGCCATCGGGGTAATCGTAACCGCACTGGTCTGGGGCGCACTTTTTGTGTGGTCGAAAACTAAAACGAAGTGAACATGAATAATTGGCACTCTTGACCTTAGAGTGCTAATTATTCTATACTGGCTATATAAGCAAGAGCTTATTTTTGGTAGCGAAGACATATCGTAGTAACACATTTGGGAGGTGGCAAAGATGGATGATCAACAGTCGCAGCAGCCGCTGCAGGCATATGGGCAAGATTTTACGGCGCTAGCTCGCGAAGGCAAGCTTGATCCAGTTATTGGGCGCGACGAAGAAATTCGCCGCTGTATGCAGGTGCTTTCTCGGCGGAGCAAAAATAACCCAGTTTTGATAGGCGAACCTGGCGTCGGCAAGACCGCTATCGTGGAGGGCTTGGCACAACGTATCGTCAAAGGCGATGTGCCGCAATCTCTGCGCGACAAACAAGTTATCGGCTTGGAAATTAGTAGCCTGCTGGCTGGAGCCAGCTACCGCGGCGAGTTCGAGAAACGCTTGCAGGCGGTGCTGAAGCAAATAGAGGATTCTAGCGGCGAAATCATTCTTTTTATAGATGAAATTCATACTATTGTTGGCGCTGGCAAAGCGGATGGTGCGGTAGATGCTGCCAACATGCTTAAGCCGATGATGGCTCGCGGCAAATTACACCTTATTGGTGCAACAACGCTGAACGAGTACCGGCAGTATATAGAAAAAGACGCTGCTTTGGAGCGCCGCCTGCAGCCAGTGTATGTGGGCGAGCCTGATCTGGATGACACCGTTGCAATACTGCGCGGGCTCCAGGAGAAATACGAGGTGCATCACGGAGTCAAAATCCTGGACGAAGCGATCTTGGCGGCGGCACGGTTGAGTGATCGCTACATTACGGAGCGTTTTTTGCCGGACAAGGCGGTAGACCTGATAGACGAAGCCACATCAGCGCTTAAGATGCAGCTAGACTCTAAACCGTTAGATTTAGATAGGCTCAATCGTCGGCTGATGCAGCTACAAATGGAGCAAACTTCGCTCAAAAAAGATAAAAGCGAGCAGTCTAAGACGCGCAAGGCGGAAATAGAGGACGAAATCAAGCGTCTGCAAGAGGAGGCTACGCAGCTAGAGGAGCGTTGGAACCGCGAGAAGTCGATCATTGATCAGCTAAATGCGGCCAACGAAAAACTAGAGTCTGCTCGTACGCAGCTAGAGTTGGCCGAACGCGAGGCAGATCTGGCGACCGCCAGTCGGATCAAGTATGGCGACATACCGGAGCTAGAGCAAAAAGTCACGGATTTGCGCTCCGAGCTGCGGCAGATACCCATGCAGCAACGGATGTTGCGCGATGAGGTTACGGCTGATGATATCGCAGGCGTTGTGGCGCGCTGGACGGGTATTCCGGTGGATCGTTTGCTAGCTAGCGAGACGCAGAAATTGTCGCACTTGGAGGACGAGATCGCTCAGCGAGTGGTTGGTCAGAAAAGAGCCGTAGAGGCAGTGTCTAACGCTATCCGTCGATCGCGCGCTGGTATTGGCGACCAGAACCGGCCAATCGGTTCGTTCCTGTTTCTGGGCCCGACTGGCGTGGGTAAAACTGAGCTAGCCAAGAGCTTGGCGGCCACGCTATTTGATGACGAGCGCGCCATGGTGCGTATCGATATGAGCGAGTACATGGAGCAGCATGCCGTGTCGCGGCTGATTGGTTCGCCGCCAGGGTACGTGGGGTATGAGCAGGGCGGCCAATTGACCGAGGCTGTTCGCCGCCGACCCTATAGCATCATCTTGTTTGACGAGATAGAGAAAGCTCACCAGGACGTGTTTAACGTCTTGCTGCAGGTGCTCGACGATGGCCGCTTGACCGATGGTCAAGGACGGACGGTTAATTTCAGTAACACAGTCATAATTATGACGAGCAATATTGGCTCGCAGCGAATTGTCGAGTGGGATGGTCACGACTTTTCTGGTCTGGAGTCTGCTTTGCAGCAAGAGCTGCGACGTCATTTCCGGCCAGAGTTCATTAACCGAATTGATGATGTCGTGATTTTTGACCGTATTCAGCCAGACGACATGCTGCACATCGTGGACATCAATCTAAAGCGCTTCATCGATGACATCAAGCGCAGCAAAGATATTGCGCTGGACTTTACGCCAGCGGCTCGCGAGCTGTTGGCTAGCCAGGGCTTTGACCAAAACTACGGCGCTCGGCCGCTGAAGCGTCTTATCCAGACCAAGGTGCTAAACGAGATTGCCAAGCAGATTATTGCTGGCAAGCTACAGTCTGGCGCGACGGTTCGTATAGACGCCGACGGCGACGATTTGGTGTTCGGCGGGTAGGCCGCTGGTGGCTTGTAGCCTTGTGCTATGATTGGCAGGGAAGTCTAGAGACATGTTCATACGTGACACACAACATACGGTTAGCAACCGAGTGCGCGCGGTGCGCACCGCGCGCAAGCTGACCCAGGACGAGCTAGCTGGGAGAGTTCAGGCTACCCGCCAAACGATTATTGCAATCGAAAAAGGTAACTATGTGCCGAGCGTTTTATTGGCCTTGCGTATTGCAGAAGCCTTGGGGTGTGCGGTAGAGGAGGTGTTTTGGTGTGAAAAAGTATAGAAACATGTTGGACGTGCTGTTGGTACTCGGGCTAGGCGTGATAGTCGGGCTGAGTGTTGCGCCAAAATCACTGGTCATGCCAAGCCGCCTAGAAATGCTGTTGCTGGCTATCGTGCTGGTTTTGTTGGCGATGTTCTTGGTCTTTATATGGCGCGAGGCGCCGCACGATGAACGCGAAGCGCGGAACCAGGCGGTTGCAAGTCGGGTGGCGTACTTGGTCGGCGCAGGTGTGCTGTTGGTTGGGCTGGTAGTGCAGAGCTTGCAGCATCAGTTGGACGCAGTTATTCCGATAGCGTTACTGGCGATGATAGCAACCAAGCTCGTCTTGCAGCGTATCCAAGACGATTGCTGAATATCTGTGTTAGGTTGACTTGACATGCCCCGTGTGCGGGGATAGCATAGGACTATCATAAGGTATTTTGAATAAGGGGTGTATTGGACATGAATACGAAACAGATCGTTGCTTTAATGGTAGTTTTGCTTGCCTTGGTCGGCGGCGGTGCGTATCTATTTGTTGGCAAGGACGACGATGCTGCGTCCCGCGCTGATACTAACGAGACGACAAGCACTTCGCAGGATAACGCGCTACAACCCGCCAAACCGGCGTCCGAAACCGGTGCCGGGGATAGTGACGATGACGACGCGCAGCAAGCGAGTCCGCAACAGCCGGCTGCTGCTATGCCAGCTGCCTATGTGGCACTGGCCGACTACAACGCTGATCCTGCCAAGTATGCTGATGCTACGAAGGTGTATTATTTTCACGCTGACTGGTGCCCAGTATGTCAAAAGGTCGATAAGGCTATTGTCGAAGACGGTGCCGCTAAATTGCCAGATAACGTAGTGCTTATCAAGACGGATTATGACGACAATACCGATCTACGCAAAAAATACGGTATAACGTACCAGTACACCTTTGTGCAGGTGGATCAAGATGGCAACAAGGTTAAGCAGTGGACGGCAACCAGCTACGATGACGTGGCAAAAGGTATAGACGTCTAGGATTTTCGGGGTTATTTAATCATGGTAGCGCTAATTCTATCGTTTGCGGCAGGTTTGTTGACGGTTTTTGCGCCCTGCGTCCTGCCGCTGCTGCCAGTCATTTTGGGTGGTAGTTTTCGGGGCGAGCAGCGCGATGCCTGGCGGCCATATATCATTACCGCTAGCCTGGTGGTTTCGTTGGTGGTCTTTACGCTGCTCTTAAAGGCGTCGACGCTGTTGATTGGTATTGATCCACGGGTTTGGTCTATTGGCGCAGGTCTGCTGGTGATTGCGCTTGGTGTTTTTATGTTGTTCCCCTATGCGTGGGCCGGGATTATCGCCCGACTTGGCGTCGAACACCGCGCGCAACGGCTGTTGGGCGGCGCTGGCAAAGCTAAGAGCGACACGCTGTCGGCGGTACTTACTGGCGCGGCGCTAGGGCCAGTATTTACCAGTTGCAGCCCTACATATGTATGGGTGTTGGCGACGGTTCTGCCATCCAATGCAGCGGTAGGGGTGTTGTATCTTGTGGTGTATAGCGCGGGGCTGGCTATAGCACTGCTGGCTATAGCGCTGCTGGGTCGACGCTTGCTGGCGCGTATTGCATGGGCTACCGATCCGCATGGATGGTTTCAGCGCGCGGTCGCGGTGTTATTCATCGCGGTTGGTGTTTTCGTGGCGACTGGCTGGGATAAGCAGGTGCAGGCCTATTTGGTAGAGCGTGACTTCCTGAATTTAATCCAGCTAGAACAACGGCTCGTTCCTTCTACATAACCAAAAGTCTTGTGCTTATCTCTTGCTGGGCTGGCGGGCTAGCGATATACTAAAGCAACATGCTATGGCATAAACAAACAATCAATGAAATATACGCTGCGCTGCATACTTCCGAGGATGGCCTCTCGGTGGATGAGGTTGATCGTCGCCTCAAGCGCTACGGCTACAATCTTATAGCAACTCATAGCGACCCATGGTGGAAGGTGGTCATAGAACCATTCCGCAGTATTTTTATGGCTGTATTGGGTGGCGCAGCACTGGTTAGTCTAATCAGTCACGAGGTGCTAGACGCGGCGGTTATCGTCTGTATCATGGTAATTAATTCGGTAGTGTTTTATAGCCAGCACTTTGCGACTACGCGAGTGTTGCGCAGCTTAAAACGCCACTCGGTAAGCGCCAGTAAGGTTGTCCGCGACGGGTTGCAGCTTTCGGTTAGTTCTATCGAGCTTGTCCCAGGCGATATCGTGCTGTTGTCTGAAGGCGACAAGGTGCCTGCCGACGCGCGCGTTGTGCACGTTGATGATTTGCAGATTGACGAGTCAGCGCTTACTGGCGAATCGGTGCCAATACGTAAGCACGCTTCTACTTTGCAGCGTGACCATAAGATATACGAGCAAGATAACATGGTATTTCAGGGGACGTACGTCCTTTCTGGTTCGGCGCGGGTATTGGTTGTTGCGACAGCAGGGCGGACGGAGTTTGGCAAGATTGCTAGTCTGGCGTCAACTGGGCGGGGGCCGAGTCCGGTGCAGGCCAAGATCGACGGTCTGATTAGTTTGTTGGTCAAGGCTATCGGAGGCGTGTCGTTAGTGGTGCTTGGGCTGGCGCTGATGCGGGGCATGGAGCTGGCCGAGGCGATGCGGTTTGTGATGTCGCTAGCCGTAGCAGCGGTGCCAGAGGGCTTGCCGATTGCTCTGACGGTAGTGATTGTTTTTGGCATGCGTCGGATGGCCAAAAAGAAGGCGTTGGTGCGCTCATTCAAGGCCATAGAGGATGTCGGACAGATTACGACGATTGCAACCGACAAAACTGGTACGTTGACCAAGAATAAGCTAAGCGTGGTGGAGGATTGGTCGTTGCCGCGCCATGATGTGGGCGCAATCGCGGCTCGGACGGTTAGCGCTGGTAGTGCGACCGACCCGCTGGACATCGCGCTCAGTGCAAAGTATAAGGGGCTTCTGCGCGAGGCCGATCAGGTGTATCCCTTTGACATCAAGCTGCGGATGAGCGGCTTGTATTTTGCCAAAGACCGTATGCTGTATATTAAGGGGTCGCCAGAGCATATGCTAGCTAACGCCGCACTCGATGATAAGCAGCGCCACGCGGCGGAATCGGCGATGCATGCTATGGCCGCCAAGGGGTACCGCGTTATAGCCTTTGCATCGCAGAAGTTAAGCGGCTCTAAGCCGCCAAAGGACTTATCGCATGCGTTGAGCGGCAAGCTGAGGCTTGCTGGCCTGATAGGCTTTGCGGATGAGTTGCGTCCCGAGGCTGCGCACGCGGTACGTGCTGCTCGGGCGGCAGGCATACAGGTGTGTATGATAACCGGCGATCACTACGAGACGGCCTACAACATCGCCAAACAGATTGGCGTTGTTGATCATCCACGGCAGGTGTTAAGCGGCGGTCTGCCAAAACAGAATAGCCAGCTAGCGGCTGCACTGGAGGGTAAGACGGTCTTTTCACGCATACTGCCAGAGGATAAGTTTCGGATACTGCAGGCCCTAAAAAAGCGCAACATTACGGCTATGACTGGGGATGGGGTCAACGATGTGCCAGCACTAGCAAGTGCTCACGTTGGCATTGCTATGGGGTCGGGCAGTGATATCGCCAGAGACGCTGGCGATATTGTACTGTTGAATGATAATTTCTCGACTATCGTCACTGCTATTGCCGAGGGGCGGCGGATTTATGACAACGTTCGGCGTATGCTGTTTTATTTGCTGTCTACTGCTTTGGGCGAAGTTATTACGATGATTGGCGCCTTGTTGGCGGGGTTGCCGGTGCCCGTAACGGCTATTCAGATACTATGGATCAACTTGGTAACTGATACGACAATGGTTATCCCGTTGGGTCTAGAGCCAGAGGAGCGCGGCCATATGCAGCGTCCGCCACGCCGACCAACTGCACCATTGCTGAGCGGCGTGTTGCTGTCCCGCATGGTGTTGGTGGCAACGACCATGGCAATCATAACCTTGCTGGCTATTTTATACATGCGTGAGACGGGGTATAGCGTGGCGCAGATTCAAACAGTTGCATTTATGGGCTTGGTTGCGGCGCAGTGGATGAACATGCTTAATGCTCGTAGCGAGCTAGAGTCGGTTGTTGTGCGTCTTAGGCGTGCTAATTACGGTTTGTTGGCGGGCTTCTTGCTTGCCTTTGGCATGCAGATGGCGGTGATGTTTACGCCGCTGGGTGGCTACTTTGGTGTTGCAGAAGTACCGCTTTGGCTGCTGCTAGCAGAGAGTGGTATTATGGCCGCGGCAGTATTGGCTGTCGTAGAAATACATAAAGCGCGTGTGCGCTCACAGATTTTCAGATAATGCATATGTATAACTGGGGATTGTCTGGGTTGCGTCTACAAAGACTATTGGCCATATCGCCAAATGATAGCTATACTAGAGGCATAAGCATATGAATGATTTTCGTCCATATAGAACACCGCAGCGATTGGCGGGTGGCTCCTTTGACGGCGTTGTGCGTACTGGCAATCGGCCTGCTGCGCGGAAGCCGAGCGCCCAAGTACGTACTCACAATCAGCAGAGTACGCTAGAGGGATTTCGCCGCCGCGAAGGGTTTAACGGCCTATCTACTATGCAGCTACGTACGTCGTCGGCTGCTGCTGTGCGGCAGGATCCTGTCGGGGAGATACCGCGGCAGCCTAAGGCAGATCTGCCAGGCGGGCCGTCGCGAGTAGCGACCGCCCACAAACCGCGCCACAAGAAGCGCAAGCTGGCGACGCGTTTTATGTCGGTCATCGTGTTTGGTGTGATTGTGCTGGGCGGAGTTTTGGCTGGCAAGGGTTATATTGCGGTCAATAGCGTCTTTCGCGGCGGTGGTGATGCGCCGGCTCTGGCCGAGGACGTCGATCCAGCTACGCTAAGCGGCGAAGGTGATGGACGGGTCAACATTCTGATGTTGGGTAAGGGTAGCGAAGGCCATGATGGCGCCGACCTAACTGACACCATATTGGTGGCCAGCATTGATCCTATCAACAAAAAAGCTTCAATACTGAGTATTCCAAGAGATTTGTGGGTCAAAAACCCAGCTGGCGGGCACTCCAAGATAAATGCCGTGTACGCTGCCACTAAGTCAAAGCACCTGAATGCTGACTCGTCTCCCGAGCAGATAGAAGAGGCCAGTCGCGAGGGTATTAGCGCCTTGGAGGGTACTATCGAAGAGACGATGGGGATACCAATCCATTACTACACGGTGCTTGATTTTATCGCGTTCCAGCAAGCCATTAATACGGTTGGCGGTGTTGATTTGACTATTAGCCCCGATGACGCGGCCGGTATCGTTCGCGAAACACTCTGGGACGAGTTGACGGGCGAGAATTATACGCTTGATGTTCAGCCGGGAGAAAATCACTTTGATGGTCAACGCGCCTTGATGTATGCGCGGTCTCGCCATGCAAGTGCTCGCGGCGACTTTGATCGTACCGAGCGTCAGCGAAAGATTATCTTGGCACTCAAGGATAAGGTCTTGTCAGCTGGTACGTACGGCAATCCCGTAAAAATCAGCCAGCTGATGAACGATTTTGGCAGTCATATGACGTCAAACTTGGGTTTGCGCGAGGTGCTACGTATTTATGAACTGGGCAGTGCCATAGATACGGCGACAATCAACTCTGTCGGCTTGGCCGATCCGCCTAATGTATTGGTTAGGACTGATATGATTGACGGCCAATCGGTCGTGCGCCCGATGGCTGGCCTGAGCGATTACTCTGAGATCCAAAGCTTTGTGCGTAATACGCTCAAGGATGGCTACCTCCAGAAAGAGTCGGCTGACATAGCGGTGTACAATGGCACAAATATTAACGGTCTGGCCGGTCAACGGGCCGACGATTTGCGATCGTACGGCTACGGCATTACGACAGTTGCAAATGCGCCTGGCGGCGGCGATTATGGCTCGACTATACTTGTAGATCTGACGGCTGGGGAGAAAAAATACACTCGGCACTATCTGGAGAATCGTCTGGGTGTGACGGCGGTTGATAGTTTGCCAGACGGCGTGACCGAGACAAGCGGAGCTGATTTTGTTATAATACTGGGACAGAACGAGGCGAATCGGTAGAGCGTGCTCTCATGCCTATTAGTTCTGTTGGCGCGCATTTATTTGACTGTTTAGCAGCGCGCAGAAGGAAGTAACGTTGCCCATGAAAGTATCCGTTTCGAGTCGCAGCAGGCCAAAGCAGGGCTTTGCGCACTATGCGCACGTCTTGCTGAATGTACTGCTAGCGTTGCTGGTGTACGTGTTTGTTCAGATAGGAATTGTGCCACTGGCTATTGGTATGGTGCTGCTCAGCAAGTGGCGCATGTTTGCGTTGCGGCCGCGCTACTGGTTGCTTAATTTGCGGTCCAATGCCGTGGATATTATTGTTGGTTTGTCGTTTGTGGCCTTCATGCTGCACACCTTGTCGCCCGGCCTACGCGCCTTGCTGGCCGTAGCCTATGCTGGCTGGCTGGTGTTGCTGAAGCCGCGGTCGTCGGCACCGATGATCGGCCTACAGGCTTTGGCTGGTCAAGCTTTGGGGCTGTGGTCTCTGTTTTTGGTATGGAAGGATGCCCCGCTTGTCGGGCTGGTGTTTGTGGTTTGGCTGATTTCTTATTTATCGGCGCGGCACTATTTTTCTACCTTTGACGAAATGCGCGCTCCAATGTTCGCACATGTTTGGGGCTACTTTGGCGCGGCTTTGACGTGGGTGCTAGGGCGCTGGCTTATTTTTTACGGCCAAATTGCGCAGCCGACGCTGATAATGACGGTATTGGGGTTTGGTATGGCTAGTTTGTATTACTTGGACCATCAGGGGCGACTGTCTAGTCTGGTGCGCCGCCAGTTCGTATTTATCATGGTAGCTATTGTGGTAGTTATTCTGGTCTTTTCTGGATGGGGCGACGTTACCATCCGCCGCGTATAAATTAGGTAAAAATTCAGCATTAAGGGGTAGGCTTGGACAATGGCAGCATTTGATACAAATACTGAAAGTGAAGAAGCGGTGGCGCGTGTAGCGCCGCTCGAGAATAGCGAACAAGATCAATCGCCGGATGTCGACCGTCGGCAGCGCTTCCAGCAAGACAGGCATGAGCGCAAGGAGAAGCGGTTTGGCGTGCTACTGTTATTGATTGCCGCATTGGCGGCTGGCTATCTGGGCGGCTCGCTAAGCAATAATCAAAAAACGACTGTTGTTGGTACTGGTAGCGAGGCTACCAAGGTGAGCCAACAGATTATTTCTAATGAAAGCCAGTTGATTAGTGCTATCGCCAAAGACGTTGGTCAGAGCGTGGTGTCGATTAATGTGGTAACAAAGTCCAGCCAGATTGATTTTTTTGGGTTCCAGTCGCCGTATGCGCGCGAAGGGGCGGGCACCGGAGTTATCATTAGCGACGACGGTTATGTGATTACCAATCGTCATGTTGTTCCGGCGGGTACCTCAGACGTGAGTGTCACGCTATCCGACGGTACCGAGCTGGATGATGTTAAAGTGGTGGGCCGAACCAATGACCGCGATTCGCTGGATGTTGCTTTTCTCAAGATTGGCGACACCAAAGACAAGCAGCTAGCGCCAGCCAAAATTGGCGATTCTGCAAAGGTTGTCGTCGGTGATAAAGTCGTTGCGATCGGTAATGCGCTTGGACAGTTCGAAAACACCGTGACCGCGGGCATTATTTCTGGTTTTGGGCGGAGTATCCAGGCCGGTGATGCTTCTGGTTATGGCGCAACGGAAACCCTGCAGAATCTGTTTCAGACCGACGCGGCGATTAACCAAGGTAACTCCGGCGGCCCTCTTGTAAATGTCGACGGCGAGGTTATCGGTATCAATACGGCCGTAGCTGGCGGAATGGCGCAGAATATTGGATTTGCGATTCCGATCAATGACGCCAAAGGCCTGATCGAGAGCGTCTTGACCAAGGGCAAGCTGGAGCGCCCATATCTAGGGGTGCGGTACGTGTCGCTAACCGATGATTTTGCCTATCAGTACAACCTAGACCAAAAACGTGGCGCCTATATAGCACCAAGCGGCCGCGTGCCATCGGTGATTAGCGGTAGCCCGGCGGAAAAAGCGGGTTTGCAAGAAAAAGACATAATCACTCATATTGATGGTGTGGCGGTTGATGAAAACAACAGTCTGACGTCAATTATTGGGTCTAAGAAGGTTGGCGACCAGGTTAGTCTGACGATCGTGCGCGATCGCGAGGAGCAGACGCTGCAGGCAACACTAGAGGCTGCGCCTAAGAACTAGCTTTGCTGCTCGTAAAACCTAAAGTGCTGTATAAAGTCGTCCTCAGTGGCTTGTTGGTAGCCGTGGTCCATGGCGATACTGCGTAGTGCTTGATGCTGGAATGGTAGCGCCTCGGTGAATACGTGGCCGACGCGCATTGAGGCTGCTTGCTCAAAGAGCCGTCGGTAGTGATCCAGCCCGTCGGGGCCGCCAAAGATGGCGATGTGCGGTTCTTGTAGAGCGGCTTGATTGATCTGGTAGTCATCTGGAACGTAGGGTAGGTTAGCGAGCAGGAACGTTTGGTCTGCCGGAGATTCGTTTTGGTTGCGTACTGCTTGCAATAAATCCCCCTGTAAGTAGTTAACGTCTGCTTGCAGTTGTCGGGCATTGCGTTTGGCGACTACGAGGCAGGCTGGATCTATGTCGATAGCAGTAACGACCGCGTGGGGCAGTTCTAGTTTGCTGGTGATGGCAAGTGCGCCAGAGCCGGTGCCGACATCGATAATTCGCGGCTGCTGTAACTCGTTGTGTTGGATGTGACTGAGCAGTAGCTCTATCATCGTTTCGGACTCTGGGCGCGGCTCCAAGACGTCGTGGGTTAGGGTGAATGTACGGCCATAGAACTCGGTTATACCGCGGATGTAGGCGAGCGGCTCGTGTTGCGCTCTGCGGCGAAGCTGGTCGTTTAGCTGTGTAATGTGCGCTGCGTTTAGCATATGTTCGGGATGTGCCAATAGCCAGGAGCGCTGCTGCTTGCAAGTGTCTTCGAGGAGTATGAGGCTGTCTAGCCGGGCGGTGCCGATGCCGGCTTGCTGAAGCTGAGCCGTGGCGTCGGCTAGCCATTGAGAGACGGGCATGGTGTCGGCGTGGTGCGTCAGGTCTATCTCTCCGCGGACAACAGTTGGCGTTCGTAGTCATGCAGCTGCGCAATCAGGTCGTCGATATCACCGTCTAGAGCGGCTGGGATATTGCTGCGGCTGTAGCCGATACGATGGTCGGTTATGCGGTCTTGCGGGAAGTTGTAGGTGCGAATCTTTTCGCTGCGGTCGCCGCTGCCTATTAGCTTGCGCCGTGCGTCGCTGAGCTGCTGCTGCTCTTCGTCGATTTTCATTTGTAGTAGGCGCGAGCGTAGAACGCCAAGAGCTTTATCTTTGTTTTTGATTTGTGATTTTTCATCCTGACAGGTCACCACGATGCCAGTGGGCAAGTGGGTGATTCGCACTGCCGAGTCGGTGGTGTTGACGGACTGCCCGCCGTGGCCGCTGCTGCGGTAGACGTCTATGCGCAGGTCGTTTTGGTTGATTTCTACGTCGGTTTCTTCGGCCTCTGGCATGATGGCAACAGTTGCGGTGCTAGTGTGTATGCGGCCCTGGCTCTCGGTGACTGGAACGCGCTGTACGCGGTGTACGCCGGCTTCAAATTTAAGCATTTTGTAGGCGTCTGCGCCGCGCACGCCAAAGATAATTTCCTTAAATCCGCCCGCTTCGGAAGTGGCTTCGTCGATGAGCTCTGTTTTGTAGCCGTGGGTTTCTGCCCAGCGAACATACATGCGGTATAGCTCGCCGGCAAAGAGTGCGGATTCGTCGCCGCCAGCTGCAGCGCGGATTTCTATGACCACGTCTTTTTCGTCATTGGGGTCTTTGGGGGTGAGTGCAACCTCCAGCGCTTGCTGGTTGGACAATTGGCTAGCCTCTAGCTCTTCTTTTTCGGCTGCTGCCAGCTCGGCCAGCTCGCCGCCAGCCTCTAGTAGTTCGTTGGTCTGCTGCAACTGTTGCTCGATACGCTCTTTTTCGTCAAATAGCGCCAGAATATCCTGTAGTTGACTCTGGCGTTTGGCTAGCTTGGGATACTGTGGCTGCGAGTAAATCCCTGGGTCTTGCAGGGTGGTTTCTAGTTCGGCTAATTCTTGGCGGAGGGCCGCTTCTTTGTGCTGCATAGTACCTCTAGTTTACATGAATATGCTGGTTTTCTCTGGGCTTTTGGTTCAGACTCGTTGAAAGAACGGCTCAGATGCCTACAAAAAACCGCCCGTCTGCAGTCGTAGCACCAGGGCGGTTTCGGTAGAGCCTTCTTGTGTTAGCGCTTGTTGGTCTTTAGGCGGCCCATCTTTTGGGCTTCTGAAGCGTCGGCCTTTTTGGCGGCGCCAGACTGTTTCTTCTGAGCGGCTTTCTTCAGGGCTTCGGCGCGCGCCTTGGCGGCTTCTTGGCGAGCCTTAAACTTGTCGACGCGGCCTTCGATGTCGACCAGTTTCTCTTGGCCGGTAAAGAAGGGGTGTGTGCTACTAGAGATGTGTACCTTGACGAGTGGGTACTCAACGCCGTCAAGCGTGATGGTCTCGTCGGTAGCGACCGTAGATCGAGTCAAGTACGTCTGGTCGTTGTTGAGATCCTGAAACACTACCGGGCGGTAGTTGTTTGGGTGGACATCCTTTTTCATGTGAATGATTCCTTTGATAGCTCTTTAGATAATGCTGGTTAGCAGCGAGCTGAACTGCAGTCAGCAATAACAAATCAGCGCCTAGTATACCACCTTTGGTGTATATTCGCCAAATCGAGTGGCGGCTGGGCGCGCAGTTCGCGTAGGCGTTGCGAGCAGGGGTTTTTATGCTATAATACAGACATCATAAATCAAGCAGGTCGGGGTTATGACCCTCCGTTTGCGTACGTCAGCTTGTGGCAGCAAACGGTTCTCCGGCTCAAGAACAAGGGTCAGAAGGGATACCATACCTACTATGGCAGTAGACGTCGATGTAAAAAAACTACTAGAGGCTGGTGCGCATTTCGGCCACAAAACAAGCCGCTGGCACCCCCGCATGAGTGAATACATCCACTCTAAGCGCGGTGGTTCGCATATCATTGATCTTACTAAGACGGCAGCTAAGCTAGAGTCCGCGCTACAGATCATCGAATCAAACGTAGCCGATGGCAAGCAGGTGCTGATTGTTGGCACTAAGCGTCAGGCTCGGCCGATTGCTAAGCAGCTGGCAGAAGCAACCAAGCAGCCGTACGTCACCGAGCGTTGGCTCGGCGGCATGCTCACCAACCGTACAACCATTAGCGGCCGTATCAAGTATCTGAAAGATCTAGAGGCTAAAATGGAGAACGGCACGCTGGCTTCGCGCTACAGCAAATTAGAGGTGCAGCGCTTCCAGGAGGAAATCGACCAGCTCAACCACGTATACGGCGGCATCAAAAACATGGCTGCGCGAGTTGGTATCGTGTTTGTTTTTGACATGACTTATGACGTAAACGCAGTGGCTGAGGCTACCAAGCTGGGTATACCGGTGATCGCCTTGGCGGACACCAACGCTAACCCAGCCAAGGTGACCTACCCGATACCGTGCAATGACGACGCTATTAAGGCGTTGCAACTGGTTGCTGACTACGTGCAGCAGGCTATAGAGGCTGGCGCATCCAAGCACGTTAAGCAGGCCGACAAGACGGACGCCTAGCCGCAGCCTAGCGCCCCTTTGTTGCTTCGCACTGGGGCGGCGCGAAAAACAAGCAATACACCAAAAACCACTGAAAGGGGTACATGAAATGGCGATTGACATCAAAGAAATCAAACGGCTTAAAGACCTAACTGGCGTAGGCCTTACCGATGCCAAGGCGGCGCTAGAAGAAGCTGGCGGTGATTTTGATAAAGCCCTCGAGGCAATGCGTAAAAAAGGCATGACCAAGGCCGAGAAGCGCGGTGAGCGCGAGGCTCGCGCCGGTCTGATAGGTACCTACAACCACGACAACCGTATTGGTGTGTTAGTGGAGGTTAACTGCGAGACTGACTTCGTTGCTCGTAACGATATTTTCGTAGAGTTGGTCAAAGATATTGCTATGCACGTTGCTGCGAGCGCGCCGCTGTACGTTAGTATTGAAGACGTGCCGGCCGACGTGCGCGAACAGGTGCAGGCAGAGTGCACAGAACAGGCTAAGGCCACTGGCAAGCCAGCCGATATGCTGGAGAAGATTGTCGATAATATGGTCGCTAAGTACTTTGCCGAGCGCTGCTTGATGGATCAGCCGTTTGTCAAAAATCCTGACGTTACTGTTGCGCAGCTCGTCAAGGATCACAACGCTCGCTTGGGCGAGAATATCGTTGTGCGCCGCATAGAGCGCATGGCATTGGGCGAAGTAGCCTAAGCGCAACTCTTTTTAGGGTTACAGCCCGCTGCACGGGTAGAATTGCGGCGGGCTGTTCGATTACTGAGATAGTGTGGTCATTGGACTGCGACAGCTCTAGTAACTGGAGTTATGATGTCGGTTCGGCTACAATGAGCACTATAAACAAGGATATGTGAGGTCACGCATGAACGCAGATAATGTAGTACGAGATGCCAATACCAAGTTTCAGGCAGCTGCCGCTCGGTTTGAGGACGAACTGAAAAAGGTTCGTACTGGTCGGGCGCACCCCAGCATGCTTGAGGGGGTTATGGTGTCGGCGTATGGTTCTGAGATGCCCCTTATCCAGGTGGCTAATGTCACGGCTCCAGAAGCGCAGTTACTGCAGATTACGCCCTATGATCCGGGGACGATTCAGGCTATTGCCAGTGCTATCCGCGACAATCCATCGCTCGGGCTGAATCCAAGCGATGACGGCCGCGTTGTGCGTATACCCATTCCGCCGCTCAATGAAGAACGCCGCCGCGAATACGTCAAAGTAGTTGGCGCTAAGCTAGAAGATGCTATGGTGGGGCTGCGTACTATTCGGCATGACGCTCTAAAAGTTGTTGATCAGGCTAAAAAAGACAAACAGCTCGGCGAAGATGATGCCAAAAGGCTGCAAAAGCAGGTCGACGAAGCTGTTGCCAAGGTCAAAACAGAATTAGAGTCTGCCGCAAAAGCCAAAGAGTCGGAAATAATGACGCTTTAAAGTTTGCCCGCAGTTTTGATATGAATACAGACCAATCAGATCCGCTTTTGCCGCGCCACGTCGGTTACATACTAGATGGCAACCGCCGGTGGGCGCGGTCGCATGGTTTGCCAGATTATGATGGTCATATGGCGGGCTACACGGCGTTGGCGGATGTGCTAGAAGAGACTTTTCGTGCTGGCGTGGAGTACGTATCGATCTATGCGTTTTCTACCGAAAACTGGAAACGAGACAGCCGCGAGGTTAACAGTCTCATGAAGCTATCGCTGCACGCGTTTTCGCATGACCTGAAGCGTATGATTAGCAGCAAAGTGCGCGTACAGTTCTTGGGTCTGCGCGAGGGGCTGAACCAAAAAATATTGGATGTCATGGATCGGGCAGAGGAGAAGTCGCGTAGCTTTACCGACCACAAGCTGGCGGTTTGTTTCAACTACGGCGGCCAGCAAGAGATTGTCGACGCGGTGCGCGCTTGTTATGATGACGGTTTAGACCGCGACGCAATTACGACACAGGCTATCGCCGAACGCTTGTATGCGCCTGATGTGCCGCCAGTTGATCTGGTGGTGCGAACCTCTGGCGAGCAGCGGCTGAGCAACTTTATGACCTGGCGTACAGCGTATAGCGAGCTGTTGTTTATGGATAAATACTGGCCGGATATGACGCCAGAAGATGTACACGCAATCTTGGCGGAGTACGCCAGCCGTCAGCGTCGCTACGGCGCCTAGGAAGTTAGGTATCTTTCGTTGGTCCAGAGGCTGACGGTAGGGCGCTCAGCAGAGGTTGGCAGCTAGGCGGCTGATTGTTATACTGGTGGCAGAAATGACCGTATTACTGTTTATTCTGGGGCTGCTGCTGTTTATTGCGCTTGTTTTGGTGCATGAGTGGGGGCATTTCACAATGGCGCGCCGCAATGGCGTCGATGTCGAGGAGTTTGGCCTTGGCTTTCCGCCGCGCATTAAAACGTTAACCAAAAAGAACGGCACCGAATACACGCTCAACTGGCTGCCGTTGGGCGGCTTCGTGCGGCTAAAAGGCGAACACGACGCCGATACTGCCAAGGGCACTTTGGGTGCTGCGTCTGTCTTGTCCAAGGTCAAGATCATGATGGCTGGCGTGGTGATGAACCTCGTGGTTGCGTTGGTGTTGTTCACGTTGTTGGCGCTTGCGGGTATGCCGCAGCTGATTACCAAGGGTAGTTTTACTGACGAAAATCAGTTTACGGTGGCTAGCGACGAGCGTATCAGCAATGATCGTACCTACGTAAACTACGTAGAAGAAGGTTCTCCGGCGGATGAGGCGGGTATTGAGCCGATCGATCAGATTGTTAGTGCAACCTATGACGGCGAAACGGCTGAGATTCACGGACTGGCGGATTTGCAGGCTCTGGGCAGTGCTTACCCGGGGCATGTTATCGAGTTCCAGGTGGTGCGCGACGGGGATGCACGAACTGTTCCGGTGCAACTGCGCGATGCGGAAGAAGTTGCGGCGGCCAAGGCGGCTGGTGAGCGCAAGGGCTACATTGGAATAAATGTCATGAACTATCAGATCAAGCAATATACTTGGTCGGCGCCGGTGGTGGCTGTCGGAACAACTGTGCAAATAACCAAGCTGACGCTTCAAGCATTGGGCAAGGCTCTCCACGGCGTGGGCGGCATCGTAGCTGGCTTGCTGACTGGTAATTCGCCAGCTCGGCAGGCGGCTCAAGCGCAGGCAACCGAGCAGGTAAGCGGTCCTCTTGGGATACTGTTTGTTCTGCAGTCTAGCGCGCAGCAAGGCGTACTGATGCTTCTATTTATTATTGCGCTGATATCGTTGACATTGGCGATCATGAACTTTTTGCCTATTCCGGCGCTAGACGGCGGCCGGCTGTTTGTGACGCTGCTGTTTCGGGCGCTCAAAAAACCGCTGACCGAGGACATGGAAGACCGCATTCATGGTACGGGCTTTTTGCTGCTTATGTTGCTGTTCGTGCTGATTACCGTAGTTGATGTGAAGCGGTTTTTCTAGAGTGATCGATATGGGGCTTGACCAAGTCTCTCTCGGTGATATGGTGGCTTTTACGATGCGGCTTGGTCTGGTAGCGGTCTTTCTGTATGGATTTTATGCTTTTGTGCAGGTGGTGGCTCAGCCGCAGAAACTTCTTGGCGACACGGAGTCCAACCGGCAGTCGCGGTGGCCAATACCTATTCGGCCGCTGCCAGCGCTGGCAATTGCTGTCATGCTGTTTCTGCTGTCGGAGATAGTTGGCGGTATTGGGGTGGTGCTGATGCTGGGGTTGCTGCTAGGCAATTCTATCTTTGAGATTGGTTTGTTGCTTGAAACGTCGCCATGGGCGCAGTTTGCCTATTTGTTGATGGTTAGTTCTGCGGCGGTTGGCGGCGTCTACTGGATGCTAAAGCGGCTAAAGCTGGGCTGGCCGTCGATCGGTCTTAGCGGTTTGCCAAAAGGTAAGGATCTACTCTGGGCAGCTATTGGCTATGCAGTCTATATGGCAGTTTTTCTAGTAGCCACTGGCGTCATCATGCAGGTTATTACTGGGGTTGATTGGGGGCAGGAGCAGGAGCTGGCATTCGATCGGTCGCTGACCGGCCCGGGGTTGGTGTTTGCTTTTGCGGGCTTGGTTATTTTGGCGCCGATTGCTGAGGAGATTATGATGCGCGGCTTTTTGTATGGCGCATTGCGTAGGTATATGGGGTTTGGTGCGGCTATGATTATTGTGAGCGTGCTTTTTGCAGCAGCTCACCTACAGTTTGGTTCGGGTGCAACTTTGCTGTGGAGTGCCGCGATTGATACATTCCTGCTGTCTTGCGTGCTGGTGTACTTGCGGGAGAAAAAAGAAAGTCTATGGCCGGCTATTGGCGTGCACATGATAAAGAACTGTGTTGCTTTTGTAATGCTGTTCATCATTGCCTAGGGCGCTCGGCGAATGATTAGCCAGAAATGGCTTGCCATGAGCTTTTAGTCTGCTACAATGGTGCGTGATTATGCAGCGTATTAGTTCCCAGTACTTCCTCGCTACAACACCGCTGCCGGCTTGCCGGTAGACTATTTTTTCTGTATATACCGTAATTCTAAGCATCAGGAGGGAACAACATGAGACTTTCGCAATTATTTGGAAAAACGAGTAAGACCGAAGGGTCGGATCTAAAAATAGCTTCACACCGTCTATTGGTGCAGGCGGGCTATATCCGTGAATCGACCGCTGGTCGGTACTATATGCTACCGCTTGGTATGCGTGTTCATAACAAAATCATCGGCATCGTACGTCGCCATATGGACGCAGCTGGCGGTCAAGAGGTTGTGACGCCTGTACTGCATCCGCTAGAACTGTGGCGCGAAACAAATCGAACAACAACGGTTAGTTTTGAGCTAACCACCGTGACCGATCGTCGCGGCGCGGAGTTTGCGCTTGGCGGTACGGCCGAGGAAATGATGGTCGACCTGGTGCGTAAGTTTAACGTTAGCTATAAAGACCTACCGTTTAATATTTACCAGTTCTCGACCAAGTTTCGCGATGAGCTGCGGGCCCGCGGCGGTTTGCTGCGAGTGCGCGAATTCGTTATGAAAGACGCCTACAGCTTTAGTACCGAGCAGCAATTTGAGGATATATACAAGACGATGTGGGAGACCTACGCCGCTATATTTAACGAGCTCGGTCTAAAGACTGACGTGGTGGCCGCCGACAACGGCTACATTGGCGGCGATTACTGTCATGAATTCGTTGCCGAAAGCGAAGCTGGGGAGAGTCGGTACTTTGTAGACGAGGCCAGCGGCTACGCTGCTCACGAGGATGTGGCGGTGGTGTCTGCGGACGACAAGAATCTGGACGAACCGCTAAAACCCATGGAGACGGTAGACGCTGAGCGCGGGACGACCATGGAGGATGGCCAGCGGCTACATGGGCTACCAATGTGGCAGCAAATAAAAGACGTCTTGTTCTTTGATCAGGCGACCGACCGCTACATTTTGGCGGTTATCCGCGGTGACTTTGATGTAAACGAGACGAAACTTATGCAGGTTGCTGGCGCTTGGGATTTACGCCCGGCAACACCGCAAGAGGTGCGCGAAGATCTGGGCAGCGAGCCGGGCTTTATTTCGCCAGTTGGTTTTGTGAAGCAGAGCAAGTCGGGCAAGGCTGTTGTGCTAGTTGCCGACAAGTCGCTTCGCACGGCGCATAACATGTACGGCGGTGCTAACGCGCTCCACCGCGATCTGTTGAATGTGGCTATCGACCGCGATTTTCAGCCCGACATAGAGGCAGACATTGCGCTGGCGCAGGCTGGCATGCGCAGCCCTGACAATGGCACGCTGGTAGAGAAGAAGGGTATCGAAGTGGGGAACATATTCCAGCTAGGCTACCACTACTCCAACCTCATGAAAGATGCCAGCTATACTGACGAAACTGGCAAGCGCCAAAAATACTACATGGGGTGTTATGGCATAGGGATTGGGCGAACGCTGGCTGCTGTCGTTGACGTTCATCATGACGATAAGGGTATTATCTGGCCTCGGTCTATCGCGCCAGCTGTTGTCTACATTGCTCGCATAGGTGCTGAAGATGCGGTTGTGCAGGCCGCTGACGAGTTGTATAATCGTCTGTCCGCGTCTGGCTACGACGTGCTCTATGATGATCGCGATGTGCGTCCTGGCGAGAAGTTTGCTGACGCCGACCTGATGGGTATACCTTATCGGGTCGTGGTTAGCCCCAAGACAGTCGCTGCCGGGGTCTATGAGTGCAAGGCTCGTACCGAGGCTGAATCTACACACTGTACACACGATCAGCTGATGAGCAAATTGGAAACATAATCAATACATATTGTGTGTAAGTGTAGGAACGTAACACTAGATATATAGTTTAACATCTGTTATACTGCCACTAGATTTTGGACGGGCATGTGTATACGGAAGCGTCGAAGGAGAATTATTCTATGAAAAAGCAGTTTTACTTGACCAAAGAGGGTGTCGCCGAGTTAGAGCAGGAGTTACAAACCTTGGTTGATCAGCGTAGTGTAGTGGCTGAGCGCATAAAAACGGCTCGCGAGTTTGGTGATTTGTCGGAGAACGCCGAATACCAAACGGCTCGCCAGGATCAAGAGCGCTTAGAAAACCGCATAGCGGAGATTGAGCACATACTGCAGAACGTAGAGATGATTGCCAAGCCAAAGAGCGGCAGCAAGATCCAGCTAGGTTCGACGGTGACGCTTAAAAATGGCTCCACTAAAACATTTCAGGTGGTTGGCACTGTAGAAGCTGACCCGCTGGAAGGTAAGATTTCTGACGAGTCGCCGCTCGGTAAGGCCGTGCTTGGCAAGCAGCTTGGGGACGAGGTAGAAATTACCACTCCAAATGAGACGACGACGTACAAGATAGTTGAAATCGCCTAAAAAGTAAGCTTTAGCCGTGCCTATGGTGGTCGACGCGGCGGTTTGGCGCGTCGACCTAGTCGCGCTTTGCGCGTAGTGCCGCGAGTGTTGAACGTTTTTGTGTTTACTGCAGGGCGAGTGTTGAAAAGAAGCCGCTCGGCTGCGACTCTTCGTCTTGATGGGTGTGGGCAACGCGAAAGGCGTCGTTGTAGTTGCTGAACGCTGCAATGGCCTCGTCCTTTAGTACGCCGCCGGTTATCTGCGGATTGTAGTGCCAGTCTTGGGCTAGATCCCATAGTCTGATAGCGCGGCTGCGGAACAGGTGCGGCAGGTCGTCGCGGGACATGCCGTAGACGACACGGTCGATACAGGCGTGAAAAATTGCTCCGGCGCACATCGGACAGGGCTCGACGGTGCTGTAGATGGTGCAGCCTGTTAAATTGCGCGTGCCAGTAAGAGTGCTGGCAGCGCTCACCGCCTTGACCTCGGCGTGCCGGGTGACGTTTTGGTCGGCGTGTTCACTGTTGCCAATGGCCGCCAAAACGCAGCGGTTTTTGACGATAACGGCCCCAAATGGCACGTCACCGTTGAGCTGCGATTGCTCCGCGAGTTGCAGAGCAATTCTCATAAAGTAAAAGTCTTGTGCTTGCATATATAGAGTATACGCATCTCTGTGCCTGAAGGCAAGCGCATCGCATGAGTATGTCGTTCATTTTCTAATAAAAATGGCGCAGGCAATGACAGCCAAAA
>PDWI01001155.1_pt1 | contig 43158 bp, 31 predicted proteins | sample 1430891 | NCBI WGS metagenome assembly PDWI01 (sample SAMN01162508, study PRJNA174530) | Oral metagenome, whole genome shotgun sequencing project. | biome: Marine environment; feature: Marine mammal; material: Swab sample of the gingival sulcus; isolation source: swab sample of gingival sulcus... | reverse complement strand
AGATGAGTTAACATATACTTATTCGGGAAATACGAATATTCAGGTTTCAATCGATGCAGTTACTTCTGTTGTAACCTTTACTCCCGATGCAAATTGGTTCGGAAGCGAAACAATTGTATTTACCGCAACCGACCAAAATAATGCCCAGGCAAGCGATGATGTTGTCGTAACTGTTAACAGCGTTAATGATACGCCGGTCATAAATCTTCCTGCAAACTTTAGTTTTGCTGAAGATACATCATTGATTGAAGATTTTGGAGCTTATATTTCTGATAATGATGCGGACAATCTCAGTTTAATCATTTCCGGCAATACGGAAATTCAAGTTTCAATAGAAGATCTCTCGGTAACCTTTACAGCTTCCGAAAATTGGAACGGAACAGAAACGCTTACCTTTACCGTGAACGATAATTCGGGAAGGGCGATTGCTTCTTCTGATGCAGACGTAACGGTTACCCCTGTCAATGATGCTCCTGTTGTTGTTTCTCCTTTGGTTGATTTCAGCATGGATGAAGATACGACGGATAACAGTATTATTCTGAATAATGTATTTACTGATGCGGATCTTCCTTACGGAGATGAGTTAACTTATTCTTATTCCGGAAATACTCATATTCAGTTTTCAATTGATGCAGTTACTTCTGTTGTAACTGTTACTCCCGATGAGAATTGGTTCGGAAGCGAGACAATCGTATTTACTGCAACCGATCAAAATAATGCCCAGGCAAGCGATGATGTTATAATAACTGTTAACAGCGTTAATGATACGCCTGTTATAAATCTTCCTGCAAACTTTAGCTTTGCTGAAGATACATCATTGATTGAATATTTAGGTGTTTATATGTCCGATAATGATGCGGACGACCTTAGTTTAAGCGTTTCCGGCAATACGGAAATTCAAGTTGCCATAAACGGTTTATCGGTAATATTATCAGCCTTAAATAATTGGAACGGAACGGAAACTCTTACCTTTACCGTAAACGATAACAGAGGAAAAGCGATTGCTTCTTCTGATACAGACGTAACGGTTACTCCTGTCAATGATGCTCCTGTTGTTGCTGTTCCTTTAGTTGATTTCAGCATGGATGAAGATACGACGGATAACAGTATTGTTTTGAATAATGTATTTACTGATTTTGATTTTCCTTACGGAGATGAGTTAACTTATTCTTATTCCGGAAATACTCATATTCAGGTTTCAATTGATGCAGTTACTTCTGTTGTAACTGTTACTCCTGATGAGAATTGGTTCGGAAGCGAAACAATCGTATTTACTGCAACTGATCAAAATAATGCTTCGGCAAGCGATGATGTTGTCGTAACCGTTAATAATATTAATGATGATCCTGTCCTGAATCTTCCGGCAAACTTTACTTTTGAGGAAGATACATCATTGTTTGAGTATTTTGGAGCTTATGTTTCCGATATTGATCCTGATGATCTTACTTTAAGCGTTTCCGGTAATACTGAAGTTCACGTTGCAATAGATGATTTATCGGTAACTTTTACAGCTTCCGAAAATTGGAACGGAACGGAAACTCTTACTTTTAGCGTAAATGACGGAAGAGGAAAAACAATTGTTTCCTCAGATACTGATGTAACTGTTACCGGCATTGCAGATACTCCTGTTGTTGTTTCTCCTTTGGTTGATTTCAGCATGGATGAAGATACGACGGATAACAGCATTGTATTGAATCAAGTATTTACCGATGCCGACCTCGCTTACGGAGACGAATTAACTTATTCTTATTCGGGTAATACTCATATCCAGATTTCAATTGATGCAGTTACTTCTGTTGTAACTCTTACTCCGGATGCAAATTGGTTTGGATCAGAAGCAATTATGTTTACCGCAACTGATCAAAACAATGCATCGATCAGCGATAATGTTATAGTAACGGTTAACAATGTTAATGATGATCCGATCGTAAATCTTCCCGAAAGCTTTACCGTTAATGAAGATGAAACTTTAACGGAAGATTTCGGAGCTTATATTTCAGATATTGATCCTGATGATCTTACTTTAACTGCCGAAGGAAATAATGATATTATTGTCGAGATAAATAATCTTTCAGTAACATTCAGCGCGCCTTCTGATTGGAACGGCTCGGAAATTATTACTTTTACGGTAAACGATAATGCAAGAAGAGCTTCGGTTTCTGCTGAGACGGAAGTAATCTTTGCGGCGATAAATGATGCTCCTAAAGTTGCCGAACCTTTAGTTGACATTGTTATGAACGAAGATACTGAAGACAAAAGCATTAATCTGAAGCAAACATTTATCGACATTGACGAAGGCGATGAATTGGAATTCAGCGTTTCCTCCAATATTCATATTGTTGTGAACATTGATCAACAAACAGGAGACGTAACGCTTATTCCGAATGAAAACTGGTTTGGAGTTGAGACAATCGTATTTACCGCAACCGATCAAAACAATGCGTCGGTAAGCGATGATGTCATGATAACGATTAACAACGTGAATGATGCTCCCGATGTAAATATCAATTCGACTGAACTGAACCGTGAAATGAATTTGGATGACATTGATTTCATTGATTTGAATGAAATCTTCAGCGATAATGAAGGTAACGACCTTATTTTCGGATTTAAAGAACCGAGAAGAAGAGGTTTCAATGAAGATGAAATATCTGCTTCAATAGACGGAAGCGTATTGAAATTGCAAACCGTTAACGGCTGGTACGGAGTAACAAGAGTTATTGTCTCTGCCAACGACGGAGAAGATGAAAATAATATGGCTTTTGCTACTTTCACCATTACAATTTCAAACGTCTATACGAATCCTGAGGTTTCATTAAATATTACAGCCATAGATTTCGGAACTGTCTTCGTTGATCATACTTCGGATATCAAAACACTGGCAATTGAGAATATCAGTATTGAACCGGTAATAACGGAAAAGATCGTTTCTCCGCCTGATTTTATGATAAGATTTAAAGGAGATGAGGAATGGAACAGTTCATTATCCGGCTTTACCATTGATCCTCAATCCGTTAAAGAAATTGAAGTTATCTTTACTCCGTCAAAGCAAGTTGATTATTCTGCAAATATAACTGTTAATTCAAATGCGGTAAATAATCCTTCTGTTGACGTAAGTTTGAAAGGTTCCACAAGAAATCCCGTACCGAATGCGTTTACTCCTAACGGAGACGGCAAAAATGACTTGTTTACCGTTTCAGCGGGCAATAACTTAATCGGAAACCTTAAAATGTATATTTATAATTCCGGAGGTAAAAAGATTAAAGAAATTTCGGCTCTAAACTCTTCAACCGTCAGTTGGGACGGTAAAGACGAAGATAACCGAAAATGTAAATCTTCTCCTTATCTCTACTATATTGAAAAAGACGGGTCTCGGATTATGCGCGGCAAAGTTTATCTGTTGAAATAGGGAGGTAATCATGAAAAAGTTAATATTAATAATAATACTTGGTCTTATTTGCGTATATTCATTTGCCTTTGAAGAGATAAATCCGGCTTTTGAAATGAGTGGTAAATACTTGCGTTTTTCATCTTTCAATGAAAGAAGTTTTAACGAATTTGATGATGGATTTAACCGTATAGCATTTTCTGTCGCAAAACCGAAATTTTACAAAAATTGGTCTCTTTCAACTGATTTTAAATTTTTCGGGGATGATATATACCAGAAGTTTAATTGGAATATAAGTCCGGCTTACACTTTTTACGATAAGTATGTGATTGCCGCTTCGTTCGGATTTATTAATAAAAGTATCGGAGCATCCGACTTAATATTCGGAGAAGAGGAATCGATAGAATCCGAAAGCGTAACAAAAGCTTCGGTCGGTTTGAGTATGCACGCTGATATTTGGAAGAATATTTCTTTTAAAATGAACACAATGTACTTGAACCAACCCAAATTAAGTTTTTTGGGAAGCGATGAGAAAGAAGATGTTTATTTGATGACAGGTCTGGATTGGAAAATAAATAAGCTTTATTCAGTCGGATTGTCATATAAAAATGAAGACAGACAGGATTATTTCAAACTTAATTTTGAAGCAAGATTTCCTTACCCTGAATTAAAACACAGAATTTCTGCAAGTTCGGAAAAGGTTACTTACAATCCGGTCTTCTCTTTCTTTAATTATTGGCAAGTCGGTTTGGGATATGATATCTATTATGACAGTAATTTGGGAAACCAGAATCTTGAATTGGATATAATATATGAATATCCCGGAAGCGAAACCCCTGTGATCAAAGTTTCTGAGCTCAACAATGATACGGAAGAACAAAATCTGTCTTTTGAAGTTACGGGAGCTTCTCGTTACAGAAATATTAATGTTAAATTGAATGATGAAGAAGTATTTCTCAAACAATATCTTTGGGATGATGACTGCAAGAAATTTGATATTCCGATTAAGTTAACTGCAACCAATAATCAGATAGAGATATCTGCCGTTTCGGTAAACGGAGAAACCTGCTCCGAAATAATTGACATTGATTTGAGCAGTTTAGCGATTGTTTCCGAACCTGAGCCTGTTATTCAAGATACGGTCGAAACCGAAGAAATTGTTGCGTCGGTTATTGAAGACAGCGTCGAGGTTGTAAAAGTTAAGCCTGAAGTTATTCACCAGGAACCGGTTATTACGGATATTGTTATTATAAGTATTCCGAAATCATATCGCAAAAACGGAAATGTTCCTTATCTTTATACCGTTAAAAAAGGCGATAATTTATGGAATATTGCAAAGAAAAAGAATGTCTTCGGCAATCCTTTTAAATGGGTTCAACTTGATTTGAAAAACGGATTGGTTATTAAGAATCCTGATCTTATATACCCGGGTCAAATAATCTATATTGAAAATAATTCCGTTTATGATGATTTTGTTGAAAAAACGGTTAAAAAAGGCGATAATATTTGGGATCTTTCTCATGAAATGGTTAAGGATATTAAAGATCGAGATATTTTGATTATGGCCAATAAAGAAACAATGAAAAGACCTGATATTATTCAACCCGGACAAAAGATAAGCTTTAAACTGTTTATCGTTAAATAGTCTGTAAATTAAATAAAAAACCGATCTTTATAAGGTCGGTTTTTTTTATTTGTATTTTAGATGATTTCAAGGCGGTATTTTTGGGTTTTCCGAAACTCTTTATCGTAAAGTCGGCGCGCTTTTCGGCAGGCTGGTTAAAAAAACTTGCGAATTTATCCGGGTATTTTTTTTTGGAGCTGTTTTTTTACGGTCAGTTTCAATCTGCGGTTTTAAGGGAGTGATTTAATTTATGAAAAATGTTTTATTGAGTATTTTACAGGAACAGGTTAAACCTGCAATGGGATGTACGGAACCGGTTGCCATAGCTATTGCATGCGCCAAAGCTGCGCGCGAATTAGGCGGAAAGGTGAGAAAAGTAGATGTATGTTTAAGTAAACCTTTCTTCAAAAATGCCGGATCCGTTTCGATACCTAATACCGGTGAAAAAGGAATTTTATTTTCAGCCGGTTTGGGAGCAGTTGCCGGAGATCCTGCATTGGAATTGGAAATTTTTAAAACCGTAACCGAAGAAGACTTGAAAACGGTTAGAGATTTAATTGATAATAATTGTGTTACAGCATCTTACAAAGATTCTCCCAGAGCTGTTTTGGTTGAAGCGAAAGTTGTTTCCGAAAACGGCGAGGCAATGGCAATCATTACCGGAAGCCATACAAATATTTCTTATTTGAGAGTTAATGATAAAATTTTAATCCAAGATGAAGTTAAAGATACAGTTCCTGTTCCGGGAGATTCTTTAAAAAAATATAAAATTAAGTATATCTTGGAAGAAGTTGAAAATATGCCCTATGACGAATTGAAGTTTCTTCTCGACGGGGTAGAAATGAATCGTAAGGTTGCCGAATACGGTTTGAATAATAAAACAGGTATCGGTATAGGTTTGGGGATGACGGCTCTTTTGAAAAAAAATATTTTGGGCAATGATATTGTTAATCGCGTAAAAGCTTACGTTGCTGCCGGAAGCGATTCTCGCATGGGCGGCGCTCCTTTACCGGTAATGACAAGTTGCGGAAGCGGCAATCAGGGTATTACGGTTATTTTGCCTCCTGCTTTGGTTGCGGAAGAAATAAATGCTCCGCTTGAAAAGAAAGCTCGAGCTGTTGCCATAAGCCATCTTATCAATGCTTACGTTAAATCTTACATGGGAAAATTATCGCCTGTTTGCGGTTGCGCGGTTTCTGCCGGATTAGGATGCGCGGCAGGGATAACTTATCTTATCGGCGGAACAATGAATCAATCTTTTGCCGCCATGAAAAGTATGTTGGCAAGTTTAAGCGGAATGTTCTGCGACGGCGCTAAAGGCACTTGCGCTTACAAACTTGAAACCGCAGCCGGAGAAGCTGTTATTTATTCTTATCTGGCTTTGGAAAATGTGGCAATAGACGGAGATCAGGGAATAGTGGATGATTCTTTGGAAAAATCAATTCAAAACTTGGAATTTATTTGTACTAAAAGCATGAATACGGTAGATGATTCTATGCTGAAAATAATAACCGACAGAATGAAGTAAAGGAGTAATAAAATGAAAAAAATTATAGCAACCGAAAAAGCGCCTAAAGCAGTAGGACCTTATTCTCAAGCAGTTATCGCCGGGGAAAATTTGTTTATTTCCGGTCAATTGCCTATAGATCCCGCAACCTCAAAATTCGTTTCGGAAGATGTTGCGGAACAAACTGAACAATGCCTTAAAAATATGGGAGAAATTCTTAAAGAAGCCGGCATGAATTATGACAATGTCGTTAAAACTACTGTTCTTCTGGCTGACATAAAAGATTTTGTTGCCATGAATGAAGTTTATGCCAAGTTTTTCACCGAAAATTTTCCTGCCAGAGCAGCTTTTCAGGTTGCCAATCTTCCTTTGGGAGCCCGAGTTGAAATTGAAGCCGTTGCTTATAAGGGCTAATAATTTTTCTTGTCAAACAGTTAAAAGCCGTTCGGAATGAACGGCTTTTTTTATAGAGAGATTGACGTAAATTTTTGCTTTTTTATTGATAACTTTTCATTAATCTGCTTTGAAAGTAAATCTTTCCGAAAAAATATGCTCCGGATGTATTTCTTTGAGTCCTTTGGCAAAGTCTGAAACATAGAAAGCGTTGTTGATTCGTTTTATTTCGATAATCTCTTCCTGAATTTTATCTGATTCGTTTAATTTTGCATTTTTCTTGTTTAAAGTCATGGTATCGTTTTCCGCCAAATAAACAAATGAGGTATTTTTTAAGGAAGTGAGATAATCCTTATTTTCAGGTTTATTTTCATATTGTTTATTCATGATTTCAACAAGTTTGAATGATATGCTGTTCATGAAGCGCGATACTTCAAATTTAAAAACATCGGCAAGACAAAAGCTTTTCAAATCAGAAATATTTTCTTTGTCTTTTTTTCTTTTTATTCCGTTGTTAAATACGGTGCCGTTTGTGCTTTTCGTATCTGTAATCAAATTTTTTTCAAAATCTAATTGGCATGTTTTTGAGAAATCCACGGACATTGCAAAATTATATCATTGTCTTCCGATCTGCCCATTTCTATTTGATATCCGGAGAAAATAATATAGTTTTTCAACGTGTAATTATCAAGTATGATCAATTTTGTCGGAATATTTTCTATCTTTATTGTTTCGGTTTCGTCTTCAAAATCTTCATTGATATTTTCGGGAGCAAAAGACAATTCGTTATGAATAAATTTTTGTTTTTGTTTTTGTACGTTTTCTACGTCATCTAAGGATTTCAGGGCTATAAACGAGGCGACCGCTTCATCGTAAAAGCCGATTTTTTCTTCGTAAGAATTCGAATACTTCAATTTATCTTCCAAATAGGTATAAACCGTTTTACGAACGTCTTCGGTTATTGAACCGATTAATTCTTTTAATTTTGATGCTAAAAAAGGATTTTGCAATACTTTGATCATTTTGTTTTGCAGATGTTCGGAATAGCGAATCATTTCTTTGAGTTTTAATGCAATATCGGGTTCGCTCAGGATTTTATTGTAATGTTTATAATAACTTATTATTTCTGATTTATGGGTATTGTAAAGTTTATCGTCTAAGAATTTAAATATAATCCCCGGACCGGGATCCAAGCGAGAAAATTCGTAAAAGTTATTTGCCCAAAGTTCTTTGGTTTCTTCTAATTCTGTAAATGCATCGTATATTTGTTTTAAGGGTTCTTTATTTTTGGGAATTTGAAGATATTGGTAAAGTTTTAAAAATTCGGGATATTTAATGTCCAAAAATTTTTTATAATCGGCATATTTATCTGTCATTTCTTTCAAACGAGTATAGTATTTGCAATTGACGATAAGTTTTAGAGGTTTATGGATATTCAGGATTTTTTCAGCTGATGCGACTGCTTTTTCCAAATGGGGAGAGGTTTTGTTCAGCTCTTCCTGCAACTCATCCCAAAAATATTCAAAAATAAGATTCATCTTGTCTGATATTTTATCTTGGACTTCTTTCATAAAAGAATTGTTTTTTTTCAGGACAGATTCGTTTCTTCTCCATAAGGCGGCAATTTTATCGGAAAAAGAGCTTGTAAATTCTATGGGAGGAATTTGTAAAATATTTTCCGTTTTTACCAAAAAGCTTTCCCGATTATTGTATTGAACCAGAATTTTTTTATAACCGTTTGCCAATTGTCTGTTTTCTTCCGACAATACTTGCAGAGCTTGTTTCAATTCTAAGTAAATTTTTTCGCTGTAACCGGGTTGATAGATATTTTGTTCTATATAATTTAAAACAGTATTGAAGTAAGAAGTTTTTATTCTTTTCAGCAATTCAGAAACTTTTGTATCCGTAAAACGATTGTTTTTCATCATAAAATAGGATATATAAATATCATAGAGAGCTGAAATAAGATATTCGGCTTTTCGCAAGTCAGAAATGCCTGAAGATGCTTTAAATTTTCTCTCGGCATCTCTAAAATGATTTTTTTTGAGAGTCGAAGCTCCCGTAAACTGATTAACCATGCGTTGAGATTTACTCCACTCCGCAATATTTTTTTTTGCTTCTCTTTGGGCTTTTGCTTTTAAAGTTGATGTTAAAACAAATCTGTTCATAAAAATTCCTCGGTAAAAAATTATATCCTTCTCTCTATACTGAAAATAAATAATTTGCAATTGCAGGAAGCATATCTTTTAAAATTAAATTATTTTGCTTAAGTGTCAATTTTTTTTATAAATAAGATGAAATTAAGCTCAGTTTGGATTCTAAATTTCATCTTAATTACAGTTTTTTCTGTTCGGGTAAAGATGTTTAATGCCGTCTGTAAAATATATAATGAACATGCTTGACAGCCAAAAGAAAAATTTGAGTAAGATTGAAAATAAGTTGTCTTAGGGTACTTTTATTATTGCAGGATTTTATCTTTGCTGTTTTTTTTATATAAAATTAAATATACCTGATTCTTTTATTAAAAATATGTTGACTGTAAAATAATAAATTTCAAAAGATTAGTTTAATCTGAAAATAAAAAAACGGAGGAATTATGAATTGGTATGTTAAATGTTTTAAGAACTATGCGAATTTTAACGGAAGAGCAAGAAGAAAAGAATATTGGATGTTTACGCTTTTTAATTCTATCTTCGGAATTATTATTTTCATCATCGATAATGCCGTCGGATCAGGTTTTATGGAAGGATCAAGCATGGGTATTTTATCTCTTATTTACGCTTTAGCAGTCCTTATTCCCGGGTTGGCAGTTACGATCAGACGTTTACATGATATTGATAAAAGCGGTTTGATGTGGTTTATAGGTTTAATTCCTCTTATCGGAGGAATTTGGCTTTTCATCCTTACTGTAATTCCCGGAACTCAGGGACCGAACAGGTTCGGTCCGGCTCCCAAAGAAATTGAAGAATAAACGAAAAGGTAAATAAGTCCTCGATTCAGATCGGGGATTTTTTTTGAGCATATTTTTACATAAAAAACGAGGCATAATTTAATATTATGCCTCGTGATATTTTACTTTAATTATTTACGTTTACGTTGTGCTCGCTGCAAAGTATATCGATTGTCTGGTCTCGGAAACCGTTGAATTAAAGATTTTAGTCAATGTCAATAACTATACGAAAACCGTAATCGTGGAAGCTGTTTGCATCAGGATTAACTTCAGGATAGAAACCTGCGCGGTAAAAGACTCTGCACATTGAGCTGAATGCGCCCCAACTTCCGCCGCGAATAATACGAGGATCGCTGCCGCCTTCTATCCAAGCGCTTCCGTCCGAGGGAGCTCCGTTATAATCGTTATGCCATTTATCTTCGCACCATTCCCATACATTACCGCTCATATCGCATATGCCGAGTTCGTTTTCTGCTAACTCGCCTACAGGATGAGTGCCTCTGCCATCTTCCAGATTATTGTCGGAATTAAACGAGTTATCGTAATACCAGGCAACATCTGTCAGATTATTGCTTCCGCTATATGTATATCCTTGGCTCTGGCTGCCGCCTCTTGCTGCATATTCCCACTCAGATTCACTGGGCAATCTGCCGCCTATCCACTCAGCATAAGCTTTTGCTCCGTACCAACTGACAAATATAACAGGGTAATTTTCTTTGCCTTCTTTTACAGTAAATTGACCGTTTTCTTCGTAGATATGGCATCTGTCATCTTCTGTATTCAAACAATATTGACCGTTCACTTGATTGCCTTGATCATTCAAAAAGACTACATATTCTGCATTCGTTACTTCATATTTGCCGATGTAAAAATCTTGAAGATTAACTGTATGTACCGGCTCTTCATCAAAGCTGAATCCGGCAAAGCCCATTTCAAACGATCCGCCCTCAACAAAAATCATGTTTTCAGGAGTATTATTCTCGCTTACCGGAACTTCTTTTACCGTTTCGGATACTAAATCACCGCTGTCTTTTACTTCAAGTTTAACGCTGTAAGTTGCCGGAGAACTGTAATTATGGTTAAAAATTTTATCTGCAGTCCAATCTGTATCAAAGTTACCGTCTCCGTCAAAGTCAAAACGAACCTGTAGATCATCAGTTTCATCTTCAGCATCAAAGGAAGAAGAAGCATCGAAGGTAAATTCTGTGTTTACGTTTCCCGATTCAGGATTGACGGTGAAATCTGCTGTAGGCGCAGTATTTGAAATTTCATTAACGACAACAGCTTTAATTTTTTCGGAAATTGAATCACCGCTGTCTTTTACTTCAAGCTTAGCGTTGTAAGTTCCTGCCGAATCATATTTGTGAGTTGCAGTTTTTTCGGCAGTCCAATCTGTATCGAAATTTCCGTCTCCGTCAAAATCAAAACGAACTTTCAATGCGCTGAGACTGTCTTCAACATCAGAGGAAGAAGAAGCGTCGAAGGTAAATTCTGTGTTTATGTCTCCCGATTCAGGATTAACCGTAAAATCTGCTGTCGGAGCGATATTTGAAGTTTCATTAACGACAACAGCTTTAATTTTTTCGGAAACTGAATCACCGCTGTCTTTTACTTCAAGCTTAGCGTTGTAAGTTCCTGCCGATTCATATTTGTGAGTTGCAGTTTTTTCGGCATTCCAATCTGTATCGAAATTTCCGTCTCCGTCAAAATCAAAACGAACTTTTAATGCGCTGAGGCTGTCTTCAGCATCAGAGGAAGAAGAAGCGTCGAAGATGAATTCCGTATTTACTGTTCCGGAATCAGGAGTTACCGTAAAGTTCGGAATCGGCGCATTATTAATATTTTCAGGACCTGTACTGCTGTCTTTACCGCAACCGGCAAATAACATCACGGCAATTAAACCCGGCAAAACCAGTGATAAAATTTTGATTTTTTTCATAACTTTTTCTCCTTATTTTATCTTAAAATTTCCTATGCATAAAAGGGAATAAATTATGTCAATATTTTTATTTCTTGCTTTTTAGAGAGCTCAACTATTCTGGAAAAGACAGATATATTTACAGAGGTTGCCCTTTTTGGACAGCCTCTTTTATACTTTAATTATTTCCAATCCAAAAGTCTTTGTTGACCTTCCAATTCTCTGACATGCTTGGCATCGTAGGTGATTTCCAGAACGCCTTTATAATTGCCGTTTACGTCTCGAACCGCAAAGTATTGAATGTGAACAAATTTATCTTGAATGGTAATCCAAAATTCTGCTTCGGATTTTTTGCCTGATTTGAAAGCTGCCACAATATCTTCCACAATATGTACGCTTTTGGGCGGATGGCAGTACCTTACCTGACGACCGATAATGCCGGGACTTCTGGGGAAGACTCGACCTTCGCCTTTATTATAGTAGCGAACTTCGTCGTTTTCATCAACATATGTAACGTCAAAGGGCAAATGTTTGAAAATGAGATTTATCTGTTCCGGAGTAACGGAGCCTACTTCCAAATTTATTCCGCCCACATTGGAAGCGGATTTGGAAGAAGAGGTAAACGGAACCGGAGAGACATTACCGGCGGGAAGACTTTTAGTATCCGCTTCAGACGGATGTTTCCAAGCCGGATTCCACATCGGCGGAGTATCTATAAGGCAATATCCGACTTCTTCTTCGCCTTGTCTTACGGCAATCCATTCGGAAGTTTCCAACAATTCAAGGCTTGTCGGCCAAAGAATTTTTTCTTCTTTGAATATCATTCTCTGTAATCCTTGGAATACTTTTTCCTGTTCCCGGAAGAAATTTTCGTAATTTTTTTCGTTCAGAAGGTTACGGCATTCTTTTATTATTTTTCTTACATCATCGTGTAATGCCCACATCACGGTGGAAGGTTTATCGAATCCTTTTGATTCCAAATAAGGGAAGAGTTGATTTTCTTTACGAACGTAATGAGTATTTACCTGTTGGAGTTTGTCGTAAGCATTTTGCCAAAACTCGTGGTCAACTTGCTGCAAATCCGTGTTTTTTGCCGCTTCTTTGAGTTCGGATACAAATTTATTGATTGCTTTATTTTCTTTGATGAAAGTATCCAAGGGATGTCCTTCTTCCAAATTATCAATAGTTACTTTTTCCAAAGATTTTTTGAAAACTTTTAACAATTTATCGATTTCGGCTTCAAATTTATCGTTTCCCACACCCAAATCTTCCATTTTTTGTTCGGCAAGAGCAAATTCTCCGGGAGTAATTGTACCGTTAAGTTTTTCGTTAAATTTCTTTTGCAAATCTTCTATTGTTGCGCCTTGGAAGAATTGATTCACTATTTCAAGTATGGCGGTAATGCGTTCCGGATCGGATTTCAAATGTTTGTCCATACTGATTTTTATATTCCAGACTTTCGGAGGTTCGGGGATTATCCAGCCGATTTCATCTTCGCCTTTTCTCAGTTCAAGCCAATCGTCTTTGGTAAGTAAACGAGCGGATGTCGGCAATAAAACTTTTTCTTCTTTTACAATCATTTCGTTTGATTGTTTGATGAGATCTGTCAGAATTTTTTTGGCTGAGTCTTCATTTTTTTTCATTGACGGAGACATTAAAATCTTTTGCCGATTTACGAATTTGGTCGTGTAGACTCCACATTATCGAACTCGGATGACTGAATCCTCTGCGTTCAAGATAAGGGAAGAGTTGATTTTCTTTGCGCAGATAGTGAATATGAAGTTTCAAATATTGCTTGGCGAGCAATGCCCAATCGGAATATAAGTCGGTAAAACTGTTTTTTTCTTGAAGTAATTCTTCGGCGCGTTTGTTAAGATTTTTTATGATGATATTTTCATCCAAAAATGTTTTTATCGGATGCCCTTTTCCGAATTCGCTTAATTTTCTTTGCGGAATTTTGTTGCGAATAATTTCAAAAATACGTTTTTCGATGTTTATATGTTGTTCAGCATCGGCAAAGATGTTTTCATCTTCCAATTGTTGTGCAACATCGGTCAATTCTTCCGGAGTAACTTCTTTTGTTTTTTCCAAAAAGAGCTTACATAATTCATCGGCTTTCGCCTCTTCGTTTTTTGCCAAAAATTTCATAATTTTCTTAATCATTTCTTTTTTTTCGTTCATTTTTCATTCCTTTCCTTTATTGTTTACCGTATTGAGCAACATTTTACACCTGTCGCATGCTTCAAAGGCATGGGGAATATCGCTGTCATCATGATTATCAATAAATGTTTCTTCGATAGAGTTATATCGGAATAACTTTTTTAAAGGTTTATATCTTGCCCGAAAAGTTAATTTCAGAGAAAAACGTAATATCTTCTTAAACCGGATAATTTTTGCCGATTAAACATTCATTGTAAGTGAAGATACCTGTTAAACGAAATTAAGCAAATTTTTTTATGAAATATTTGACAGAGATAATTAATTTATTCTAATTATTTGATTTTTTTGGCGTTAAGTTTTTCAATATCTGCTTTATTTAATAAAGTCGGATTGCCGATTTGCAGTGAAATTGTCATTATTTTTGCAAAATGTTCCAATGTCTCCATTTTATGCCAGGCATCAATAATCTCTTTACCTAAGGTTAAGGCTCCGTGATTTTTCAGTAAAAAAGCGTGATTGTCCCCCAAACTTTTTCCGAGATTTTTTGCCAGTTTTTCGCTTCCCGTAACGGCGTAAGGAACGGTAATTATTTTTCCCAAAGACAGAAGAACTTCCTGTAAAACGGGTTTGTTCAAGTCATAGTCGCAAACGGCAAATGCCGTGGCGCAGACCGGATGAGCATGGCAGACCGATTTAATGTTTTTTCTTGTTTTATAAACAATTGAGTGCATCGGATATTCCGAGGAAGGATTTTGTCCCGCCATAATATTTCCGTCCCAATCCATTACGACTATTTCTTCCGGTTTCATAAATCCCTTGCTGACTCCCGACGGCGTTATCAGCATGATGTTTTCGGACGGAGACAGACTTATGTTACCGTCGTTGGAGGCGACAAATCCTCGTTCGTACATTCGTTTCCCTATTTCGCAAATTAATTTTCTTTCTTCCGCATATTTCATAATGTCCTCCCTTTATCTTTTATAAAACAGGAAAATAAATTGACTCAAAAAAAGGCAAATAAAAAAAAGCAGACAGAGGTTTTGATTTATGAATCAAATAAATTTATTTTTAAAAAAATCAGTGAATCTTAAGAGAATCGTAAATGCGGCGAAAAACCAAATGTCGTTGCTTTTAAGCAATGTCTTTCACCGAGCTGTTGTTTGGGGTAATGCGCCGGTTATAATGATTGAGCCGACCAATATATGTAATTTACGGTGTCCTCTCTGTCCCTCGGGAAACGGAACTTTGAAACGAGCCAAGGGATATATGGATCTTGATCTTTACAAAAAAATTATTGATGACGTTAAGGATTATGCCGTGGAAGCAGTGCTTTGGAATCAGGGAGAACCTTTTTTGCATAAAGATATTTTGGAGATGATAAAATACGCTTCCGATGCCGGTTTGTTTGTTCTTCTTTCCACTAACGTCAATGTTATGCCCGACCCCGAAAAATTGGTGCGTTCCGGTTTGGACTCGTTGATTGTCTCTTTGGACGGAGCGGAACAGGAGACTTACAATAAATACAGAATTAACGGAAATTTGCAAAAGGTAAAAGAAAATGTGCAAAATTTGGTTTCAGCCAAAAAGAAACTTAACTCGGTTACGCCTTATTTGCGTTGGCAATTTATCGTAATGAAACATAACGAACACGAAATAGAAGAAATAAAAGCCATGGCAAAAAAAAGCGGAGTCGATAAACTCGAATTGAAAACCGCCCAAATTTACAGTAAAGAGGATGTTTTTAATTATTTGCCGGAAAATCCTAAATACAGGCGTTATAAAATTACCGGAAATAATTTTGAATTAAAATTCGGCATTCAAAACAAATGCAGAAGAATTTGGACTACGGCAGTGATAAATTGGGACGGAGAAATGTCCGTTTGCTGTTTTGACAAAGACGTTGACTTCAAAATCGGAAACGTAAAAGAAAAAAGTGTCGGGGAATTGTTTAAATCCGAAAAATTTAACAAAATAAGAAATATTATTCTCAAAAACAGAAAATCTCTGGAAATTTGTCGGAATTGCGGAGAAGGCGTAAAATTAAGAGTAAAGAATAATCCCGATTAAAAATTTAAAATAAATATGAAAAAAGTTTTAATTACGGTATAGCCGGGGCTTTTCCGAACCGCAAGAAGTTGTTTAATGCGCTTATGCAAGTTTAATGATTGACATCTTGTCTGAATTGCATTTTGAGGTATTTCTGAAACGAAACGCTTTTGGTATCGTTGAATAAAAGATGATTCAGGTTACTTAACCTGAAATTAAACAATAATGAGGTTTTAATGCGTTTTTTATCGTTAATATTAATAATTTTTTCCCTGACAGGAAGTTTAACGGCTGATTCCGTCTTTTCTTTAGACGGTTTCCCCGAAAGACATTATGCTGTCGACGCTTATTCCGGAGGAGCAGGAAATGCTTCAGTTGCTGATGTTTATCGTTTAAATGCCGGTTATGAAAATCCGGCTGTTTTGGGTAATATCGGCAGGGTTCTTTTTTCTACTTCTTTAACATTCGGATATTACCGGTTTGATGACGGGATTTCAACTTTCTCGGAAGAAGGTTCTTATTCTCCCTATTTTTCAATCGGGGTTCCTTTAAATAATCACAAAATAGGGTTTTCTTTTTCGCCTTATTTATCCGGGAATTTTGATTCTAGAAAATCTGTTGATTTTCCTAATGAGTCTAATCCGGAAGGTGTCTTGAAGGCGACGGTCATCAATAAATTGCATGCAAATATTTATAAAGCATCTGTTCTTTACGCTTATGATTTTAACTCGATTAAAATAGGCTTGGCAGCTGATTATTACGTCGGAAACAGGATGCAGTTTTATCGTCTTGATTTTAAAGATGCTTCTTATGTTGACAACAGGGAAGAACTTGATACCGATTTTCACGGAGGCGGATTTACGATAGGGCTTACCAAAGAATGGGAAAAAATTGCTTTCGGCTTTGTTTATGATTCTTACGCAAAATTATCCGCCGAACAAAAGCATATCACCGTAACCCATCAAACAACTCAAAAAATCAATGATTTTGAATTGCCTCACGGATTTACTTTCGGAACAACTTATAAGATAACTCCGCAACTTAAAATAAATACGGATTTTTCTTATGAAATGTGGAAAGATTCAAATGTTGCTCAAGATTTTGAAGATGTTTATTCTTTGCGAGGCGGACTGGCTTACGATCCTAAATGGGGTTACGGATATAAATGGTACGAAAGGATTCCGTTGAGAATAGGCGGTTATTACAAAAATAATTATTTTAAAACTGACAACAACAAGTTATTTGAAAAAGCTTTTACCTGCGGTATTTCTATACCGCTTTCCACGCCCGACAAGCAAATACACTTAGGATTTAAATACGCTGTCCGCAATGGTCGAGACACGGACTCGAAAGATACCGATACTTTGTTTACAATGGGAGTTACCGGATTTGATTTCTTCAAAAAACGTTTGAAAAGAACCGGACACAGAGATATTCCCAAAGCCGATCTGTAAAAGTCGGGAGGAAACATGAAAACAGATAAAAATTTATGTGATATTTGCGGAACCTGTGTATCCGTATGTCCCGCCGATGCTATTGAGGTCTTTGAATTTGAAATAAAGATTGACGACGAAAAATGCGTTCATTGCGGAAACTGCGTTAAGGTATGTCCGGTGAGCGCTTTAGAGGACATTGCTTTATGATTAATATAAATGATTTTTACGACTTAATCGTTATCGGAGGCGGTCCTGCCGGATCGGTAACGGCAAGATATGCCGCAGAAAACGGAGCATCGGTTCTTATCCTTGAAAGAGACAGAGAAGTCGGAATTCCGGTAAGATGCGGGGAAGGCGTTTCGCATGCAGGCATAGAACCGTTTATAGAAATAGAAGACCGATTTATAGCTTCAACCATTACGGCGGCTCGTCTTTTTGATTCTAAGGGCGAATATCTTGATATCGAGAATATGCCTAAAGGTTATATTTTGGAAAGAAGAATATTTGACAATGCATTGGTCGATAAAGCATGTTCTTTCGGAGCTAAAATATTGACTAAAGCCAATGCTGTCGGTTTAATTTTCGAAGGCAAAAAGATTTCCGGCGTAAAATTTATTATGAACGGCAAAGAATATAATATCCGCTGCAATATTGTTGTCGGAGCTGACGGAGTTGAATCGCGAGTCGGCAGATGGGCGGGAATAGACACTTTGCTTCCTATGCGTGATTTGGAAACCTGCGTTCAATATACGTTGTCCGGGATTGACGTGCCGGATGACAGAGGACAATTTTATTTTCATGTTCCGGGAGGATATATCTGGATTTTCCCGAAATCAAAATCAACCGCCAACGTCGGAATAGGAATAGCCGGGCATCTTTCCGGAGAAAAAAATGCCAAAGCTTATCTTGATGAATTTGTTGCCGATAAGTTTCCCGATGCTGCGATTACCTGCACGGTTTGCGGAGGCGTTCCGACAGCCACCATGCTCAAAAAACCTTATGCAGACAACATTATGATTGTCGGAGATTCCGCTCGTCAGGTGAACCCGATTACGGGGGGCGGAATAGTGCAGGTTATGATAGCCGGAGCTATTGCCGGAAAGACGGCGGCGGAAGCGGTTAAAAAGAATGATTTCTCTGCCGGCATGTTGAAAAACTATGCTAAAGAATGGGCTAAAATTCTCGGTAAAAATCAAAAATTCATGTATAACATAAAAGAAGATTTCTTTGCTATGCAAGGACACAAATTTGATGATTTGATTGCCGCCTGCAAAAAAATACCGAAAGAAAAAATGACGATAAAAGAGCTTTTCTATCAAGCGGTTAAAGGTCATCCTCTGTTGTTGGCTCAAATGGCGACATCTTTTGTTATAAGCAGATTTAAATAAGCAAAATGAGTCGAAAGCAGAAAACGGAATTTTACAGAAAATCTATTCATGTCAGTTCAATATTAATACCTTTTGCTTATCGTTTTATTGCCGGCGGAAATAAAAAAATTGCCGTTACGGCTCTCATTCCGTTAGTTTTAATTGCTCTTTTTATTGATGTCTCCAGACTGGAATCCAAGACTTTCAAAAAGAAATTTCATCGTATTTTCGGTTTCATGCTGCGTAAACACGAGGATAAATTTTTGACGGGAGCGACTTTTCTTATGACTTCTTCCGTGCTTTGCATTTCTTTTTTCCCGGGCATCATTGCTTTTACGGCATTATCTTTTTTATCTGTGGGAGACACTTTTGCCGCTCTTATCGGGATCCCTTTCGGCAAGAGAAAATTATTCGGCACAAAAAAAAGTTTGGAAGGAACGTTGGCTTGTTTTATTTCAACTTTTGTGTTCAGTCTGTTTTTTTTCCATGTTCCCTGGCCGCAGGGCAATGTCTGTTTGTACGGTTTTGATGCTTTAGTCATTTCTCTGGTCGGAGCTTTTTCGGCTACAGTTGCGGAGTTTTCCGATATAAATATTGACGATAATTTCAAGATTCCGGTTTTTTCCGGTATAGTCATGACAATAGCTTATTTGATTTTGACCTGAGGAGTTTTCATGCTTTTAAGTTTTGTTATACCTGTGTTCAACGAAGAAGAAAGTTTAGATATTTTATACCGCGAAATTCTGGAAAATTTATCCGGCAATTCATACGAAATTTTATTTATAGACGACGGAAGTACAGACAGAAGTTACGATGTTATTGAAGCTATTTCCCGAAAAGACAAGAATGTTAAAATTATAAAATTCAGGAAAAATTTCGGTAAAGCGGCAGGACTTAATTCAGGTTTTAAATATGCTTCCGGAGACATTGTTTTTACCATGGATGCCGACCTTCAGGACAATCCGGCTGAAATTCCTTCTTTTTTGCATAAAATAAACGAAGGTTTCGATTTGGTTACGGGATGGAAGAAAAAACGCAATGATCCTCTTAATAAAACTTTACCTTCAAAATTATTCAATTCTGTTACATCCGAAATGTTTAATCTGAAACTTCATGACTACAATTGCGGATTCAAAGCTTATCGAAAAGAGCTTATTATAGAAATAGACATTTACGGAGAAATGCATCGTTATATTCCGGCTCTTGCCAATGCTAAAGGTTTTAAAGTCGCAGAAATTCCGGTAAGGCATCGGGAAAGAAGTTTCGGTAAATCAAAATACGGCTTTGAACGTTATTTGCGCGGATTCTTGGATTTATTGACGGTAAAGCTGGTTACGCAATACATCAGGAGTCCTCTTTATCTTTTCGGAGGGATAGGGGCAATATTCAGCGGAACAGGGTTTCTTGCAGGTCTCTATCTTACTGTTTTAAAATACTTCTTCCATTATCCTTTGTCGAATCGTCCTCTGCTTTTTTTGGCAATGTTGCTGATTATTGCCGGCATTCAATTTTTTTCCATAGGATTAATCGGAGAATTGATTGTAAATCAAAACAGAAAATTAAATAAAGATTCTATTGTTTCTATTGAGAAGAAGATTAATTTTACCCGTGATTAAAGAGTTGAGAACTGACTTTATAAATTGAAAAATGAGTTATTGACAAAAATATCCTAAAAATCTTTGATTTTAAGACGAAAATAAACGGAAAAGTATTTTTTGGCGGAGGAAGTATGAAAAAAATTTTAATTGCAGCTTTTCTTGTGTTAATTATGTTGTTGCAAGCTGAAAATAAAATAACAGAAAAAGATAACGGAATCCTTGTGAAAACGGAAACCTTAAATTTTGTTTCCTTAAACGGCAAAACCGTTTTTAAAGAAGACGGATACATTGTTGATGATGAAATGTACAAAGGTATTCCGCTTTACAAAATTGAATTGGAAAACGGCATTGAGGACATCAGGGTAAAAGACTTGAAAAAGAAAAAAATAATTCTTTCAGAAACTCAGGGCTTAAAATTACCGGATAGAAGTTATACCGCAGAATATTTAAACGGGAAAAAATATCTCTATGTCTTTCCGATTATTGAAGAAGAAAATGAAATATATCAAATCGAATCCGTTTTATTGGAACTTGTTGCCGATAATCGAGACGAGAATGATTTAGCTGATGATTTCGGTTATATTGCCGAAATTTCAGATTTTACGGCGGAAGAATGGATTGATATTTCTGATACTGAACCCTTGACATTGAGTGACGGCGGATTTTCGGAGCCGTTGGAATTACCGTTTGACTTTCCCTTTTACAGCGGAAATTATTCTGAAATTTATGTCGGAGCGGACGGTTTGCTTTCTTTTTCTCCGACTGATGTTCCGACTCACATGAATCAACGCATTCCTTATCTCGGCGCTCCTGATAATTTTATTGCTCCTTTTTGGGATGACTTAAAACCGACGGGAGGAACTTGGGGCGAAGTTTATGCCGGATCTGCCGTTTACGGCGGAGAAAATGTCTGGGTTGTCATGTATGATCATGTAAAGCATCCTTATTCTTTTTTGCCGGAGCATACAGAAACTTTTGAGGCTGTTTTGCATCCGTCAGGACAAATTGATTTTTTGTATCTGGATTTATTTAATCCCAATTCGGTTACTGCAGGAATTGAGAATGCTGACGGTACAGACGGGATCGAGGTTGTTTTTAATGCGCCTTTGCTTAATGATATGAAAAAGATTACTTTTGTTTTGCAAGATGACACGGTTCCGCCGATGATCATGCATTCTGCCGTCGAGGGCGGCGTTGACGGCGTTAATCCCGTATTGTTTGCCGAAGTTTCGGATAATCAGGAGGTTGCTTCCGTAAAACTCAGTTATTCTCTTAACGGAGAAGATATTGTCGAAGATGATTTTATGACTGCCGATAACGGAAGTTATGAATACAATTTTACAAATATAAATTTCGGAGATTCCGTCGCTTATTATATTACGGCGACTGATATTGCCGGAAATTTAAGCAGGCTTCCGGAAAATGAAAATTCTTTTTTCAGTTTTTTTATAAACTTGCAAACTCCCGGAAATTTGACTTTTAATATTGAGGATGAGGTTTCTTACGTCTCTTGGCATGCCGTTGAAGGAGCAGACAAATATGAAATTTATTACCGTTTAGACCGGGGAGACGAATGGACTCTGCTCAACGACGATCTTGAGGAAACCGAGTATTCGCATGAATTGAGCAATATTGCGTGGAAAACAGACCGCCGAGTTAATGTCTTGTTTTACCGTATAATTGCCAAGTCGATTCATTAATTTTATAAATTAGAGTATTATGTATCGTTTTTGCAGACGATTTGTTTTTTTACAATAAAAAATGATCCCTGTTTAAGAGGGATGAATTATTAGGAGATTATATGTATAAAAAAATATTATCGGTCATCATGATTACAATCTTTGCTTTAGCGCTTTATGCAGATGCTGAAAATCCTGAAAAAGGAGAATTGGTTATTACCGAAGTAAACAGTACTGTAGATCATGAATCAAGTTATATTGAAATTTATAACAATACATATTTTGATTTATCTTTGAATAATGTTGTGTTGGAATATTATAACAACGGTTCTTCTGATCCGAGACCTTCTATTAATTTTTCAGGAAGTATTTCTTCAGGAGAATATATTATCGTAACAAAGAAAAGAAGTTCCTTTGAAAGCGCATACCCGGGGATAACAGCTGATTATTCCCATGGATTTGTTTATTTAAACGGCGATAATGATGCTTTAAAGTTAGTTTCTGACGGAGTTGTTATAGATTATTTTAATGATGCCGGAAATAATCCTTCTGATTGGGCTGACGAAACTCTTTGGGAAAGAACCGATTTCTTGGCAGAAGGTAAATCTTTAACTGATGACTGGAGAAATTGCGGACAAAATAAGAACGGAACTCCCAAAGCAAAAAATATTTCAGATAATCCTGACGATGTTGCTGATTTTGCTCCCGGAACAACCGAAAACTTCGGCTTAAATGAAGATACTTTGCCGGTTATAAGCTTAACAAATAACGGTTCCGTTTCAATTATGAATCTTTCCGTTAAAATAAACAGAGGTCAGGAAGCTCCGGAGTCCGGCGATAAGCAGTCAATCAAACGTTGGATTGAAGCCGAAGCCGACAATCACCCGGCGGTTCCTCTTCTCATGAGATTTTACTACAAACAATCCGAAGTTAACGGTTTGGATGAGGATAAATTTAATATCTTCTCTTATTGGGACGAAACTTGGCATGAATATCCTGTAACTCAACGAGATACTGTTGATAATTGGGTGGAAACTCAAGGATTGGGATATTCCGGAATTTGGACTTTAAAGGAAGGGAAAGACAGCAGTTTGCCGGTTGAATTTTCGACTTTCAGTCTTGCGCAATCTGAAAATGACGTATTCGTAAGATGGACAACTCAAACCGAAAGCGATCTTCGCGGTTTTTATGTGCTTAAGAGCGAAACCGGAAACTTGGAAGATGCAAATAACATTTCAAGTTTGATACTCGCAACAAATTCTGTTTCGGCAGAGGAATATTTTTATGAAGATAAATTTGTAACGCCGGGTCAAACTTATTGGTATTGGATTGAAGCTGCAACCTTCAATGAAACTTCTTCTTTTACCGCTTCACAATCAATTGTTATAGAAAAAGAAAATGACCCTGCAGAAGAAGTTCCCGGCTTTGAACAGGAGACCGGAATAGAAAATGTTTATCCTAACCCTTTCAATCCGCCGGTAAATATATCTTTCTTTATTGATGAAAAAACAGTTGAAGAAAATGCTGAAATAGGACTTGAAATTTACAATGTAAAAGGACAGTCTGTCCATAAAAGAAATTTGGGCGTAAAATCAAATTCAGGCATTTATACAATAAGCTGGAACGGAAACGATAAAGAGGGAAAAGAATGCGGAAGCGGAATTTACTTCGTGAAATTAACCGCCGGTTCGCATCAGTCTTTCAAGAAATCAATCAAATTGAAATAGATAAGAAGTCAAAATTAAAATACCCGGCTTTGTTTACAGGTCGGGTTTTTTATTTATCGGCGAATGATTTTTCGTAAGTTTATGCTCCGCTTGAAAATATTATCGTAAAATTTAAATTTATTGTCTTTTGCTTTGGCAATCCCGCATAAACAAAAGAACCTTATTTTTATATTTGTCAAAGACAGAAACGGGAAAATTCAGTATTTTCCGTGATCGTAACTTTAAGATTGAAATATTGTTGATTAGAGCGAAGTTATCTCTGAATCATCAAGCCGGGATAAATAAATACTCTGAATTTGACTTTTCTTAAAACCGCTCCTTTAAAAAAACTTGCATTAAAGAAGACTTTTTAAAATCTTGTATTATCTGAAATAAAAGAATTTTTGTCGTCATAAATAAAATTTAACAAATATAACCTGTTGAGGTTAAAGGATAAAAAATGAGTAACTCGAAAAGTAAACTGTATGTCGTTGCAACTCCGATAGGAAATTACGATGATATAACCTTGCGCGCTGTAAATGTTTTGAAAGAAGCAGACCTGATCATAATGGAAGAAAGAAAATCAGGACACAGATTGTTGAGGCATCTCGGGATAAAAAAAGATTTTGAACTTTTAAACGAACATAACGAGAAAGAACAAACTTACGCCTTATTTCAAAAACTTTTATACGGAAATATTTCGGCGGCTTTAATCAGTGATGCCGGCACGCCGCTGCTGGCTGATCCGGGAAATAACCTGGTGCATGTTTGTAACCAAAACGGGATTCAGGTTATTCCCGTACCTGGACCGTCAAGCATTATGACCGCTTTAATGGCAAGCGGACTGCACATGCAAAATTTTCTTTATTACGGATTTTTGCCTGCCAAAAAAGAAGATCGTCAGGAAGCATTAAAAAAAATAGCTTATACCCCTTATGATTTGATATTTTTGGATACTCCTTATCGTTTAAAGCAGGTTTTGAATGATATGAAAACCGTTCTCGGGAAAAACAGGGAGGTCATTGTTTGTTATAAATTAACTATGCCGGAAGAAAAAATTCTTTGGGGAAATTTGGAAGAAATGTGTTTTATGACATCGGAACTTCCCAAAGGAGAGTTTGTTATTCTTTTGAAAAAATACAAAAAAAAGAAGAAAATTTTCCGTTATTGAAAAGTCTGATTCTCTTTCTGCTTATAAATAAGTTGATAAAATCAGGGGATATTCTTTTTTTTGAATCAATTATCTCGGATGTCGAAAAAATTTTAATAAAATAAGATAAATATGGAGGATATATGAATTATTTTTTAACGGAAGAACAATTGGAAATAAAAGAAATTGCTCACAAGATAGCTGAAGAAAAAATCAAGCCGTTACGACAAAAATACGATGAAGAAGGCATTTTCCCTTGGGATATTGTAAAAGTTATGGCTCAGACGGATCTTTTTGCCGTATTGATTCCCGAAGAATATGACGGGATCAGCGGAAAGGTAATAGATTTGGCTTTGGTAACGGAAGAAATAAGCAGAGTTGATGCCGGTATCGGACTTGCTTTCGGCGCCACAGGATTAGGTTTGTATCCTATTTTAATTTCCGGTTCCGAAGAACAAAAGAAAAAATATTTGCCTCAAATAGCTTCAGGCGAAAAACTTGCCGCATTCGCTCTTACCGAAGCAAATGCCGGTTCCGATGCGGGAGCGGTGGAAACAACTGCGGTAAGAGACGGTGATTACTACGTGCTTAACGGCACCAAACAATGGATTACCAACGGGGGAGAAGCTGAAATTTATACTGTTTTTGCCATGACCGACAAAAATAAAGGAGCCAGAGGATGTTCTTGTTTTATAGTTGAAAAAGGAACTCCCGGATTTTCTTTCGGCAAAAAAGAAGATAAAATGGGAATAAGAGCTTCTGCCACAAGAGAATTAATATTTGAAGATTGTCGAGTACCCGCTGCAAATTTAATAGGAAAAGAAGGAATCGGATTCAGTATTGCCATGAAAACTTTCGATAAATCTCGTCCGATGGTCGGCGCGCAAGCTTTGGGAATTGCTCAGGGAGCTTATGAGGAAGCGGCAAAATATTCGAAAGAACGTTATCAGTTCGGAAAACCTATTTCATCTTTCCAAGCAATTCAATTCATGCTGGCTGATATGGCAATGAATATTGAAGCAGCTCGTTCTCTTGTTTACCAAACCTCTAAAATGATTGACAGCGGAGCAAAGAAATATGCCAAAGAATCAGCAATGTGTAAAGTTTTCGCTTCCGATGTTGCCATGAAAGTAACCGTGGACGCTGTTCAGGTTCTCGGAGGTTACGGCTATATGAAAGAATATCCTGTCGAAAAAATGATGCGCGATGCCAAAATTACTCAAATTTACGAAGGCACCAATCAAATTCAGCGTACTATTATTGCATCTAATCTTCTTAAAGAGTTCTAAGTTAATTAAATATATTTCACTGACCCGAAGCTTTTGCCTAGGGTCTTTTTTTGTTTTTCGTCTTAAAAATCGAATAAACCCGTTTATTTCTCATTATTGTATTGACATCGATTTTTTTTATTTAAATTTTACCGTTTATCGCAGAAAAATTTTTAAAAATATAATTGAAAAAATCCGAAAAATTAATATTATCGGAGCTTTAAGTTAATAAATTACGTTATTTAATAAATTTATTTTTAGGAGTAATTCATGGAATCCAATAACAGAATCCCTCGTTCTCTGGCAGTTCTTACAGTTAATAATCTGGTAATGTATCCGAATTTGATTATTCCTCTTATCGTTTCGGAAGAGGATATGATCAAAGTCATTGATTATGCGTTGGCAAACGACAGATTTTTGGGATTTTTTCTCTCTCGCGAAAATATTGATACGGAAGTTGAGGATTTGCCTGTTTACAAATACGGAACAGCCGTTACGATATTAAAAATGTTCAGGAATCCTGACGGCAGCATAAGTCTTTTATTGCAAGGAATTTCCAGAATAAAAATAGATAAAGTCTTGCAAAAAGAACCTTTTATAAAAGTTGAGGTAAATCCCTTGCCGGAAGAAACCGGGAACGAGAAAATGCTGGCTGCTTATAAAATGGTGGCTATAGGATTTTTTAAAACCGTACTGGGCAAGAATAACGAACGTGTTTTAGATCTTATAAAAGCATTGGAAGAAATGGATGATTTCAGTCGGGTAGCAGATATTATTGCCGGAAATTCTCCTGTGAGCGTCGAAGAAAAACAATCTTTGCTGGAAACGGTCAACCTGAAAGAGAGATATGAACTTTTAAATAAATTTTTATCTGATTTAAGCCAAAGAATCAGTCTTGAAAATGAGATCAGAGACCGCATTCAAAATGAGATGGAAGAAGAACAAAGACGATATTATTTGACTGAGCAGCTTCATGCCATCAAAGAAGAGTTGGGCGAAGACGATGACGGACTCGGTATGGAAGAAGTAAAAAGGTGGGAAGAAAAATTCAAAAAAGCCAACCTTCCCGAACAAGCGGCGGAAGTTGCTCAAGAGGAACTTAAACGTTTGATTTCCATGAATCCTGCCTCAAGCGATTACGCTTTAATTTTAAATTATTTGGATTGGCTTGTCAAAATTCCTTGGAGCATATCTTCGGAAGACGTATTGGATTTAAAAAAAATAGATCGGATTTTAACCAAAGATCATTTCGGATTGGAAAAGCCCAAAGAAAGGATAATGGAATTTATTGCCGTTAAAAAATTAAGGAAAAAATTGAAAGGTCCTATTTTATGTTTTGCCGGACCTCCCGGCGTGGGAAAAACTTCTCTCGGAAAATCAATTGCCCGTTCAATGGGAAGAAAATTTATCAGGTTTGCTTTGGGAGGAATAAACGATGAATCTGAAATTCGAGGACACAGAAGAACTTATGTCGGAGCTATGCCCGGTAAAATTATAAATGAAATTAAACGTTGCGGAACCAAAAATCCTGTTTTTATGCTGGATGAAATAGATAAAGTTTGCAAAGATTTTCGAGGTGATCCGTCTTCCGCTCTGCTTGAAGTTTTAGATCCCGAACAAAATCATTCCTTTACGGATAATTATCTTAATCTGCCTTTTGATTTGTCGGAAATTATGTTTATCACCACGGCAAATTCTTTGCATACCATACCGCCGCCTTTAAGAGACAGAATGGAAATTATTGAATTTTCAAGTTACACCGAATCGGAAAAAATCAATATTGCTCGTAAATATCTTGTGCCTAAGGAAGCCGAAAATAACGGAATTACCGGTAAGAATATTGTCATAAAAAAATCAGCTTTGGAAGAAATCGTAAGATTTTATGTCCGAGAAGCAGGCGTGCGAAATCTTCAGCGTCAAATCGGAACAATCATGCGTAAAGTTGCCCGTAAAGCAGCGGAAGGTTCCGATGAAAAATATATAATTACTTCAAAAAATGTGAAAGATTATCTCGGCAGCAGAAAGTTTTCTCATGACATGGCAAAACAAAAACCTGAAATTGCGGTTGTTACCGGATTGGCTTGGACAGCGGCAGGAGGAGAAATAATGTTTTGCGAAGCTTCCGAAATGCCGGGAAAAGGAAATCTTATTTTAACGGGTTCTTTGGGAGAAGTGATGAAAGAATCGGCTCGCATTGCCATGAGTTACCTGAAGAGCAATTATAAGAAATATAAGTTGGATTTAAAAGATTTTACGGAAAAAGACATTCATATTCATTTCCCTGCGGGAGCAGTGCCTAAAGACGGACCGTCGGCAGGTATAACTTTAACCGTTTGTTTGGCTTCTCTTTTGAGCAAACGAAAAGTTTATAATGATCGGGCTTTGACCGGAGAGGTTACTCTGCAAGGTAAAATTTTGCCTGTAGGAGGCGTTAAAGAAAAAATCCTCGGAGCTAAAAGAGCCGGTATTTTTAAGGTTATTTTACCGGAAGAAAACAAAGATTCTTACGATGATCTGGAAGATTATATCAAAGAAGACATGAAGGTAAACTTTGTTGAAACGGCAGAAGAAGCGATTGAGCTTATGCTGGAAAAATCAGGAGATTAATTAATCTGGAAAGATTTCCCCGGTCTATGCTGCCTGTCATGTTGCGCAATTGATCGGATTAAAGCCTTAAAGAGGGAGATTATTTATAAATGAAAAAAATAAATATCCTTTTAAACATTGATAAAACGTTTATTCCGAAAGCAAAATACGTTTTCCGGACATTTTTTTCCATTATCGGTTTTAAACCAATATTTTACAATACCTTCGGACCGGCAAATGTTGATATTTATTACGGTATCCCCTCTGTTCACCGTTATCCGGTAAAAATAGCTTACAATAAGAGCAGCGCCGATTTTTTTAAACAGAAAAATGTTATTGAGAGCAAATTTCTTAATTTTGTTAAATACAAAGGCATAAATATTCCTTTTCTTTTTTCCGGGCAAGGCGAAATTTTTTCTTTTTACGAAAAGCATTGTTTAATTCAAAAAGATATTGTCGCTTCGGCATTTTATTTTTTAAGCTGTTGGCAAGAATATGTTTACGATAAAGTCTATCCGGACGAATATAAAAAAGAAGATTTTTTGCAGATTGAACATGATTTCAATAATATCCCCGTGGTTGATTTTTATGCGGATATACTGAAAACAGCTCTTAAGAATACAGAGACCGGGCATCCGGGGAAAAATCTTTGGGGACGCTATGATTATGTCGTATCTGTTTCTCATAACTTGACTTATTGGAATTTTTGGACGGATGAATTGTATCAAAAATATAAAAAGAACTTTTTCAGGCATTTCAAAAAGCATCCGCTCAGAGCTGTCAGAAATATTTGGATTTACCGAAATAAACATAATGCGGTTAATTATCGGGAAAAAAAGATTAAAAGTTTGATTGAATATTCCTCGCATTACGGCGTTAAACCGTCGGTCTTTATTCTTTCCGGACATAATAATTCCGATAAGCGCATGAATTATTTCGAAGATGAGGAAATAAGACAAAAGATAAGCAGTTTATCCGGAGATTTAAAATTTAACTTCTACGGAAGTCCCGATTCCGCTGTTGATATTTCGGTTGCCGAATCGGAATATAAAAAACTTGCCTCATTTGCAAAAAATCCCAACGGCTATCGTTCTTTCAGACTGTCGTCCCGGTATCAAAAGACTTATGATTTGCTTGAGAAGACAGGCATAAAATATTCTTCTTTGTCGGGATTCAGAGAAGTTACCGGATTCAGAGCGGGAGTTTCTTTTCCTTTTTATCCTTATAATCACGAAGAAAACAGGCATTTTAATTTTTTGGAAATACCTGTTTCCGTTATGGATTTGCCTTTATTTTCAGGTAATTTTCTTGATCTTAATGCTCGCAACGGTTTTGAATTTTTGAAAGAAATGAGTAAAAACGCAAAAATTTTAAACGGTCATCTTTCTTTACTTTGGAATATGAGAATGTTTGATTCGGTAAATCTGGAAAAATGGCAACAAATTTATTGGAAATTTTTAAAATTTACGCAAAAAGACAACGGACGGGTATTATCATCCGATCAACTTTATACTTTTTGGACCAGGCGAAAAGAGACGCAAGAAATTTTCGGGGCTAAAGATAATGCGAGACAGATGATCTCTTCCGGGGAAAAATAATTATCCTTCATATTCGAATAATTGTTTCATGTCTTCGGCATCCATCGTTTTAAAGAGATGCTGACCGTCTTCAATAAGATTTTCGAATAATTTTATTTTATTTTTTTGCAGGGAGAGAATTTTTTCTTCAACGGAACCTTTGGTTATCATTTTATAGACCATTACTTTTTTGGACTGTCCCAATCTGTGAGCTCTGTCTATTGCTTGATTTTCCCCCATAGGATTCCACCACGGATCAACAATTATTACTGTGTCGGCGGAAGTCAGATTTATTCCGTAACCGCCTGTTTTCAAACTTATTAAAAATGTTCTTATATTTTCGTTATTGTTGAAATTATTGATGTGTCTGCTTCTGTTTTTGGTTGTCCCGTCCATATATTCGAAAGAGATATTTTCTCGGCTGAAAGTTTTCTTTAAAATTTTCAGCATTTCCACAAATTGAGAAAAGACAAGTATTTTTCTGCCGTTTTCCAATGCTTCCCTGATTATCTCCATTAAAAGTTCTATTTTACCTGAAATATACGGGTCTTGCACAAAGGAATTATCTACCAAGAAAGGATGATTGCAGGTTTGTCGCAATTTTGTCAAAGCGGAAAGAATGTGCATGTATTTTTTCCCGTCCGAAAACGAAAATTGTCCTTGAAGAGTTTTTTTAACCTGTTCAATCAATTGAAGATAAAGTTTTTCCTGAGCGCTTGACATTTTGCAGAATACAATTTGTTCCTGTTTATCCGGCAGTTCTATCAAAACTTCTTTTTTCTTTCTTCTCAGAATAAAAGGAGAGACCATAGCGGCAATTCGTTTAGAATCGTTTTTTTGATTTTTCCCCTTACCGGAAATACTGTTTTTTACTTCTTTCAAAGAGGGCAAATATCCGGGTAAAATGAAATCAAAAATTGACCAAAGTTCTGCCGGATTATTTTCCATGGGGGTTCCGCTTAAAGCTAATTTATAAGAGCATTTTAATTTTTTTATTGCCTTTGTTCGCAAAGCCGATGAGTTTTTTATATGTTGAGCTTCGTCCAAAATAACATAATTGAAGTTATATTTAATCAGTTCATCCAAATCGTTTTGAATGATTGAATAAGACGCTATATATACGCTTATATTCTTTTCTTGCAAGGTTTTGAGCCGTTCTTCTTTATTGCCTTCGTATAAGGCGTAAGTCATATTCGGGAAAAATTTATCTATTTCCGCCGCCCAGTTAAACATCAACGTTTTGGGGCAAATTACAAATGATTTGGTATTTTTATTTTCGTTTGCCAGAACGGCGAGAGATTGAATTGTCTTTCCCAAACCCATATCGTCGGCAAGAATCCCGCCCAGTTTATAATATCTCAGCATTTCCATCCATTGGAATCCCGATTTTTGATAGGAACGCATTATTGATTGAGTTTCGGCGGGTAAAACTGATTTTTCTTTCAGCTTGCGTTGCAAAATATCGTTATACATAGTTCGGGCGAAAGAATCTCCTTTTACGGAAATGCCCTCGTTAAGACTTGTCATACGATAGAGAAAAGGAATATTGTAAACCGAAAGGCGATAGCTTTCATCAGCTGTTTTCTCGCTTTTTTTCAAAAGACTTTCCACTTCGTCAAAAGCATCTTTATTGGATACGAAAAGCAAACGTCCGTCGTCAAGTTTGAGGTATCTTTCTTTGGAATTGAAAAACTTTTTTAATTCTTTATGAGAAAATTCAATGTCTTTAAAACTGTATTTTACGTCATACTCAAACCAATTTATTTCTTCGGAAGTACGTGTTTCGATTACGGGCTTTAATTTAACTTTGTAAATAAAGTCATTTTTTAATTCTTCTGAAAAATTGATTTCCCATTCAGGATGCATTTTTCTGAAAACAATTTCTTTAAGCAAATTAATTTCATCTTCCGTCTCAAAACTCATTACGGACTCTTTACCCATTCTGAAGATAATTTGTTCCGGAAAATAGCTTATGAAATTTATGATTTCGTATTTAATCTGAGGCGGAATATAGAACCAGGTTTCTTCTTCCCAGAGATCGAATCTTATCAGGTAAGCCGGATAATGCAAAACCGACATGGGAATAACGGTTTTTTCCGAATATTTCAGAGAACCTCTCATTTCTATTTTTTCGCCTTTTTTGCTGAAATCAAAAACTAAAATCGGTTCATTGTCAAAATAAGAAGGAATGGGAATATTATCGTCAATGTCTATAAAACATTTTGCCAAGCTCATTTGACGAGCCGCCACTGCAGCAAAATAAACAATTTGCGATTTAGGGAAAACATAACCTGATTTTAATATTTGCCGGATAATTTCCGGTTTCAGGGGAAGCCTTACTCGGTAAACAACGTTTTCTCGGAAAATATAAGATGTGGAGTCAATGTAAGAAGCAGAGATTACTTCATTTCCCGGCAATCCCATTATGTAATGGTCTTTGTCTTTTTCCGTTATTTTGAGATTCAATTGATACGGGTTCTCGGAATAAACTATTTTTTCTCCGGTTTCTTTTATGTAAATTTTGTCGCGCAAAGGAAACAAAAGCGGAATGAAACTGAAAAAATCCTTTTTGTAAACGGTAAAAAATTGTCCGGATTTGCTGAAAGAGCATTTCTTTTTTTGAATACGTTTCAACAATTCTTTTTCTTCGCTTGAAAAAATATGTATTTCTTTTTCGGCATTTTTCAAACAGGGCAAATCTTTTTCGGGAATTTCGCTGTCGGCAATCAACAATGCGCAAACTTTTATATTGATTCCGTCATAACCTTTAAAATAGAATCTTATTTTATCTGATTCCGAATAAATATCAGAAATCAAAATACGACTGTTTAAGTAGATTCTTTGCCAAAATTCATTATATCTGAATAAATCTGTTTGGAATGTTTGAATATCTTTTTCTATGTTTAAATGGGCAGTGGAAATATATTGATAAGCATAGTTCAGAACATTTAAATAATGTTTGCATGTATCGTCTTTTGGACAATAAGGACATTTTATGTTTATTATTTTTTCGGAATCAGGATTATAAACTATATTTAAGGATGCCGGAAAATGACTGACGTAATTTTCCGTCGGTTTAAACTCAAAAACCAACATTTTTTCTTGGTCTCTGTAAGCGGAATATGTAAAATCATTGCGCGAGGAATGTTTTACCAAATTTTTAAAATACCATGTGTTTGAATGTTCGTGATAATCTTTCCCAAATAAACGAGCCATAATAATTCCTGCCTGTTAAGCTTTATATCTCTCAAACAAATCAGGGCTTAATGTCAATAATAAATTTATTTTTTTATCTTTTATTCCTCTGAAAAAGCATGCTGAATTATCTTATTTTGTTTTATCTTAATAATTTATATTTATATCTCTGATTATCGGATTTATGAGGAGCGTAATTTATTTTTTCCGAGCAATAATTTTTGAATGCAAAGAAGAGCGCATAAATTTTTTCATTTTATTAAAATTGGCATATAAAATATTTTCATTTTGACAAAATATCTTAAAAATTAAAATTTAGATTATTATCTAAAAGAGGGGATAAATGACCGAACGTTACGATATAGAAAAAAAGTTGGACAGTATAGAAAATCTGCCGACTTTACCTGTGCTGGCAGCCAGATTATTGGAGCTTCTCGGCAAGACGGATGTTTCCATGAACGAAATAAGCAAACTTATGACAGTGGATCCGTCCATTACCGCAAAAGTATTGAAGATAGCCAATTCTGCTTATTACGGATTGAGAAAAAAAATAGATACTTTGCGCATGGCTTTGGTTGTTCTGGGGGTAAACGAAGTAAGCAATATTATTCTCGGCATTTCTCTTTTCAAAGTTTTTCCCGAAGGTAATGAGGGAGCTGTTTTTACGCAAGAACGATTTTGGGAACATTCGGTTGTAACCGGGCATATTTGTCGTTATTTGGCAAAGAAGCTGGGCATAAGAATGCACGGCGAAGAATTTACCTGCGGACTTTTGCATGATATCGGAAAAATGATTTTGGATCAATTTTTTCATGATGAATTTAATCGAGTCTTGGAAAAGGCAAATGATTCCGGAGAAGCTTTAATCGAAGTGGAACAATCAGTGTTGAAAACAAATCATTGCGAGATCGGAGCATGGCTTGCCAAAAAATGGAAAATCCCGGAATATATCAGCGAATCCATCCATTATCATCATAAAGTTGAAAAAGCTGTCATAAATCCTAAACTTACGGCTATTGTTTGTTTGAGCAATCTTTTTGCCAAAGTAAACGGCGTTAATCTTGTCCATGAGGCAGACGTGGGATTTAAGATTAAATATTCTTCGGCATGGAAAATACTGTCTCCTCATATAAAAAATCTTGATTTGGAGGAATTCAACAAATCTTTGCAACAGGAAATTGTTATAGCAAAAGATTTATTGGAAAAACTCAGATCCTAAAACATGGCGTTTTCAATTTTTTCTCTGTTTAAATTTAAAAGTTTCAAATAAGAAATTTCCAAGTCTGTCATTCCTTTGTCGCCTATATGTAACCAGTTGGACAACCAAAGAAGTCGAATACATAAAATCAAATCGAAAAAATATTTTTTGATGTCGTAATTCTCTGCCGTTAATTTTTTTGCTAAATCGCCCAGCAAAGCTGTCGGATTTTCCATCCCGAGGCACCCGACCAGCAGTCCGTAATCATAACCTTTAATTTTCCAATTGCAAAATTCCCAGTCGATAAGCGTTTTTATTTGAAAATTATCCCAAATTATATTCAAGGGATGGAAATCTCCGTGCGAAAAATTAAATTCTGCTTTCTGTTCTTGCTCTTCTGTTCTTTCCGCATAAGCATGAGAAAAAGTTATTTTTTGATAGATGTCAGGATCGTTTTTCTTCAGTTTTTCCAGTAAATTAAGGCAGAATTTGCCTAGATGGAATTTTTCTTTGCAAAATTTCCTGATTTCTTCTTTCGGAACGGCATTAAATCTGTTTTGAAAATCGATTAACGCTTTTGCGTATCTTGAATCGTAAGCATAATCGGGACGCGGCAAATCCGTTCCTTTTATGTATTTTATCAAATGCCAGTACGCTCCGTTTTCGATCAGGGCAAATTCTCCTTTTTGATTTCTTTCATAGGTAATTATCTCTTTTATTTTTTTATGCAGATAATCAGTTGCAAGATAAATCTTATTTTTTGTTTTCTCTTTTTCTTTTCCGTATTTTTCCAGAATATATATTTGTTCCGGAGAAGATACGGCTATCCTGAAGTCCGACCTTGCGGGACTCCCCTGAATATTTATATTTTTTTCCGTACGATTGATTTTCTTGTCCCAAACTTGAGCAATTTTAATTAATTTTTCTTCAAAAGTCATATTCTCGCCTTTTTTATTTTATAAAAAAAGCCCCGATTAAGGGGCTTGGATATTTTTTAAATATGTTTGTCGGGATCAACGATATTTCCGGTAAAATGTCTTTCTTGTCGATCAAAGTAAACAACTGCGACGATTTCCGCCAATAAAACAATGAGGCAAATCCAAGCAATCGTAATATTATAAATAGTTGTTTCAAATACTTTTCCTTCTCCCGGCTCAGGTGTTTTTTCAAATTCTTCCGGAAGAGAATATTTATTTAAAAATACGTCAGTCTTATAAAGATTTAAAACCGGTATGTTCTTTTGAGCGAAAGTATAAAAAATTCCCGGATTCTGAAAATCTTTGTCTGCCAGATTTTTGTTAATTCCGGTTTTCATAAGTTTGGCATTTATAGAACTTCCCACGTTTGCGTAACCGGCGCCCAAATTAATGAAAAGTTTAAAGCTTTTTCCGTCTTTAAGGCTGCTTTGATAAGCTTTTCGGCGAGCATTGATATTTTCTTCCAAGCCGTTTACGTTTATTAAAACGGTATTGGTTCTTTTTATGGCTGCGTCCATTGCCGAGCGTCCGTCTTTGGAAAGACCTCGTCCTATATCTTTTCCGCCTCCGTAAGAAGCAAAACTCGACATAAAAGGAATTAATTTTTTATCGTATAATACTTTTTCCATGTCAAGCCAGGTAAAGTCTTCTCTGTTTGCTCCGTACATTGCCGAACCGATTGATGTGATGATAACAGGTTTTAATTTCAATGTTTTCATCGCAGCGTAAAGGGCAAGATTTAAACCGGGATTAGCTCCGGTGATGCCGGCGGCGACATAGTTTCCGGGTTTTAAACCGGCTGATTTCAATTGATCTACAAATCCGGCAGCTAAGTTGGGATTAAGACAATTTATTCTGTCATCGAGAGAACCTCGGCTTGTGGTTATTGTAGAGACATCGACTCCGATTAAGCCGGTTCCGTGCGGATCGTTCATTTTATCGATTTCGTAACCTCGTTTTGCAGCTTCCTCTTTTAATACTTTCATGCAGGAAGCCATTTCTTTTGCCGCTTCTATTTTTAAATCATACCAACGGGATTCAACCTGCTTGCGACTGTGATCGGCAATATAAAAAAGAATAAAAGCTGATAAGGCAAGAGCAACCAATGATTTATTGGTTCTTAATGATGGTCTAAACATGGGTTAATACCTCCCCTCCCGAAATAACAATTAATAATAACCGCACTAAGATAGCGGCAAGAATCATAACGGATAAGGTTTTTATTACGCCTTGGCGTTCCATCCAGTTGGCTATCAATCCCGGAACGATGTAACCGATAGAGTTAATTCCCAAATCAAATACGGTAATATCTCCGAAATTGAGATTTCTGGAAAGCCAACCGAAAATAAATCCCAATAATATACTGAGAACCATGCGGCGTTTTCCGTAAAGCAAGGTAAACTTAGAAACAAGTTTTATTGTTAACAAGGTTATGAAGCTGACCAGTAACGTTCCCAAAACCTGCAACGGTCTGTCCAAATATAAGGCAATATAGCCCGGGACAACTATTCCGCCGGCAGATGCTCCCAAAATTTCGGCAAAAACAAGACTTATAATTACTCCTATCCCGACAGCTGCTTCTATCACGTTATTTTCCTCCTTTTGACTTATTCATAAAACAGCGAACAATGCTCGCCCCGTACTTTATTTTACCGGCAATGTTTCCTATGCCGATAATATGACTTTCTTTATGAGTCATGTTACAAATCTTATCGTATAATTTTTCCGGATCCATTTCGTTTACAACTTCAATTTTATTTTTGTCTATTCCCGTTTTTTGGGCGAAGTCAAGAGCTTGTTCGTTTCTTTCTCCGCTCAGAATTAAGTAATCAAACTCCAGATTTTTACAGACCTCCAACAATTGAACTGTTCTGAAATAGCGATCGGCTCTGCTGTTCAAAATAATTATTTTATCCGCATTTTCCAGATTATCCGTTATTTTATGATAGATGAATTTTGTCGAGTCCGGGTCGTTGGCGGCAAAAACGTTATAAAAATTTAAGGATTTCCCGTTTTGTTCGGAGCGATAAATAGTCAATGCTCCGGGATCAGGGACGGCTGTATGCATTCCTTTTAAAGCGACTTCTTTTTTTACTCCGCAACGCTCGCAAACATTTAAAGCCAATGCGACATTGTCTTCGTGTTCCAGATAATTGAATCCTTTCATGTCTTCCGGCGTAATGTGATCAGACGGAACGCAAACTATTTCGGTATTCCTTTTTTCGGCAATTTCTTTAAAAATACCGAACTGTTCTTTCTCGGAAGTGCAGCAATAACCGTTTTCCGGAATGGTGTTTGACAAACATCGGGTAATGCTTTCTATCGTATTTCCCATTAAATCGGTATGATCCATGCGCGAATTTGTGATCACGGAAATGGTGGATTGAACGAATTTACGTTCCGTTATCCATTGGAATACGGGATTTACTGCCATGCATTCGATGACCATTATCTCGGGTTTTCTCTCGGCGGCATGACGAAAAACATATTTTTGTTCCATGATATTGGCGCCGAAAAGCCTTTCGATGGATGCTTCTCTTCCGTCTTCAAGAATAAGGCGAGGCATTGTTCCGGTAGTTTTTCCTACGGTTCTTTTCCCTCCGGCTCTCAGTCCGGCAATTATTAAACGGGTTACGCTTGATTTGCCGCGAGTTCCGTTTACGTGAATTCGGACGGGAATGGATTTAACATTCCTTACATGCCTGTAATATTCAAATATCCAGAAAATAATCAAAAGAAAAGCGGAAAGAATTAAAATACTCATGAAATCCTCATTTTTATTTTAAATTTTTTAGCTGTTTTAACGGTAAAACCGGAAATGACATATTCTTTTTATCATAAAAAATACCGGTAATTAAGCAATTTATATTCCGGATATGTTCTTGATTGCCTCCCGATAAGTAAGATTAAGATAATCCGTTTATTTTGCGAAAGATAGGTCTGTTTGGCAAAATTTCTTTCTTTTTCTTGAATGTTATTGTTTGTTTAATTGTAAACTTTTTAAAATTTATTGTAAAGTAAAATGATACTGTTTAAAGATCAGTTTCGGCATTTCAAAAAAGAATAAAAGTAAATCTCCTCTTATTCAATTTGACAATTTTTGCTCATCCGAAATTTATAGATTGTGTTTAGACTGAATGTTGCAGTCTGTTAAGGAGCAAATCTTTAAACTGCTCTTTAACTTTTTGTTTCGGGAGGGAAGAATGATATTCCCGGTAAGTATTTTCTGATAATCGGAGGCGCGGTGAAACTTAAATTTATTCTTTTGTTCATGCTTTTTATATCTCTCGGGTTTGCTTTTCAGCCCAAAGATTACAATTTTATTTCTTCCGAAACATTTAGCATATATCTGTCCTGGGAAAAAAATTGTCGCATGAAACAAACGGTTCCCGCTTTTTTGTCTCAAAATGAAATTCAATCTGTTTATTCCTCAAATAATCAAGATACCGTTTTAGTGAATTTTGACCTTGTTAATATGAAAATAGCGACAATAAGAGAAGTTTTGATTTATCCGGAAAACTTCGGCAAAGCAATTCCGGATGATTTAATAAAGAAAGCGGAGCAATTTGTTTTTACGGCTAATTCCGATAATGAATTATTTGTGAAAAATTTTTTAACGGCGGAAGGAATAAACCTTAACTTCGGCGGCAAAAAAAATGTTCAGGCGATAAAACTTTTAATTAATTCCCGAAAGAGAATTTTTCCGGAATTTACGGATTATAAATTATTAAACAACAGCGTAAAACTTATTATGAAACTTGCCGAAGGCGAAATTTTCAGTCTGGAGATTCCGGTCAGCAAAGAGATTTCGGATCAAATTAAAATAAAAAAAAATAAACTTGATTTTGAGTTTTATCTTAAAAATTCGGTTGAAAACTTTGACGATTTCTTAAAACAAAAAACAGAAAATATAAATTACGAAATTCCGCGACTTTATTTTGAAGACAAGGTAAGTTCAACGCATGAAAATTTATCCGAAAAAACAAATAAAAAAACGGAATCGATAGAGGATTTGAAAAAAGAAGCCGCCGATAAAACTTCAACTTCGATTCAAAAGTCGGAAGTGTATAAATTTTTGATTGAAAATAAAAATAAATACAGAGGCAGAAGACTTTATCAAAATGAAATAGAAAATATTTTTGATTTTATGGTGAACTCTTTGCCCCGTCATCGGGTTGAAAACAAAAACAACGTTTACTCGGCGCAAACCGTTTCCGGACCGAATGAAATGTCGGCGGATATTTCTCTTATTCCCGATAAAGATGAAGTTTTTAAAGTTTCTTCCGATTACGAAATAAAAAATAACGATATTATGCTTTCTTCCGGGATTTGCGTAAAATCAGAATCCCTTACTTTGCCGGAACAGGAACGGATTGCGCCTTTTCTTAACAGGCTTATTCAGGAACATCGCAGTTTGGGATCTCCGGTTTTTGATATTTTGGCGGCGCCGAATGTCGCTTCCGCTTCCGTACTTATAAAAGCAGGCGATGAGCGAGAATTGATTGAAATGGGTTCTTATTCTAATTTACTCTTTATCTTGCATCGCTACTGGAAAAATAAAACTGTCTATTTCGAAATAGATAAATTAAGAAAAGTTGACGGAGATATTGAAATATCTGCTCATCTCATAGCTTGGAATACCAAACAAAATCTGCATGATTTCGGAGAAATAAGATTTCGTCTGAACTCTGAAAACAAGATTGATCTGGCGATGATGATCTTATATCCCGATGTAAAATCTCGCTGAAATCACAGCTTGTTTTATCTGCGATTTTTCCGGGATATTGTCTTAAAAAAATAAATATAAAATTCTTCTCTTTTACTTGACCTTTATTCGACTGTAAAAATTTTATTTTCTCAATAAATATTCGGAGGTCTCAATGGCTAAAAAATTATTGGTAGCAACCGAAAAACCTTTTGCGGCGGCAGCCGTGAACAATATCAAAAAAGCCTGTGAAAATGCCGGCTATGAATTCGTTGCTTTGGAAAACTACAAAGAAAAAGAGGAACTTATCGAAGCCGTTAAAAATGTCGATGCTTTAATTGTGAGAAGCGATAAAGTAACGGCTGATGTTGCGGAAAATGCCGAAAATCTTAAAATAGTTGTTCGCGCAGGCGCCGGATACGATAATGTTGATTTGGAAGCATGCAGCAAAAAAGGAATTACCGTGATGAATACGCCCGGACAAAATTCCAATGCCGTTGCCGAATTGGCTTTCGGAATGATGCTTTATACGGCAAGAAATCAGTTTAACGGCAAAGCCGGAACCGAATTATTCGGTAAAACGGTCGGAATTCATGCTTACGGAAATGTCGGGAAAAATGTCGCTCGCATAGCCAAAGGTTTCAATATGGATGTTATTGCTTTTGATCCTTTTGTTGATGACGAAATCATGAAAAAAGACGGAGTTAATCCCGTCAAAACCGTTGAAGAACTTTATCGAAAATCCGATTATATTTCTTTGCATTTGCCTTCTGTGCCGGCAACCCGAAAATTTGTTAATTACGATTTGATGAAAGAAATGAAAGAAAACGCCGCTTTAATCAATACAGCCAGAAAAGAAGTTGTTTGCGAAGAAAGCATGATAAAATTATTCGAAGAACGCAAGGATTTGAAATATGCTTCCGATGTTGCTCCGAATGAAGCTGAAAAAATGAAAGAATTATTCGGAAATCGAGTATATTTTACGCCTAAAAAAATGGGAGCGCAAACGGCTGAAGCTAATATAAATGCCGGAACAGCCGCCGCTAATCAGATTGTTAATTTCTTTGAAAAAGGCGACTTAACTTTCAAAGTAAATAAATAATCAAAAGAAAGTTTTTTTTTAATTGACACGAAAACGGTCTTTCATAAAAAAGACGACATAACTTATATTTGTTGCTTATCCGGAATGGCTCAGCGGTAGAGCGGGTGGCTGTTAACCACTAGGTCGGGGGTTCAAATCCCTCTTCCGGAGCCATATATCAGACTCCCTTCATCGGGAGTCTTTTTTTTGCAAAAACTTCGGGTTATTGCTTTCTTATAAGCTCTGCAACTTTTTATAAAGATACGCAATTCTTCTTCATTTGACAAAGAAACATCTCTTTTTTTTTATTCTGCAAAGTGTTTTCGTTTATATCGTAAAATTAAAATTGCCGTAATACATATCACAGCAATTGAGGAGAGCAGTTAAATGAAAAATAATCCTTTTAACGAATATACAAGGGAATATGAAAATTGGTTTAAAAAAAACGAAAATCTTTTCCGCTCGGAATTGCTTGCTTTAAAAGAAGCGGTTCCTAAAAATAAAAATGGCGTTGAAATCGGTATAGGAAGCGGTATTTTTGCCGAAAAATTAAACATTAAATTCGGTATTGATCCTGCCGAGAATATGCTGAAAATTGCAAAAGAAAGGAATTTAAGCGTTACTCTCGGTTCAGCAGAATCTTTGCCTTATGAGGACGACAGTTTCGATTTTGCGGTTTTTATTACTTCTCTTTGCTTTATTGACAAGCCTTTGCTTGCATTGCGAGAAGCTTATCGCATAACTAAAAAAAACGGCAATTTGATTACGGCATTTATAGATAGAGAAAGTTTTTTGGGTAAAATGATTTTAAACAGAAAAAATCCCGGCAAATTTTATGAACATGCGCATTTTTATTCCGTAAAAGAAATAATAGAAATGACGGAAAAAAGTAATTTCGTTGTTGAGGAAATTTATCAAACTCTTATTGATTTAGAGACAAATGAGCCGGAAAAACCTCTGAAAGGATTCGGAAAAGGCAGCTTTATCGTCATTAAAAGTAAAAAATCCGAATAATTAAAAGATTGCGGAGAACTGCAAAAGGTTAAAATTCCCGTCCCGGGAAGAGATGAAGGCAAATTTACAATAAACTCCCTTCATTGCTCCGGCAACACCTGCAGGGACTGCCTCCTGTTTGCCTTTTATCTCCCTCGGCCTCCGGGAGAGTTAAAAACAACATTTAATTATAGATTTTAGCCGAAAAATAAATTAACTGCTCAGCAACGACAAAAGGCTAAAATTCCCTTCCTGAGGAGGGGCGCCGGCAAATTTACAATAAACTCCCTTCATTGCTCCGGCAACACCTGCAGGGACTGTCTCCTGTCTGCCTTTTATCTCCCTCGCCCTCAGGGAGAGGGTTGGGGGTGAGGGTTTTAAATAAATGCAAAAATTGCAGAAAAACGCATATTTTATATTTCCCTTTTTCCTAAAATGATTTCAGTACAGCAGAATAAAAAAACATTTTTATTAAATTAAGACACATTTAATATTTATAATATAAAAATACATAATTTATTATAATTTAATATTTATCCCCCCCCCACAACATAATTTTACATTAAGATAAATACGTATTTACACTTTACAAATATTTCAATTGACGATCTTTTCGATTTGAATTTTTTCAATTCTTGAAATCAGGCAATAAAAAT
>PDWI01002910.1_pt1 | contig 43216 bp, 43 predicted proteins | sample 1430891 | NCBI WGS metagenome assembly PDWI01 (sample SAMN01162508, study PRJNA174530) | Oral metagenome, whole genome shotgun sequencing project. | biome: Marine environment; feature: Marine mammal; material: Swab sample of the gingival sulcus; isolation source: swab sample of gingival sulcus... | reverse complement strand
TCCTGCCCTCCTCAATGTGGCTCTGCCACGGTTGTGTTTTCAACTCCCATGGTAACCCACGAGCGTTGAGGTAGGGCAGGTCAAATCATTATGTCTAGGTGCTGCTTTTTTGTGCTATTGGGACATATATTGAGATCAAGTGGTTAAAATGAAAATTAAGTCTTTATATCAGCGTAACAGCTACATACCGTATGTATTGTATACACTTGTTTATTTGCTGATTGTTGTAAACGACAACGCCAATATTTATATACGAGTTATTTCAGCAGTTATAGCTCTAGTCACCGCCGTAGTGGCTTACATGAAGTTCAGAGAGAAAACACCTAATTGTGCCGGCTGAGGGTTTTCCAGAAAGCTGCTGGATAGATAGCCTAAAAACTGGATACAATAGCGATACCTAAAAAAGGCCTGCAAGCGCAGCGCGTTAGCGACCAAATGCTAAAATTACAATGCTTGTTTTTGTTTAATCAGAATGCAGGCTGGTATTCCTATCAAAACCTTTTAGTTGTGAAAACACAAACAAACTTTGAGAAAGAGTTTTGTTTATGAAAAAAAGTCAGCCAAACGAATAGCGCAAATTTTTGCTGTAGTAGCTCTTGCGCTAGCCCGGATGTTTCACCAGTAAATGGAGTTTTCGGGAAAAAGGACAAAGAAGGTTGTTCAAACATCATGAAAAGCGTACACAGTTTGTACATTGGCTTTTGTTGCTATTCGCTACATAACTCATTGATATTACATAATTAATAGCGGAGTGGTTGCCGTACTGGTGAAATATCCGGGCTAGCCCCATTTGCCAAAACCTGGATGCTGGCGGGGATCCTTGTATCCGCGAGCATATTTTTCTTATTTCTTTCGAAAAATGCAGAAATATTGTTGGTATCCAGTACGCAAGAGTTTGATAGTAAAATCGCATCGCTAAAAGAAGTGTATCTAATGGTTGCGTCATTCACTATTTTAGGGACGTTTTTGTTAGTCGAGATAAGCTGATACCAAGACAGAGTGCTCTTATGGGAAAGGCAATAACTTCGTCAGGATGATAAAAGGAGGCTAAGAGGCGCTCCTTCATTCTCTTTCTCTTCGACTGTTACGGCTAAGCCGGATATTTCATTAATAAATGGGGTTTTCGGGCGAAAAAAAACCCCGGATGACCGGGGCTTTTTGCATGTAGGGGCTGTTTCGATTAAGCCGCCTTCTTTCTTCTGAAAAAGCCAATACCTGCTAAACCGAGACCCAGCAGTGCAATGGAAGCTGGTGCGGGCACGGTAGAGGTCGTTCCTTCTATTACAATTGAAATAAACTCACCTGATACCGCGTCTGTTACTGTATACGTGCCCTCAGTCAAGCCCAGGCTGGTAAGCGATCCTGCAATGCTCCAGGAAACATCGGGCGTCCACAAATCACCAACCAGATCCTCAGTTGCAAGGGAAATACCTGGGTTGATGGCAAAGTTTACTGAATCATACGCGTAAGTCGCGAATTGCGTGGTACCAGTGCTAGCCCAGCCAAAGACATCAGTGGTGAACATATTACTGTACCAGGGGCTCAGGTCTGTACCATCGTTAAACGCAAATGAAGCGTCTACGACGCCCATGCTGGAATCTCCCATGACGCTTGAGTGCTCTGGGTCGGGGAAGACCTGGAGGCCCGTACCATCCCAACCGTAGACTGTGACAGCCACCATAGCGCTTGTATCTAATGTGCCGGATGAGTTCATCACGACGTTGCCACCGGACTCAGTAAACGAAAACACTACCCCCGCCTGCGCCGAACCAGCAGCAATGGAGCCAAACAAAGCAAGAGTAGAGAAAGCTGTTGTTAATTTTTTCATAGGATATCCTGTTATATATTCATTTTGATCAGATTTAGTTCCGATCAGAATAAGAAAAGCAATGTTTATGCCATGAAGTGCAGTTCATTGTTTTATAAGAAAAATGTACTGAAGCCAAGAAATGTGAAGTGTCGTTTTGTAAAAAAATCTGACACTTTTTTGTGTATTTTTGCGTTGAATTTTACATTGTTTGGCGAAACTTGCGGCTCTTGGCGCATTGACCCGGATATTTCACAGGCACATCAGTGCCTCGAAGTGGGCTTACTCCAAGGAATCGTGGGCCGACCAATGGATTTGGGCAGTGAGTATCGGGGGCTTATTCGGGTGTGTGCTTGGTGGTAGTATTGGAGTATATTTTCATATTGCCTTGGAGGTCGAAAAATGGCAGTTGTCAAAACCACACTAAGCCTTACAGATACAGACCGCCAGTTTATGGATGATTTAATTGCGGCGGGCGAGTTTGTCAGTAATAGTGAATATGTGCGGAGTCTGATCCGTCGAGACAAAGAGCTGCGCGCCGAAACACCAGAGGAAATCGAGTTTATTCGTGCCAAGTTGATACGGGCTGAAAAAAGCGGCTTTACGCCAGAAAAGCGTGATGAAATTTTAGCCGGTATCAAAGAAAGAGCGCGGCAAGATGGGGTTCTATAAGCTTACCGAAGAAGCAAAGGATGATCTAAATAGAATATGGCTACGCGGCTTTACTGAATGTGTAATCCCCTCAAGGGGAAGATGCAACAGGGGGGTTCATGAGGCGTGCAAATGTCTAAAAATATCTAGAAATGTCTAAACTACGGTTTGCTAGACATTCGCCAGGACTTGCCTTCAGGCTCAATGACCCCCTCTTGTTTCAGGGCCTGTAGCAGGTTTTTGACCTTATTATCCTTCTGTGTGGCATCCAGCACATCGGGTAGCTTATCTAAAAGAAGCCTGTTAATGTCTACACGCTTTGCTGTGCCGAACGTCTCCAGATATTCAATAATCATCTGCTTGTAGTGCTGATCATCAAAGGCCCTGTGCCGGATATATTGCGCCCGTTCCCCGCTATGGTCGGCCACCTGTGCAGAGATGTGAAAGTTAGGCTTACGCCCCTCAATAAGCCCGAGGGCTTTCAGGTGCTTAGCCTGTTCGTCAGTGAGTGGTTTACGCTTTTGTACCCGATCCAGCAACAGAATGTCTTCCAGTGTCAGGTCTGGGTATTCGGCCAGCTTTCTGGCGTAGGCTATATCTACGACTCGACCAGTGATCGTGACTTGAACGCGATTATCCTTTAGCTCGTACTCCGGCAGGGGGAAGTAACGTTTCTTTTGAATGAGGAACATCTTGCGAATGCCACTGCCAATGGTATCAATCATGTTTAAATTGACCATCGCATCGGTTAAAAAGCGATTGCGGTAACGGCTCTCAGGGGCATCGGCTTGTATAACAGATTCTACCGAGCCGGGAATGAACCGTCCCAAGTTGCTGAAGCACAAACGGCCATCTTCGAACTCAACCACCGAGACCTTACCGCCAAGCTCGTAATCCTGATGGGCAATGGCATTATTGAGTGCTTCACGGATGATGTATGGGTCGTATTGATCCACTTCCTCCGGGAATAGAGTGTCTTCTTTCATATAGCGGTACTTTAGATTCCGCACCTTATGAAAAACCTTATCTACGCTCAATAACAGCGGGCAGCCGAAATGCTGGTAGTCACGCTCAAGCCCGTCTCTGTCTTTAAGAATCCAGGTTACCGTTGCCGAAGCAGGGTTAAGAAAGTGAGACGCTTCCGCTTTGCCCAGCAACAGAATTGCCGTGCGGGTGATCTGACCATTAACAGTAAGCTTTGCTTTGTTCAAGAATGTCGAGACATCCCACTGTTTAGCTTCAATTGCCAGCTTGGGATTCTTCTGTACAAAGTTCTCGCGCGCGATCTCAATGGCTTCAGGGTCGAGGTTGTTAACCGACGCCGATGGCAGCACTACCGCACTCCAGTCGGTCGCGCGATTCTGAGCGCGTATCCGCTCAATTTCTTCCAGATTCAGCGGTCCTAGTGACTCGCCATCCCTGCCGTAGTAGTGGCCATCCCATGCAATGGGCAAGCCCTGAGGCGCTGCGGGGATTTCGAACAGTAATACCCGGCCATTGGGGTGATCGACCTCGTGAATATCCACAAAAGTCAAGCGGTTGGTGGTTTTGTCGGCGATTTCCTTTTTGAGAGACTGTAACTCCTTGACGTTGGCTCGAAACTGGCTACCAACAACCGTCTGGTTGTCTCTAACACCGAAAACCAGCCATGCGCGTTTCAGGTGCTTTAAATTAGCCTCATTGCACAGAGCCGAAAAGTATTTGCCGATTTTATCGAAGGCGTAAGAATTCTTTGCTTCTTTGAATTCCGCAATCTCATTTTCGCAGCGCAGGCTCAAAAGTTGGTTTAATGTATCGTTCATAAGTGACCTCTATGCAATTAGACCTTCCCACCCACACCCTTAAACTTCTCCACAAACGCGGCGATCTTTTGGAACACGCTCTGCTTTTTGGTCAGATACTGCGGATTCAGCGGGCTCATCTTGGGCAGGATGGCGTTCAGCTCTGTGCCTGCATCGCTGGCATACTCACGTTTAAGCGAGGTGGTGATGTAACGGCGGGCTTCTTCTGCATTGAGGCTTTCTGCATGGATCAGCTCTTCCGCCTCGCGCCGCTGCTCAGCCTGAGCAAAGGCAAAAAACGCTTCAATAACGCTGGCTTTGTCACCTATCTGATCCAGGTCGGTTTGGTTGATAAAATCCACCACTAAGCTTTCTTTGGCGCGGTTACCTAAGCTAGCACGAATGACTCGGCGCACTTCGTCCACCAGATCCGCTTTGCTTTTGTTCTTTTTGTTGTGCTCGAAGATCAGCTCCAGAATGTAATCGAGGTTGATCTCTTGCGACTTAAGCAAATCGACCTCAAACACCACATCGTCCCAGTCGATGGTGGATTTCTCCTTTTCTTCAGCTGATTTTTGGCGGCGCTGCCATTCGCGGATGTCGTTGTAGGTCGAGCGATAATCCTGAACTTTGCGCTCGGCAGGCAGGCGTATAGTTTGCAGCTCAGCCAACTTGTTATCATCCAGATAGTGCTCAGCTTTAAAGGCTTCCACAGCCTCCGGGTCGCTCATATCCACGTTTTGTAGCGCCTTCAAACTGGCAAACTCGTCATAGTTTTGCAGGATGTGTTCAACCCGTAGGTATTCACTAAATAGTTTGGCGAATGCTTTCTTATCGGATTCCTTTTCAATGGCGCTTGGGTCTGAGAAGTTTTGTTCTAGTTCACTGACCACTTCCATGAAGCCTCGACGCGCTTGGCCTGTGACGACATCAGTAAAGCCCTCCATGTATTCTTTGTAGCCTTTCTCTAGCACCACGTTCCTGGTGTTTTTATCCCCAAACAAGGTAATGGCATCGACGGTTGCCTTCTCTAAATCGCGGAAAGTGACGATATTGCCAAAGGTCTTAGTCGCATCATAAATGCGATTGGTACGCGAAAAGGCCTGAATCAATCCGTGATAGCGCAGGTTTTTATCAACGAATAATGTATTGAGCGTGGGTGCATCGAAGCCAGTTAAAAACATCCCTACCACAATCAGTAAATCGATTTCTTTGGACTTCACCCGCTTGGCCAGATCGCGGTAATAGTTCTGGAAGCCTTTACTATCTACACCGAAATTGGTTTTAAAAAATGCGTTGTAATCCGTTATGGCCGTATTTAAAAACTCTTTGGCGCTGCTGTGCATTGCCGACACTTCAAAACTCTCATCTGCAATATCGCCGATCGCATCCTGCTCTTCATTGGCTGCAAAGGAGAAAATCGTGGCAATTTTCAGCGGCTTGCCGCTGCCATTATTGGCAGGGTCTGCCTGCAACTGATGCAACGACTCATAGTACAATTTGGCCGCATCGACACTATTCACAGCAAACATGGCATTAAAGCCCTTGTTATCAGCCTGTAGGCGATGGGTTTTCTGCCGATAGTGGCTCAAAATGTAGCGGGATATCTCCTGAATACGATCAGGGTGCAGTAAAACGGCTTTATTCTCGGCTGCCGTCAGCCTTTTCTCATCCTGCTCAGTCTCAGCCCCCTTAAACTGTGGGCGCACATCGTTGTAATCCACCTTGAACTTGAGCACTTTCTCGTCGCGAATGGCATCGGTAATGACATAAGAATGCAACTCCCGGCCAAATACGCTGGCCGTGGTTTCTGCACCCAGGGCGTTTTGCGAGAAGATAGGCGTACCGGTAAAGCCAAACTGATAGAAGCGCTTGAATTTCCTGTTTAGGTTTTTCTGCGCTTCACCAAACTGACTGCGATGGCACTCATCGAAAATAAACACCACCTGCTTGTTGTAGATGCCCAGTGCTGCTTCAGACTTCATCAGGTTATTGAGCTTCTGAATGGTGGTGACGACTATTTTGTTATCATCTTTACCCAGATTGCGTTTGAGGCCAGCGGTACTGCCTGAACCATTTACACTGTCTGGCGAAAAGCGCTGATACTCCTTCATGGTCTGATAGTCGAGGTCTTTTCTGTCAACGACAAAGAACACCTTGTCGATAAAATCCAACGCGGTCGCCAAACGTGCCGCTTTAAAGCTGGTTAAGGTTTTGCCAGAGCCGGTGGTGTGCCAGATATAACCCCCACTTTCTGGCGTGCTCCAGTTTTTACTCTCGAATGAGCTTTTCACCTTCCACAATATGCGCTCGGTGGCGGCGATCTGATAGGGGCGCATCACCAGCAGCGTATCGCTGACATCAAACACAGAATAATGCAGCAGCACATTCAGCAGGGTGTTTTTTTGGAAAAAGGTGGCGGTAAAATCCTTTAAGTCTTTAATCGGCCTGTTATCTGCGTCCGCCCAATTCATGGTGAAATCGAAGCTGTTTTTATTGCGTTTGGTGGTATTGGCGAAATAACGGCTGTCAGTCCCGTTAGAGATCACAAATAACTGCAAGTACTTATACAGCGAATGATCACTGTTAAAGCTCTCTTTACTGTAGCGGTGGACCTGGTTAAAGGCTTCACGAATCGCCACCCCTCGTTTTTTCAGCTCCACCTGCACCAGTGGCAAGCCGTTGACCAGAATGGTGACATCATAGCGGTTGGCTTGGCTGCCGGTTTGCTCAAACTGCTTGATCACCTGCACTTTGTTGCGGGCTATATTCTGCTTGTCCAGCAGATAGATGTTTTTGATCTGGCCATCGTCAAAGACGAAATCAAAAATATGGTCATCGTGAATCTTGCGGGTTTTATCGACAATGCTGTCACCGGGCTTGTCCAGATAAGTCTCTACAAAACGCGCCCACTCACTATCTGTAAACTGCACACTATTCAGGTTTTGCAACTGCTCGCGCACATTGACCAGCATCACATCAGGGTTGTTCAGACCCGGCAGGTATTCATAGCCCTGATTGACCAGGTCTTGAATCAGCTCCCGCTCCAGATCAGGTTCGCTCTGGTAGTTTTCGGCAACATGCGAGTCTTCGTTGTCTCTATTCAATACGATAAAACTATTGGATTCGGCGATAGTTTTGGTGTAATCAATCATCTTGTTCTTCCTGCTGCGAAAAACCATAGTTATTTAACAAATTATCCAGCAACAACCTAACCATTTGCTTTTCCGGGTCGGTTGGCTGAGCAACCTCTTCACTGGACAATGTTCGATGGCTGCTAAATTGAATAATACGATGCAAGTACCCTTGTTTATCGCCTGGCGCGGTATCCAATAGGTCCGACCACTTGTTATACCCCAAAAAGTTGGCAGTTTTTTCATAAAGGTTTCGCAGCAGTGTAAAGTGATATTTCTGGACACTGTTGTCAGCAATCGCCCTCTCTATAGTTTGTTTTAGGTGCAAGTGATAAGAGAAGCTTTTGTTGGAGTCTCCGTCCTTTTTCGTCAAATCAAAAGAGCCATTCTCAAGGCGCTCTAATAAATAACACTCTTTATTATTGAGTTCATTGTGCAGAACATTATAAAACAGTGGGCTGTGTGTTGTGATAATAAATCTAAGCTCAGACCGGCTTAACTTGATGAGTTCCGCCAACGTAACGGCTAGCTCAATTAGGTGATTTTCATCCAGTGAACTTACCGGATCATCAATAAATACATACTCAAGTTGATCAAACTGATTGGCCTCTCGCGCATCTGGATCAGCTACGTTGAGAATACTAATGACCTGATCGATCAGCGCTTGAAATATACTCCAGATAAAGTTGCTCTCTTCGCCTTTCGAGATTTTAAGGTTGCCTGAGCTGGCATCATCACCGCGTTCAAGCGAAAACGTCACCTCAGTAAAGTCTTCATTAAAATGGGGAGTAAGCTTCTGATTAGTGTAACGCTGAAAATTGGTGATGATATTTTTATCCTGACCCTGATCATTTAAAATCCAGTTGGTAAACGAATTAGACTGAATTTTAAGCTTCGGTTCAGTATCATTTTCCAAGTCGTTATCCCAATAGAACAAGTCTTCTGTAAAGGCGTTGTAGTACAAAATTTTGTTTCTCGATAGTTCGGTTTCAATGCCATCGTCATTGGGGCCACTCTGTGACGCAATTAGATTTATAAATTCGCGGGAAAGGCGAGTCTTCCCCGAGCCGTTAAAAGCATACATAAGCGTTACTTTTTTATTGTTTTCGTAGAGTTTCAAAGCGATTTCTTCAAGTGTGTTGCTCATATCAGGCCGCCACCTCTGTACCAGGATTAGAGAAGCACAACAGTAAGTCGCGGTAGTACTCATATTGCTGATTACGTAACTCAATTTCTCGGGGGAGGCCTTCACTAATAGATGTGGTTAGGGTGTCAAACTTATCTAAAATGGCCACAATGCGTGCTTGTTCATCGAGTGTTGGAAGCGGTATCGGAAAATTAATAAACATTGGTCGACGAAGAGAGGTAACCGATGAGCTTACAGATGCTTTTTGGATGTAGTTATAAAAAAATGCCGATAAGTAGTGAAACACAAATCGAGGATTCATGACTTCGCTTGGGACGATACGATACGCTCGTTGATGTAGCGCAAACTTACCTTGGGCATAGTGATAAACCTTACCAACCCCAGCTCCATCTCCTGCGGTGATGATAGCTGTTTCATCAAAGTCATATACGTTTAGCTTTAAAGGGTCACGACCTCGAGCATAAAAGGTGAAATCACCATTTTTGATCGCATCCTTCGTGTCATGCCTACCCGTACCGATTACAGCGACATCACCCAAAGTCCTCCACTCCACTTCCCCTTCTTCAAAACTCAACAACCGATCGCGATAGTAGTTGTATTGTTTTGTCCGCATATTAAGCTCGGCGGTCAGCTCGGCGGTCATGGCGGTAAATGCGTCCAATATACGGACGATTTCAGCCTGGATCGCCAGCGATTTTTCCGGGTTATCCGGGCAGGGGATGGGGATTTGGAATATTTCCATTTGTTTCTTAGAAACAGCGGGTATTCCTCCTTTTTGCTGATTGCCGATAAGCTTGTTTTCAGAATTTTTCAAAAAGTAAAAAACAAATATCCAATTCACTTTCTCTGCATTTTTAATACCTATCGAATAGCAGCTATTACCGGCCCAATATGGTTTAGAAATTCTATTGACAAACCCTGCGTTTGCACCCCTTGCACTTACAATGATTTTATCTCCAGTATTGTTGAAGTTATTATAGTAACCCGTATTTGATGTTCCACCGTTGTAAACAGGATATTGCGCAGATGGACTTTGTTTGTCTTTATGTACAAACTCGCCGATCGTAATGATTGCAACATCCCCCAGCGGCATCCACTCAACTTCCACCCCATCTAGTAGCTTTTCTAAATAGCTCATTCACTACCTCCCTGTAAATCCCGTTCAATCTGGTGATACCAGGACAATTGTGCAAGCACCCCTTGCACAAATTCCAAATTGGGCCAGGCATCGGCAAGGGTTCGCATATATTTAAGGCTGCGTGGTGAAAACCCTTTCATGTTTGGGAATGCAGTGCGCAGGTCGTGAGCCAGGCAATCGTTATACCCCTCTGGGGCTTGGGTCAGCGAGGTGGGTTTATCAGTCATGCTGGGCACCCTCTATTTCATTCACGATGGCATCAATCTCACTGCGCAACTGATCAATTTTGGCGACGGTGGTTTTTAACTCGGCATTCAGCTGGGTGATGTCGATCACTTCGCGGGTGTCTTTGGCCTCTACATAGCTGCTGACGGACAGATTGTAATCATTCGCGACAATTTTTTCATAGGCCACCGACTCGGCCACATGCTCGACATTTTCTTTACTGTCGAACATGGCCATAATCTGCGCAATATGTTTATCAAGCATGACGTTGTTATTAGTTTCTTTTTTAAAGAAATCTTCGCCGCTGGCATCGATAAACTGAGTGTGGGTGTGGGTTTTGTGTTTGGACAGCACCAGAATATTCACGGCAATGGTGGTGCCAAAGAACAGGTTAGCCGCCAGTGAAATCACCGTTTCCACATAATTGTTATCTACTAAGTATTTGCGGATTTTTTTCTCGGCACCGCCTCGGTAAAAAATACCGGGGAAGCACACAATCGCCGCGCGGCCTTTGCCGGAAAGGTAACTGAGGGCATGTAGCACAAAGGCAAAATCCGCTTTGGATTTGGGCGCAAGTACGCCTGCCGGGGCGAAGCGGTCGTCATTGATCAGGGTCGGGTCATCACTGCCCACCCACTTAACCGAGTAGGGCGGGTTAGAGACAATGGCATCAAAGGGTTTCTCATCCCCAAAATGCGGGTTAATCAAGGTGTTGCCCAGCCGAATATCGAACTTGTCGTAGTTGATGTTGTGCAGAAACATGTTCATGCGCGCCAGGTTGAAGGTGGTGTGGTTAATCTCCTGGCCATAGAAGCCCTCTTCAATTATATGGTTGTCGAAGTGTTTTTTTGCTTGCAGCAGCAGCGAGCCGGAACCACAAGCCGGGTCATAAATTTTGTTGACGCTGGTTTGCTTGTGCATGGCGAGTTGGGCAATCAGCCGTGAAACGTGCTGTGGGGTAAAAAATTCACCACCAGACTTACCGGCATTGGCGGCGTAGTTTGAGATTAAAAACTCGTAAGCATCGCCGAACAGGTCGATGTGAGCTTCATCGAAGGCGCCAAAATCAAGGCCGTCTACCCCTTTCAGCACGGCGGATAAACGGCTGTTTTTGTCTTTTACGGTATTGCCCAAGCGATTGCTGGTGGTATCAAAATCAGCAAACAGGCCTTTGATGTCCTGCTCAGAGGGATACCCGAACGCCGAAGCTTCAATGGCCGCAAAAATAGCTGCCAGGTCGGTATTCAGGCTTTCGTTGGTGTTGGCATTCTGGACAATACGGGTAAATAACTGGCTGGGGTAAATAAAGTACCCCTTGGTTTTGATGGCATCTTCTTTGATTTCTGGAGTAATAACACTGTCGGGCAGCTCGGCATAGTTGACGCTGTCGTCTCCACCCTCAATGTAACTGGAAAAATTTTCACTGATAAAACGGTAAAAAAGTGCGCCTAGCACGTACTGTTTGAAGTCCCAGCCATCTACCGCGCCGCGTACTTCGTTGGCAATCGCCCAGATCTGGCGGTGCAAGGCGACGCGTTGTTGTGAGCTTGTCATGCGTTCTTCCTGTTTTAGTTCGTGTACATAGTGTAAGGGCGACTTTTGGCTGGCCAGGCATTATGCCAGCGACTCTGATGATGCTTGCGTCAGCTCAAGCAGGTCGCCCACCTGGCATTCAAATAGCAGGCACAGTTTTTCAATGGATTCCAGATCCACCTTCTGCGCTGTCTCTTTATAGAGGAGGGTCACCGTGGCACGGCTAAGCCCGGTTTCTCTGGCAACGTCGGCAATTCGCATTTTGTGTTCACCCATCATGCGGGCGAGATGGCAGCGGATCATGGCTGTGCCTCTGAGAGTTTGGTTTTTGATTAACACCGGAGCTTACCACGGATTTGCTATTTGCCTAGCATTTTGCGAATTGAAATTAAATTAATAGGGGCTTAATTCTGAAAATCAGGCCGGGAGTTGGGCAAATTACGCGGAGTTACGCGCCGTATGCGTAATTGCGCAATCCATGCGTAATCGTGCGTAATTTTCGATTTCGCAGCAAAAAAGCTAGCTAAGGGTTGTAAGGGTAATGTGCACAATCAATGACGCAGTGTGCAGATCGTAGTTGCTGAAAAAGGGGGTAAGAGAAGCTTATTTCGAGAGACTTTTGCTGCTTAGTATGCGGCCAGTTTTGCTTACCTATGGAAGCATAACCTGGCCAAAGCGGCCACTTTATGGTTTCATACCACAGGGGACTAACCCGGCAACAAAAATGGTGGCCCCTCCCAGACTCGAACTGGGGACCTAACGATTATGAGTCGTGTGCTCTAACCAACTGAGCTAAGGGGCCGTTTGTGCTGGCTTGGGCGTCAGCACGCAGAGGGCGCGCATTATAGCGCGCTGGGGTTGCCTGGCTCAACGTTTCATTTTCAGAATGAGATTAAACATGCGATCCGCGAATTTACCGTAGGGCGGTGCCAGGTGTTTCATGGCGGTGGTGTTGGCCTGGTAAAACACCGGGCGCAGTTTCGAGCAGCTCATAAAGCCCTCTTTGCCGTGGTAGTGCCCCATACCGCTTGGTCCTACGCCGCCAAAGGGCAGGTCGTGCTGGGCGACATGATAGAGCGCATCGTTCACCGTAACACCCCCCGACATAATCTGTTCGATATAGCGTTCAGCCAGAGCTTTGTCTCGGGTAAAAGGATACAGTGCCAGCGGCCGGTCATGGCTGTTGACGTAGTCGATGACTTCCCGTGGTTCGGTGTAGGGCAACACCATCAGCAATGGGCCAAAGGTTTCGCGCTGGCGAATGATCATATCGGGCGTGGTATCCAGCACCAGATGCAGCGGCATTTTGCGTGCTTCGGGGTTGGCTTCCTGCTCTTTGCTGAGGTTTATCACTGTTGCACCCTTGGCCCTGGCGTCTTCCAAGGTGTCCAGCAGGCGCTTGAAGGAGCGATCGTCGATGATGGATGTGTAATCTGTGTGGTTGATGTCCGGGCAGTGTTTTTGCGCGTAGGCAGTGGCTTTGGCCACAAAATCATCGACCTGACTTTTATGCACGAAAACATAATCCACATTGGTACAGATTTGTCCAGCGTTGAATTGTTTGACGAACATGATGCGTTGTACGGCTTTGTCCAGGGGGTAATCGGGGTCAATCACCGCAGGGGCCTTGCCGCCCAGTTCCAGGATCACCGGGGTCAGGTTTTGCGCCGCAGCGGCCATGACTTTGCGTCCGGTTTGTCCTGAGCCGGTGAAGATCAACAGGTCAAAAGGCAGGGCGGAAAACTCAATGCCCACGCCGCCGGTTTCTTCAAAAATAGCGAGCTTGTCGGCGGAAAAATACTTGGGCAAAAGCCCGATTAACAGGCGTGATAGAGTGACGGAGTTTTCCGACATTTTCACTATTGCCCGATTGCCCGCCGCAAAGGCCGCCGCCAGGGGTAAAAAGCTGAGGTTTACCGGAAAGTTCCACGGCACAATAATGCCGACTACGCCCAGGGGCTGGGGAATCACCCGGTTTTTTGCGCCGAAGAACAGGGTTTTGTCCACGTGGCGTTTTTGTACTTTCATCCACTTTTTCAAGTGTTTGATATTGTCGCTGATGCCATCAAGCGCTGCGATGATTTCGGCAAAGATGGATTCGTGGCGCGAGCGGTTGCCGTAATCGGTATTGATAGCCTCGATAATGGCATCGACGTTGTCGTTGATCATCGCTTTTAATTGTTCAAGGTCGCGCTTGCGGCTGTCGTAGTCGGGCACAGGGTTGGCGAGATAGGCCTGGCGCTGCACGTCCAGTGCTTGCTTGAGTTCGCTTGCAGTGTCAACCGCGGCGGCTTGATTCATGATGATGCCTGCTTTTGCTTGCTTTGGGTCAGGCAGTATAGCGCGCCGGGAAGTTGGGGGCTACCGGGCGGTATGGGCTTGGTTTTGGCATTTTTGGTGTGTTCAGCGTAGCAGCTTGATGACCCCCGCTACCCGGGGGCGAGGGGGGTCGTGCCGCGATAAGCTGTGACCAGAAAGTCAAATAAGCGTCTTATTCCCACCAGTGCACAAGCAATTGGCGCTGCTCTGCGGATTGGCGCGCCAGGTCCCTGGCGAAATCGCCGTAGCGGCCCTCTACCAGGTCGCGTTTGATTTTCATGGTGGGGGTTAAAAACTCGTTTTCGACGGTCCACGACGGGGAGGCGACGATTACCGCACCGATTCGGGCGTGGTGATCCACATGGTCATTGACGCTTTGCATGGTGTCTTGCAGTGCGCTTTCCACATCGGCACGTTCGGCATTTTGTGCGTCTTCGGAAAGCACCACCACCATCACTGTTTTGGAATAGCCGCGACCCAGCAGGCAAATTTGTTCCACCACGGTGCATTTGCTGAATTCATTTTCGATGGGCGTTGGCGCGACGAATTTGCCCTGAATGGTTTTGAAGTAGTCTTTAACGCGGCCGGTGATGTACACAAAGCCGTCTTCGTCTATGCGGGCTTTGTCGCCGGTATGCAACCAGCCGTCCTTAAACAGCTCGGCGGTTTTTTCCGGTTGTCCGTAGTAGCCGGGGGTGAGGCCTTCTGCTTTCAACAGCATTTCGCCTTCTTCTGACAGTTTAATTTGCACTTCCCCTATCGGTTTACCGATGGAGCCTACGCGACGCTCCTGGTAGGTGTTGAGAACCATGCCCATGGCCTCGGTCTGACCAAAGCCTTCGATGATAATGAGGCCAAAGCGTTCAAACCAGTCGATGAGCGCAGGTGGTGTAGGCGCGGCGGCGGCCAGGCAAAATTGCACTTGATCCAGGCCAAGACCGGCGACAACCAACTCGCCAATGCCCTTAGCATCCTGTTCCATCATCTGGTCGATCACGTCCTGACCGCCAAATTTTGCGATGATACGCGCTTGAATCTGTTCCCATACCCGCGGTGGACCAAAGAAAATGTGCGGGCGAGTGCGCTGTAAATCCTCTACCAGGGTTTCCAGGTTCTGGTTGAAATTAATGACACCGGCAAACACCACAGAGGAGTAGCCGACAATCTGGCGCTCGGCGATATGTGATAGGGGCAGATAGGACAGGTAGCGTGGGTTGTCGCTGATTTCATACAGGCTGAGGGCGCGGTCAATGGGAGTCAGGCTGCTTAAATGATTCTGCATGACACCCTTGGGCGCGCCGGTGGTACCGGAGGTAAAGACCAGCGAGGTCAGATCATCGCTCTTGCACTGATACTGCGGTTTTTTGCCCTGCCCCTCAGCGAGCAACTCATCCCAGGTGATGTGATCCTGTTCTACCGTCGTGCCGGGTAGAGTGACAATTTGGATATCTTTGGGCAGCACTTCGCTGACGGCGTCCCAGTTGCTGGTTTCACCCACAAAAATAACCTTGGCATCGACAAAATTCAGCACATAGTCGGCGGTGGATTTTGGCAGGGTGGTAAACATGGGAATAACCACGTTGCCCGAGGCCATCATGGCGAAATCGGCCAGTATCCAATGGGCGCAGTTGCGCGACAGTATCACCATGTTTTGGCCATGGCCAAAGCGCGCTTCGATAGCAGCAGCGACCGCGTTAATCGTGTCGCTGGCCTCACGCCATGACCAGGTTTTGTCCAGCGCTTCTTCTGGCCCCAAGTCGCGAAGCCAGATTTTTTCTGGGCACTGTTCGGCCCAGTGGTGGACGTGGGCGGGCAAGGTGTCAAATAGCATGATCAGGTTTCCTTATGTTTTTTGGTTAGGTGTGCTCGTATTCCGTAAGCAGGCACCAGCATGTCATCGAGACAAAATAGTGCCTATATCATCGTGTAAATACAAGGCATCGTCGGCGAATTTCTGTCCGCCGGGAGGGGGTGTTGACAGTGATTTGTGTTTGTGGGCGCTTACTTACTTTCTGTAAGGCAGGGCGTGGGTTTTCAGCCCGGGCGGGGTGCGCATCAATGCCAGTTTATTGTAAACATCGTTGTAAATTCGTTGACAATAACACTACAGCTAGTAGTATGTCCCGCACATAAAGCACTATATATTGTGGTTATGCGGGGTGCAAGCTGTGCATAGCCTGTGGATAGCTGCGGACAATTCACACATCTGCGCGGGAGAACACATGTCAATCGAAGCATTAAAAAGAGAAGCCCCAACCCCTGTTGGGATTCGGCTGCAATCGGCGTCTGAGGATATTTGGGATAAAAAGTACTGTCTTAAGGACAAAAACGGCAAGGCGGTGGATGACAGCATCGACGCGACCTATGCGCGTGTGGCGCGGGCGCTGGCCGATGTGGAAGACGAGGCACAGCGCGAGCACTGGTACGAGCGCTTTTTGTGGGCGCTGCGCAATGGCGCCATTCCCGCAGGCCGCATTATTTCCAACGCTGGTGCTTTGGCACACAAGCCCGCCACCTCGACCATCAACTGCACCGTGTCCGGCACCATTGAAGATTCAATGGCGGACATTCTCGCTAAAAACGTGGAAGCAGGCCTTACTTTGAAAGCCGGTTGTGGCATTGGCTATGAGTTCTCTACCCTGCGTCCCAAGGGTGCTTATGTCTCCGGTGCGGGCGCCTACACATCCGGGCCGCTGTCTTTCATGGATATTTTCGACAAGATGTGTTTTACCGTGTCGTCCGCTGGCGGTCGCCGCGGTGCGCAGATGGCGACCTTTGATATCAGTCACCCCGATGCGGTGGACTTTATTCGCGCCAAACGTGAAGACGGCCGCCTGCGTCAGTTCAACCTGTCTTTGCTGATCACCAAAGATTTTATGGAAGCGGTGAAAAATGATGGTGATTGGTCCTTGTATTTTCCCGTGCGCAAGAAGGAAGTGGAGCAGGGCGCTTTCTCGCTGGATGACGATAACATCATCTGGTGCGATTTTCCCACCGTACGCGGATACCTGGTGAATGATGAAGGGCAGGTTGCCTGTCGCATTTACAAGACGGTGAAAGCGCGCAAGTTGTGGAACGTGATTATGGCGTCCACCTATGACTATGCGGAGCCGGGCTTCATTCTTATCGACAAAGTCAACGAGATGAACAACAATTGGTTTTGCGAAAACATTCGCGCCACCAACCCCTGTGGTGAACAGCCCTTGCCGCCCTATGGCAGTTGTCTGCTGGGTTCAGTCAATCTGACCAAGTTTGTGCAAAAGCCTTTCTCTGACGAGGCACGGTTTGACTGGGAGAGCTTCCGCAACGTGGTGGCTGTGTTTACCCGTATGCTCGATAATGTGGTGGAAATTAACGGTCTGCCGCTGGATGGCCAGCGCGACGAGATTACCCGCAAGCGCCGCCACGGCATGGGCTATCTCGGTTTGGGCTCTGCCATGACTATGCTGCGTATGCCCTACGGCAGTAAGGAGTCGCTGGTCTTCACGGAAGAGATTTCCAAGCAGTTGGCATTGGCGGGCTGGCGCTCCGCGCTTGATTTGGCCAGGGAAAAAGGCGCGGCGCCGATTATGGAAGAGATGTTTGAAGTCACCGGCAAAATGCTCAAGCAGCGCCCGCAGATAAAACAGGATGGCTATAAAGAGGGCGATAAAGTCCCCGGCCGTATTTTGCATACGCGTTACAGCAATTACATGCAAAAAATCGCTGAGGTTGACCCTGAGCTGGTAAAAGAGCTGGAGCAGGTCGGTGCGCGTTTTACGCACCATTCATCCATTGCACCCACGGGTACGATTTCATTGTCACTGGCAAACAATGCCTCCAACGGCATCGAGCCCAGTTTTGCGCACCACTATTCGCGCAACGTGATTCGCGAAGGCAAGAAAACCAAAGAGAAGGTCGATGTGTTTTCCTATGAGCTGCTGGCCTACCGCGAATTGGTCAACCCGCAGGCCATGCCTTTTAGCGAAACGCCTGCGTTCCAGTTGCCCGATTATTTTGTCTCCAGCGACGATATTGCGCCAAAAGCTCACGTTGATGTGCAGGCCGCTTCGCAAAAATGGATCGATTCGTCGATTTCCAAAACCATCAATGTGCCCACCGATTGCGCCTTTGATGATTTCAAAGATATTTATCTTTACGCCTACGAAAACGGCTTAAAAGGCTGTACCACCTTCCGCTTTAATCCAGAGGCCTTCCAGGGTGTTTTGGTAAAAGAGAAGGATCTTGAAAACACCATTTACAAGTTTACCCTGGAAGACGGCAGCACCGTGGAGTTAAAAGGTAATGAAGAGGTGGAGTACGATGGCGAAACTCACACCGCCGCCAACCTGTTTGATGCCTTAAAAGAAGGCTACTACGGCAAATTTTAAGAGGATAGAAAAGTGGCAGTTAAATTAAGTAGCAAAATAGTGGGTTATGAGGTGTTATCGCCAGAAAAGGCAGCGCCGGCAAATGACAATCTTCCCAAAGAAGACTTGAAGCGCGCTATTGAGAAGATGGATGAAAGCGTGTCGCGCCCAGAGGAGTTGCAGGGCTCGACCTACAAGGTAAAAACGCCTTTGTCAGATCACGCCTTGTACATCACCATCAATGATATCGTGCTAAACCCGGGTACAGATCACGAGCAGCGCCAACCGTTTGAGATTTTTATCAACTCAAAAAACATGGATCAATTCCAGTGGATTGTGGCCCTGACTCGAGTGATCTCGGCGGTATTTCGCAAGGGCGGTGATTGCACCTTCTTAGTCGAAGAGCTGAAAGCGGTGTTTGACCCGCAGGGCGGTTACTTCAAAAAAGGCGGTAAGTTCATGCCTTCTCTGGTGGCGGAAATTGGTGAGGCGTTGGAAGATCACCTCAAGAAAATTGGCTTGATCGAAGACGAAAAAATCAGCGAACACCAGCAGAGAATCCTCGATGAAAAACGCGCGGAATTTGAAGGTAAAGCCGCCACTGGCAAAGCCGACAACCCGTTCCCCGAGGGCGCGCAGCTTTGCAGCAAATGCAGCACCAAGGCCAAAATCCTTATGGATGGTTGTATGACCTGCTTGAACTGTGGTGATTCAAAGTGCGGTTGAGGTAAACTCGCCTATCATTTCTAAAGCCGCTAAACTAGCGGCTTTTTTGTGGAGTTGTTTTTGTGAAACCGTCTTTGTGGAGTCAGCGATGAAATACTACAGTCGTCAAATGGTTAAGCCGCCGGATCTCAACGCGCACAACAATCTTTTTGGTGGGCGTTTACTGGCGTGGCTGGACGAGGAGTGCTGGATTTACGCCTCCTGTCAGCTTGGCACCACCAGCGTGGTTACCAAATACATGTCGGAAATTAACTTTGTCGCTGGAGCCAAGCAGGGCGATATTGTCGAATTTGGCCTGCAAACCCTGAAAGTGGGGCGCACCTCGATTACACTTCGGGCGGAGGCGCGACTCAAGTTTTCGCGCAAGGTGATTATTGAGATTAACGAACTGGTGTTTGTGTGTGTGGACGATGACGACCGTCCGATGGCGCACGGCAAAACCATGGCAACACTGGAGAGCTGAACGTGGCAGGTTCCTTGCAGGATCAACTTTTAGCCGCAGGACTTGGCGATGCCAAGGCAGCTAAAGAGCACGATAAGGCCAGGCGCAAGCAGGCCAAAGTGGACAGGCGCGCAGGTGTAGAGCGCGTTGATGAGGCCAAGCAGGCCGCCAGGCAGGCACTGGCTGAAAAAGCCCGGCGCGCTCGCGAGTTCAATCAGGCGCGCGACAGCAAAGCCCAGCGCAAAGCGATCAATGCGCAAATAAAACAGCTTATTGCACAGCACTGCCTGGCAAAGGGCAGCGGCGACGTGGGTTTTAACTTTACCGACGGTACCAGGGTGAAAAAATTGTATGTGAACAAGCTTGAGCAACAGCAGTTATCTTCGGGGCGTTTGGCGATTGTGAAACAGGGCGATCAATACGAGGTCGTGCCGCGTCCCATTGCCGATAAAATCGCCGAGCGCGATGCCTCGCGGGTTATTATCAGCGCCGAGGCCGGCAAAGACGATGGTCTCAGCGCGCAGGAGCAGGACTGGTACAAGGACTATGAAATTCCCGATGATTTGATGTGGTAAATAAAGGCAGGCGCTGAGGAGTCTACACCGTGACCACCAGCCCGGATATTAAACAAATAACATCAACGTGGCCGTCGTGCTGGTGAAGTATCCGGGCCAGACATAGCGATCCCCACCCGCTGCCAACTAAGCTCCTCACTCCCGCGCCAATGCAAACGGGGCGCCAGGTGTTGCCGCCAGGCGCAAAGGCTGATGACCGTATTGTCGATAACACACTGCCAGCCCTGCCAGTCTTCGTGTTTGTTGACCTCTGTTTTATGGATATGAGCAAGACCGTACAGTAAGTCGTCGCTTGCTGCGGCCTTAATACCCGCTTCTTTGAGTGTCCACAGGCGTAAAAACTCTTGTGCCTGTTGTTCTTTAGCGGTGTGTTTGATCAGCAGCGCCTCTTCTTTGGAGAAAGCCGATTCGGCCATCGCCTGCCACGGTCTTGGTCGGTAAGCGCATTCGCAGTCGATGCCGATGGGCTTTTCGCTCAGGGCGACGGCGATGGCTGTGCGGCAGTGGCTGATGGATAAAAACAGTCCGTGTGCGCTTTGCAACCACTGCTTGATGGCCTGTCCCGGCCTGTTAAGCATGTCGGCATCAACGGCAATACACCTTTTTGCCAGGGCTTCGTTGAGCATCGTCCGCGCAATCTTCGATTGCTTGGCGCGTCGGCGAATGGCGCTTGGCGGGGTGTGAAGATAGACGCTTGGCAAGGCGGGATACCCAGGTGTTGCTGATGGCATTTACTGTGGCAAATCTTCGCTAAAATAACAACCGTGTGCTGTTGGGCGCGATAATCAGTTGCTAATTTTTTCGCGTAAGGCATCATACGCGTTTTTTCACAGGGGTTGTCAGTGACAGGACTTGAGCTGGGGGTGTCGCGCTGGAGCGCCTGGCAGCAGGGCGAAAAGGTCGATTATTGGCGGTTCGATGGCCAGCATTTGCAATGCCATGCGCCACAAAAGCCCGATCTTAGCTGGGTGCCCGCGCTGAAGCGTAGGCGTCTGAGTGCGCTGGCGCGGGTGGTGTTTCAGGTGCTTGGCGATTGCAGCGAAGAGGACGAACAGATTCCGGTGATTTTTAGTTCTGGTATGGGCGAGTTGGCTCGTACCCAGGAATTGCTGGAAGCCATTGCCAACAACCAGCCCTTATCGCCCACGGCGTTCAGTTTATCGGTACACAATGCCTGCGCCGGCATGTGGTCAATGCAGCGTGATCTGCGCCAGCAAATGCTAGCACTTGCACCGCTTGAGCAGTCCCCTGTGCCGGCTTTGCTCGAAGCGGCGGGCCTGCTTGCCGAGGGTGCGCGGGCGGTGACGGTGGTGTTTTACGAAGCGCCGTTTCCCGAGTTTTATGGGCCGTTTATGAGCAGCCCCGAGCAGCCGTTTGCCCTGGCTTTGCGTGTGCACAGTGGCCCAAACCCTGCTTGCAAAGTGCGTCTGACCATAGACGTAGCGCAACAACAGGCCACACCGGATGCCGCGCATAATCGTCAGGCGCTGCTGTCACTATTGCTTAACAACTGCGAAGCGGTACAAGTGAGTGAGGTACAGTGCAGTTGGGTGTTGCGCCGGTGTTAGCAAAACTCGATTATATTCGGCGCCTGCTTGCCACGGGTTTTTGTTTCGTGTTGTTTGGCGTTGGTGGCCTGATCCTGGGTTTTTTGGTTTTTCCAATTGTGCACTTATTCGCTGGCTCGCGGGAGCGCGGTGTTCGTGCCTGCCGTTTTGCGGTGCGCCTGTGTTTTCGAGCATTCGCGTATACGCTAAGTGCGCTGGGCCCTATCGGCCACGAAATTCATCGGCGGGAATTGCTGGAGCGCAAGGGACAGTTGATTGTGGCCAACCATCCCTCCCTGATTGATGTGGTGCTGCTTATGGCGTACACCCCCAATGCTTCCTGTATCGTGCGCGCAGGCTTATTCCAAAACATCTTTACCCGCGGGCCGGTGCGCTGGTCGGGTTTTGTGTGTAACGACACCGGTGAGCGTTTGATTGACGACTGTGTGGCGCAGATCAAGTCCGGAGCGAATTTAATTATTTTCCCAGAAGGCACACGCACGGTGCGCGGCAAACCGCTGAAATTTCACCGTGGTGCGGCTCATGTTTGGCTAAAAGCCCGGTGTCCCTTGACCCTGGTGACCATCAAATGTGAGCCGCCAACCCTGGCCAGAGGTGAACCCTGGTATCAAATTCCGCCAAAAAGAGCACACTTTTGGCTCAATCCTTGCGATAATACGCGGTTGGAGTACGATAGCGCCCGCGCCGTGACGCAGTACTGGCAAGACTATTTCAGCAGCGAGAACCAAGATGAGCCAACTAGAGCAGCAGATTAAAGAATTGATTATTTCGGCACTGGATTTAGAAGACATCACCCCGGATGACATCCAAACCGATGAGCCTTTGTTTGATGAGGGGCTGGGGCTTGATTCCATCGATGCCTTGGAGCTGGGCATGGCGCTTACGCAAACCTTTGGGGTAAAACTCAATGCCGAAGATGAAAATACCCGCGAGCACTTCCGTTCGGTGGCAAGTCTGGCCAACTTTGTGCGCAGCGAAGGCAAAGCGTAGAGGAGCGTCCAAATGAATTCACGAGAGGAAATTTTTTCTGTCCTCAGCAATTTGCTGGTGGATCTGTTCGAGGTTGACCCCGCCGACATCACCCTGCAGGCAAACCTCTACGACGACTTGGATGTGGACAGCATCGATGCGGTAGATATGGTGGTAGAGCTGCGTAAAATCACCGGCCAAAAAATTGACCCGGATGAATTTAAATCCGTGCGCACCGTGGCCGATGTGGTTGATGCCGTTGCGGGACTTGTTGACGTGCAATGAGTTTGCTGCTCCGCCTGGCCCGGATAGTTCACCAGTACGGCGGCCACTTTGCTATTATTTTTTTAATATCAATGGGTTATGCTATGAATATCAGAAAAAACACATGTGCAATTTGTACCTATTTCGAAAAAAATGACTTCGAATCTTGCCCAAAATCACTCAAACCGTAGCTACTGCTACGCTTTTCATGATGTTTGAGTAACTTTCTTTGTCCTTTTTCCCGAAAATTCCATTTACTGGTAAAATATCCGGGCTGGCGATCAGCGGCCTGTTTGTTGCCTATCCCGTGCTGGTTTTTTTTGGCTTGCAGTATTTTCCCCTGACTTATCTGGCACTGGGCCTGGCGGTGCTGGCCGTGGCGCGCGCTCTGTTGTGGCGCGTCAGTAATTCTATCTTACCGCTGTTATTGGCGCTTGTTCTGTTGTTAGTGGCGCTGCACACCTTACTTGCAGGAAGCGGTGCGGCTCTCCTGTTTTACCCAGTACTGGTCAATGCGTTGATGTTGTGCGTATTCGGCATCTCCCTGTGGCGGGGAATGCCAGTGATAGAGCGTTTGGCGAGATTGCAAGAGCCCGACCTGCCGCCGCAGGCGGTTGCCTATACACGAACCGTGACCAAGATCTGGTGTGGTTTCTTTGTTATTAACGGTTCGATTGCTGCGTATACGGCGCTGTATTGCAGCTATGAAGCGTGGGCACTGTACAATGGTCTGATCGCCTATGGCTTGATGGCCGCGTTGTTGGCGGCCGAGTGGCTGGTAAGGCGCTTAGTGAAGGAGCGATATCGTGCGACCTGATTTGGCGAGTTTGCACAGCGGGACATTCACTTTAGATCATCCGGTTTGCATCGGGCAGGCGGGTCTGCGCCACTGGTCGGATATGCTCGCGGACGTAGAGCGCGCCAGAGCCTGTATTCGCGCCCAGGCAGATCGCTTATGGGCGCTGTATGAGCCCGACACCTACCGCTTTGCGGTTTTGTTGCTGGCTTTACTGGCGGAAGATCGTCACGTTTTATTGCCCGGAGATAATCACGCGGGTGTCCTTGCCGCCCTGAACGCACGAGGGGCGCAACTGGCAGGCGCGTTTGAGCAGGCGGCGCTGGTATTTGAAGAAGGTAATGCGCCCAGCGAGTTCGCACCGTGGTGTATCGCTGGCAGTCTCGCGGTCTTTACTTCTGGTTCCACCGGCAGTCCTAAGTGTATTGACAAAAGCCTCGTGCAAGTTGATGCAGAGCTGGGGGCACTTGAGGATCTATGGGGGGCTCGCCTGGGCGATAGCGCTATGTTGTCAACGGTGAGCCATCAGCATTTTTATGGCTTGTTATTCGCTTTGCTGTGGCCGTTGTGTACGGGGCGTTTATTTGCCCAAAAGGCTTTTGTCGATCCGGTTCACCTGGCAACATTCAGTGCAGCTCAGCGGGATTTAAGCCAAGTTGCCTGGGTGATGAGCCCTGCGCATTTGCATCGCCTGTCTGCGACTATGCCGTGGGATGCAAGAACAAAGGTAACAGCGGTGTTTTCCTCTGGCGGCCCCTTGCGTTTTGCTGCCGCGAGCGCTGTGGCGCAGGCTCTGGGGCAATGGCCCCTGGAAGTTTTTGGCAGCTCCGAAACTGGCGGTATCGCCTGGCGCGAGCAAACCTGTGCCGATGCACCCTGGCAGCCCTTTGCACCGGTGCAGGTGGCGCTTACCGAAAGCGGTGAACTTACGGTTGCATCGACATACCTGCCAGACGATGAGCGCTTTATCACCGCCGACAGCGCGACGTTGCAGGAAGATGGCCGGTTTTTACTGGGCGGGCGTTTAGATCGTATCGTTAAACTGGAGGGCAAGCGCGTTGCGCTCGAAGAGGTTGAGCAGGTACTGCGCAACATGGACGGCATTGACGACGCCACCACCTTAGCACTGCCGGGTAAGCGCGATCAGCTCGGTGCGGTGTTGCAACTCAGTCGAGACGGTTGGCATGCATACCGCGAGCAGGGGCATCACGGTTTTTGCCAAAAATTGCGTCGCGAGCTGGCAAAGCGTTTGCCCGCGGTCGCTGTGCCCAGGCGTTGGCGGGCGGTGACGGCTTTGCCCCGCAATGCCCAGGGCAAGTTAGTGACTGCTAAAGTGCAAGCCTTGTTTGTTAAAAAATCCTATCCCACAGTGCTTGGTCGAAGGCGTGAAGGCGAGAGTCTGTTTCTCGAATTTGCAGCACTTACCGGGGAAAACCCCTATTTTGAGGGGCACTTTCCCGGTCAAAGCGTATTGCCTGGGGTAACACAGCTGGCATGGGCACAGCACTTTGCCGCACAGGAGTTAGGAATAAAACACTTGTATCGTCACATGCGTAGCGTAAAATTCAGATCCTTGGTGTTTCCTGAAACAGCGCTTGAGTTAGAATTGCGATATGAGCCGAGCCGGGAAACCTTGTTTTTTTCGTACCGGTCATGTGATGGCCAACACAGCGAAGGGCGCTTAGTCGGCGAGGGCAGTGAATGAATCGCGTTTGTGCAGTTGTTCCCGTATACAACCATCCGGATACCATCGTTGCAGTGGTGGATTATCTGGCGGATGACGCGGGCTTGCCGGTTTTCCTGATTGACGATGGTTCTGACATGGCATGTAAATCCGTGTTGAAGCGTATTGCGACCAATTACCCCGATGCCGTGACCTTGATTACTCGTGCGCGTAATGGTGGCAAGGGGGCAGCGGTGCAAACGGGTTTGCGTCGTTCCTACCGTATGGGTTTTTCCCATGCGGTGCAGGTTGACGCGGATGGTCAGCACGATCTGTCAGTGTTACCACGTTTTTTGGAAGCTGCCGAGGAACATCCCGAAGCGATTATCAGCGGTAAACCAAAGTTCATTAAAGCGCCTTTAGGCCGTCGTTTTGGACGTTATCTCACCCATATCTGGGTGTGGATTAACACCCTGTCTTTTGAAATTGTCGATGCCATGTGTGGTTTTCGCGTTTATCCGGTGGAGCCGGTAATGCATCTGTTGGAACAACACCGCATAGGCAGGCGTATGGATTTTGACCCGGAAATTTTGGACGGCGTGTCCCACTTTCGCCTCTGGGGTGACAATTTTGCGATTACGCGGATGCACACCCGCTTGTTTTTCGGCATGCTTAAGCGAATTCCTGTGATTATGTGGCGTCGGCGGAGGCGGCGGAGGCTGCCGGGTGTCGACTAAAAACTGGGCTTCCTTGCAGGAAGTGGGGTTTGTTGCAGGGATGCGCCTGTTATTTTGGGTTCATCGCCACATCGGTGATTGGGCTTTCCGCCTGTTAGTTTACCCTGTCGTTGCCTATTATTTCTTATTTAACGGTGAGGCCCGTCGCGCTTCGCAGGAGTTTTTGAGTAAAGCGCTTGGCCGTTCGCCCTCTTATGCCACGGTCTACCGACATATACTGGCCTTTGCCCACTCCGCGATTGACAAGCTCGGCGTGTGGGCGGGCGGGCGAGTATTGCAAGATTACCAATACCACGGTCGCGAGCACCTTCTGGCGCAAATTGAAAAGCGCGAGGGCGGTGTGCTGCTTGGGGCGCATCTGGGCAATATGGAAGTGTGCCGTCATTTGTCGCGGGCAACGCCGGGTTTGAAACTGAAAATACTGGTGCACACTGCCCATGCCCAGATGTTTAATCGCCTGCTGAATGAAGTAGAACAGACGCGGGATCTGGAGCTTATTGAGGTGGGGCAGTTGACGCCTGCTACCGCTGTTTATCTGGAGGAGTGTGTGAAACGCGGCGAATTTGTCGCTATTTTGGCCGATCGTGTTTCGGCCACCAGTCGTGCGCACGAGCAGGTGGTGGATTTCTTTGGCGCGCCGGCGCCCTTTCCCGAAGGGCCGTTTATTCTGGCTGCGCTGCTAAAATGCCCGGTGTTTACCCTGTTTAGCGTGCGCGATGAAGGGCGTTATGTGGTGACCTGCGCGCCCTTTGCCGAGCAGATCGTGTTGCCGCGCAGGCAGCGCAGCCAGGCTTTGCAAGTCTATATACAGCAGTTTGCTCAGGTTTTAGAACAAAAAGCTCGCGCGCACCCTTTGCAATGGTTTAATTTCTATCCGTTTTGGAGTGACTCCGAGGAAGTACAGCATGACCCTATCGCCCCGTGATACCAAGGCGGTGACTTTCGATGGTTCTGCGCTGAATTGCGCAGATATTGAAGCCCTGGCCAAACGACGAGCGCACGCTTTGTTAGGTGGTCGGGAATTTGCCGCGCGCATTGATCGCGGCGCCGCGTTTTTGGAAAAAGTCTTGCGCGATGAAGGAGTGATTTACGGTGTGACCACCGGTTATGGCGATTCCTGTCAGGTGTCTGTGCCCGCCGACCAAATCGACGATTTATCCAGCCATTTGCACACCTTTCACGGCTGCGGTCTGGGCGAGCCTTTTTCTATAGAACAAACCCGCGCGATCTTGGCGGCGCGCCTGGCCAGTCTGTGCCAGGGCTATTCCGGGGTGCGTTTTGCCTTACTTGAGCATTTGGCGCTGCTGATTGAGCGGGATATTTTGCCGGTGATGCCCAGTGAGGGCTCGGTGGGTGCCAGCGGCGATTTAACGCCCCTGTCCTATCTCGCCGCAGTGATCGAGGGCGAGCGCGAGGTGTGGTTTGAAGGTGAACGCCGTGCAGGCGGTGAGGTCTATCAACAGCTTGGCATCAAACCCTTAAAGCTGCGCCCCAAAGAGGGTTTGGCCATTATGAATGGCACCGCGGCGATGACCGGGCTGGCCTGTTTGGCAATCCGCCGCGCCGAGTATCTGGAGCAGCTCGCCAGTCGCATCACCAGCTTGTGTTCCCTGGCCTTGCAAGGCAATGATTTTCATTTTGACCCGGTGTTGTTTTCGGTAAAACCCCACCGCGGCCAACAGGATGTGGCGGCGTGGATTCACACGGATCTCAGGGTCGGCGAGGTGCCTCGCAACAGCTCGCGGGTGCAGGATCGCTACTCCCTGCGCTGTGCGCCCCATGTGATCGGCGTACTGCGCGACGCCCTGGCGTTTTTGCGTCCGATGGTGGAAAACGAACTCAATAGTGCCAACGATAATCCAATTATCGACGCTGAGGGTGAACACATTTTGCACGGCGGTCACTTCTATGGTGGCCACATCGCCTTTGCTATGGACAGTTTGAAAAATGCCGTGGCCAATGTGGCGGAATTGCTCGATCGGCAAGTGGCGCAGCTCGTCGATACCAAGTTTAACCACGGTCTGCCGCCCAACCTGGCCGGTAGCGCCGAGGTTTTAAGTCACGGCTTTAAAGCGGTGCAGATTGGCTGCTCCGCCTGGACCGCCGAAGCGTTGAAAAACACCATGCCCGCCAGCGTGTTTTCCCGCTCTACCGAATGCCACAATCAAGACAAAGTAAGCATGGGTACCATTGCCGCGAGAGATTGTAAGCGAGTGCTTACTCTCGCTGAACAGGTTGCTGCAGCAGCGATGTTGGCCGCATGGCAGGGTGTACAATTGCGCAGGCGCAGCGGTGAACTGGCCGATGATGCCATTGCGGCGCCGCTGCTTGAGTGCATGACGCGCACGGCTCAGATTTTCAAATTCGTTGAGCGCGATCGCCCCTTGCAGGGGGATTTAGAGCGCGCGGTTAACGCCATTGCCGGTCGCTATTGGGTGTTGTATGAGTCGCAGTAAACAAGTGTATGCCGAGGTTGCGGTGGAGATTGAGGTGCCGTTCCACGATGTGGACATGATGGAAATCGCCTGGCACGGTCATTACGCTAAATACCTGGAAGTGGCGCGCACCGCGTTGTTGCAAAGCATCGACTACGACGTGATGGCAATGCGCGCATCCGGTTATGGCTGGCCGGTGATCGAGCTGCATATTCGCTACGCCAGGCCCCTGCGATACTTGCAGCGTATTGTGGTCACGGCGCAGATTGTGGAAATTGAGCACCGCCTGAAAATCGACTACCAGATTCGCGACGCCAACAGCGGCAAGCGCCTGACCCGCGCCCACACGGTGCAGGTCGCGCTGGATATAGCCACCATGGAAATGCTGTTTGCCAGCCCGCCCTGTTTGACGGAGCGCTTCGCATGATAAGAGCATGTATCGCCGTGTTGCTGCTGCTCGCTATGCCGGTTAGCGCCGAGGATGTGCTGGCGCGGGCGTTGGCACAGCTTGAGCGCAGCGAGCATATCAGCGGGCGTTTTGTGCAGGAAAAACAACTGGCCTTTCTGCCTCGGCCCTTTGTATCCGCAGGGGTGTTTGAGCTCGATGCCAAAAGCGGTTTGATTTGGCAGGTACGCCAGCCCCTGTCATCGCGAATGACGGTGCATGCGGGCAGGGTGGAAATTGACGGTCAAGTGGTGCAGGACCAGGGTGTAGGGCGTTTGATGGCGCAGATTATGTTGGGCTTTATGGCGGGCGACTTGTCTGGCATTACCGAGCATTTTGAGATCAGCGCCGCGCCTGATGAGGTCGATACCGGTTTGCCCTGGCAGCTTCGCCTGACCCCTAAAGCCAGGCGATTGCAGATGGCGATAAAATACTTACAGCTTGCCGGTGACAGCGCGCTGCGGGAACTCATTATTGCGGAAGCGGATAATAACGCCACGCGTATCAGTATGACTCCCGATACCGTCGACGTTGAGAGAGACGAAAGCTCGGTGGCGCTTGAGCTGGGTGACAGCATCGAAAAAGGCGAGAAGAGCGAGAAAAGCGAGAAAGCTCAGTGAAGCGCGCGGCGCTGTGGTTACTGGGCGCGGCGCTGCTGGCGGCAATGGCCTGGTGGCGCTGGCCGGCGGGCGCGGTGGTACACACGGATTTTTACGATTTACTGCCAGGCACCGGCGATACCCTGTGGCAACAGCGTGCGGCGCGCCAGGCCGCCACTGTGTATGACGGGCAACTGGTGTTGTTGGCCGCGGGTGACGACACGTTGGCAGCACAGGCCTTTGTTGACGCGGCGGTAGCGAGCCTTGGCGATGCCCGCGACCCCGGCCAAACCTGGCGAGAAATTTTAACTGCGCTAAAGGCACAGCGTTTTAACCTGTTAAGCCAGCGACAGGCACAGCGTTTAGCGCAGAATCCACAGGCGCTTTTACAGGATTTTCAGCGCGTCTTGTACTCCCCGCTTGGCAGCGCGGCACTCAGCCAATTGCCGGCTGATCCCGCCGGCTTGTGGCGCGGGTACGTGTTGGAACTGATTCAGTTACAGGGCGATATGCCCGTGCAAAACGTGGCGTTGGCAAGCGTACAAGTGCGTTTGCACGATGCCGCTTTGTTGGCCAAATGGCGGGCGCTTAAACAACAAGCCGCAGCCCAGGGGCTTGCGTTCTACGCTACCGGCGCGCCCTTGTTTGCCGCGGCGGCCAAGCAAAGCGCCAGCGTAGAAATGCGCACCGTGGGTTTGGCGTCACTGTTGGTATTGCTGTTGCTGCTGTGGCGCTTTTTGCGTTCCTGGCGCGCGCTGGCACTGGTATTGCTGTGTGTGGGCAGCGGTTTAGTCGCCGGGTTTTTGATCACTGTCAGCGCGCTGGGTTCTGTGCACGTGTTGACCCTGGTGTTTGGCGCGACGCTTATCGGCGTGGCGGCGGATTACGCCTTCCACTATCTCGCTCACGCCCGCAAGCCGGGCAATGTGTTGGCGGACGTCTTACCCGGTTTGCGTTTGAGTGTGATTTCAAGTGGCCTGGCTTTTGCGTTGTTGCTGTTGTTGCCCTTTCCCGGGATGCGCCAAACGGGTTTATTTATGGCCTCGGGTTTGCTCGCCAGTTTTGCCACAGTGGTGCTGCTTTACCCGGTGCTTTACCGCCCGCCCGAAAAGCTTCCGGCACTGCCGCGCCTGATGTATAAAAAACCGATACTGCTACCCTACAGAGTGCTGCTGGTGGTATGTGCGATGAGCGCGGCGGGGCTGTATTGGCTTGGCAGTGCAGCGGATGATACGGGAACCGACGATGTGCGCAACTACTACCGCCCCGCCAGCGATGTAGAGGCTGATCGGGCGGCAATCGCCGAGCGTTTGGGCAATACCGGCGATAGCCGATTTTTGTTGTTTTACGGTGACAATGAACAACAACTGGCCCAGCGTGAAGCGCAGCTTGCCGATCTGGCCGTACCAGTATACAGTTTGTTGGTTCCCAGTGAAAAGCGTCAGCGCGAGAATTACGAGTTGATAAAACAGTTGTATCGCAGCGCCGCGTTTGCTGAGCATCTGCGCAGCCTGGGTTTTGATGAGGCGGGCATTGCCAGTGTGCGCGCCCAGTTACCCGCTGAGTTTGCACCTATTGTTGATGTGCCGTTTAGCGATGCGCCGGGGTTGGGGCAGCGCCTCGGTTGTGAGCGCGGCGTCTGCGCCAGTTGGGCGCCGCTGGGCAGTGCGGTGAACACTGCTGAACTCAGCGCACGGCTGGAACACAGCGAAGGCGTAGTATTGATAAACCCAATCGCGGATTTTAACGTCCTTTTGTCGGAATATCGCAGCAAAGTGCTGCTATTATTGCTGGCAGCGGCGGCGCTGGCAGGGTTGATTGGCGCGTTGTTATACGATGTAAAAACCGCGCTTTCGATACTCTGGTTGCCGCTGATTGCCTGCTGCGGCAGTTTGTTGTTTATGGCGTTTGTGTTTGCCGGTTTGTCCCTGGCGGCGGTGCTCGCCGCCCTGGTGGTCGCAGGGGTGAGTCTGGATTATGCTATTTTTAAAGCCCTGAGCGCGCAGGAGCACTACCCCAAAACCCTGCTGGCAATTACCTTGTCCTCGCTGACCAGCATTATCGCCTTTGGGGCGCTGATGTTTTCCAGCACGCCCTTTTTGAGTCAATTTGGTCTTGGTATTGCGGTGGGGCTGGGTATTGCCTATGGTCTGGTCTGGTTTCGCGCCGGGTCTGTTGCTATTGAGGAAAACCCATGAGCGAACCCGGATATTTCACCAGTACGGCGGCTACTCTACTATTGTTTATTTAATATCAATGAGTTATGCCGTTAATGATAGCAATAACACATGTATGTTGTACCTAAATGGTTTTTCGAAAAAAATGACTTCGAATCTTGCCCAAAATCACTCAAACCGTAGTTACCGCTACGCTTTTCATGATGTTTGAACAACCTTCTTTGTCCTTTTGTCCGAAAATTCCATTTACTGGTGGAATATCCGGGTTAAAACACCTTGCGCTGGCGCTGTTTGCTCTGCTGTGCTTAAGTGCCTGTGCCACATCTGGCGGGTCGTCGCTGCGGAGCAATGTCTGTCCCGGTGAGCTTGTGCCCTCTCGCGTATGCTCAGGGCGAGAGGGGCCTGCAAGTGAGTTTAAGTTCACTGCAGGGCGTGCCGATCTACCGCGTGGCTTGCGACCAGCGGGGTTTGGCCGTTGTCGAGCAAACTGACATTAGCACGGCACCGCCTGCGCCTCTGTTCCTGGAGTTGTTGAGCTGGGTATTTGCCAGCGAGGCCGCGCTTGCGCAGAATTTAGCCAGCACCTGGCAGTTAAAACAGATGACCGAGGCGCGCGAAGGGTTTAAAGCGGGTGTTTTGGCTATCAGCGTCAGGTATCAACAGCTAGGTCCAGAGCGGATTATTGCCGAGTTTAATGACCTGGAAAGCCAGCGCAGCCTGCGCGTCAATATCAAGGGAATAGAAGATGTTCTACCTCAGTGATCTGGCGATGATGTGTAACCTGGGCGATGAGGCCACAGCCATTGCCGATGCCATCTTAGTACCTGGTAAGCCCTTGCCGGATCGGGAGGCGTTGTTTGACGAGCAGGGCGGCTTGCGTGTCGGGCGAATTACCGCAACGCTGCCAGCATTACCCGAAGCGCTGAGTCGCTATCAATGTCGGAACAATCAAGTGGCGCTGGCACTGCTAGCGCAGATGGGTGATGCACTCGCCGATCTCAAACAGCGCTTTAGTCCCGAGCGCATTGCGGTGGTGGTCGGCACCAGCACCTCTGGCATCGACAACACCGGCGCAGCGACGGCGCAGTTTATCGCCGATGGCAGTTACCCCGATGGCTTTGATGCGGTGCAGGGTGCATTGGGTGGCTTAGCGGAATTTATCGCCCTGTACGCAGGGACAAAGGGGCCCGCCTATACGGTGTCCACCGCTTGTTCGTCCAGTGGCAATGCACTGTTGGCTGCGCGTCGATTATTGCGTCTAGGGCTATGTGATGCGGTTATTGTGGGCGGGGTGGATACCCTGTGCGATCTTACCTTACAGGGCTTTGCTGCGCTGGAGGCGACCTCAAAGGCTCTGTCGCAACCCTGGTCTGCCAGGCGCGATGGCATCAATATCGGCGAGGCGGGAGCTTTAATGATTTTAAGTGAACGCGAAAGTGAAGTGTGTTTTCTGGGGGGCGCATCCAGCTCTGATGCACACCATATTTCAGCGCCACACCCCGAGGGGCGCGGTGCGATTGCCGCTATGCGCGGTGCGCTGGATGATGCCGAATTAAACCCAGATGATATAGACTACGTAAACCTGCACGGCACCGGCACACCCCATAACGATGCCATGGAAGCGCTGGCGGTAAATGCGGTGTTTGGGCAGGCCACTCCCTGTGCCAGCACCAAAGCCTTGACGGGTCACACCCTTGGCGCCTCATCGGCACTGGAACTGGGGCTTTGCTATCTTGCGCTTGCCGATACCGCCCTGGGATTGCCGCCAATGCCACCGGTTATTGAGCGCGATGACACTCTGGCGCCCCTTAACTTACATTACCCCCTGGATTTGCCATCGACGCCACCGCGTTGTGCCCTCAGCAACTCCTTTGCCTTCGGCGGCAGCAACGTGAGTCTGATTATAGGAAGCAGAGAGTCATGAGTGAATGGACAATCGCAGAACTGGTGCCCCATGACCCACCCGCGCTGTTACTGGATGAGGTGATCGATGCCGATGAAGAAGGCTTGCGCGCGCGCTTGATGGTGCGCGCCGATGGTTTGTACGATGAGGGCGGCTATGTGCCTGCGGTGCTGGGCATTGAATACATGGCGCAGGCGGTGGCGGCGTTCTCCGGCCTGCAGGCAAAGCGGTGCGGAGCCCCGGTGGCTGTGGGCTTCTTGCTGGGAACCCGTCGTTTTACCAGCTCGGCGAGCCGTCTTAAATGTGGTGAAACGCTTACCGTGAGTGTGCATCGCGAGTTGCAAAACGCTGATGGCATGGGCTCATTCAGCTGCGAGGTCAGCGGCGACGACGTCAGCCAAAGTGCGCGTTTGTCAGTGTTTGAGCCTCAGGATGACAATTGGCGACCCGATGCGGATACATCGGCTGTTTGATTACTATCTCCCTTATTCCCTTGCGTGAGGGTAAAAATGAGGGCGTGCGAAGCGCTCTTTTTTTGACAATCTCACTGACCGATGTCCTGTCAATCGGTTAAAATTTGACGTTTACGGTTAAGAGGCAATCACAGTGGGCACACAGCGGGTGTTGATTACCGGCGCGAGTCGAGGCATTGGTAAGGCTATCGCCCTTGATTTGGCTGCGGCAGGCTACGAGTTGTTATTGCATTGTCGCAGTGCACTTGCCGAGCTTAACGAAGTTGCTGAACAGGCGCGCGCGGCGGGTGCGGTGGTGCGCACGGTGCAGTTTGATCTGGCGGATCGCCAGGGCGTGGCGGATGTATTGATTGGGGATATGGGCGAGCACGGCGCCTATTACGGCGTAGTGTGCAACGCCGGGCTTGCCAGGGACAACGCCTTTCCCGCGATGAGCGGCGAGGAGTGGGACACTGTGCTGCGCTCAAATCTCGACGGTTTTTACAATGTCTTAAACCCCTTGATTATGCCAATGGTCAGGCGGCGCGCCCCAGGGCGCATTGTGACGTTGGCCTCGGTATCAGGGGTGATGGGTAATCGCGGCCAGGTCAATTATTCGGCGGCAAAAGCCGGTATTATTGGTGCGACGAAAGCCTTAGCACTGGAGCTTGCCAAACGTAAAATTACGGTAAACTGCGTCGCGCCGGGTTTAATTGAAACCGAGATGGTGGCGGATTTACCCACCGAGTTTGTCAGCAAAGAAATTCCCATGCGGCGCATGGGCCAGCCAGAGGAAATTGCGGGAGTGGTGCGATTTTTACTCAGCGAGCAGGCAAGTTACATCACCCGACAGGTGATTTCCGTCAACGGTGGTCTCTGTTAAGGGCATAAGATAGGTATAGCATGAAACGGGTAGTTGTCACGGGCATGGCGGGTGTTTCGTCATTGGGTAGCGATTGGGCGCAGATATCAAAGCGTCTGCGTTCGGGGAAAAACGCCATTGCGACCATGGATGATTGGGCGCAGTATGATGGTTTATTTACGCGTTTGGGCGGCCCTGTGCCCGATTTCGAACGCCCCAAACACTATTCCCGTAAGGCCACGCGCGGTATGGGGCGGGTCGCCTTGTTTGCGGTGGTCGCAACCGAGCGTGCCCTGGAGAATGCCGGCCTGTTGGGAGATGCGATTTTGAGCAGCGGTCAGACGGGCATTGCCTATGGTTCGTCTGCGGGTTCGCCAACGGCAGTGGCTGATTTTGGCAATATGCTGATCAACAAACGCACCGACAAGCTCAACGCCACCAGCTATATTCGTATGATGGCGCACACAACGGCGGTGAATATCGGTGTTTTCTTTGGTGTAAAAGGCCGTGTTTACACCACGTCCAGTGCTTGCACGTCGTCCAGTCAGGGTATCGGCTATGGCTGTGAGGCCATTCGCCACGGTCAGCAAACGGTGATGATTTGCGGGGGTGCAGAGGAGTTATGCCCTACCGAGGCGGCGGTGTTCGATACCTTGTTTGCCACCTCAACACGCAATGATGAGCCGCACCTCACGCCGCGCCCGTTTGACCGTGATCGCGATGGCCTGGTGATTGGTGAAGGTGGCGGCACTCTAATACTGGAAGAACGCGAACACGCTCTGGCGCGGGGGGCGACCATTTACGCCGAAGTGCTGGGCTTTGGTACCAATTGCGACGGCAGCCACGTTACCCAGCCGGATCAATCTTCGGTGAGTCAGGTGATGCGTTTAGCGCTTGAAAATGCGGGTCTTGGCGCCTCTGATGTGGATTATGTCAGCCTGCACGGTACCGCCACCGAAATTGGCGACATTACCGAGAGCAAGGCAACCCTGGAAGTGATTGGCGGTACCACACCGGTCAGCGCCTTTAAGAGCTACACCGGTCACACATTGGGTGCCTGTGGAGCGCTTGAAGCCTGGGCGGCCATTGAGATGATGCGCGAGGGCTGGTTTCATCCCACGGTGAATCTCGATAATGTGGATGAGCGCTGTGCGCAGTTGGATTACATTACCGGCAAGGGCAGGGAATTGGCAGCGCAGGTGGTGATGTCAAACAATCTCGCCTTTGGCGGCATCAACACCTCGCTGCTGTTTGGCCGAGTGGAGTAGCCCGGATATTTCACCAGTACGGCGACCACTCCGCTATTAACTATTAAATATCAATCTTGCCCAAAATCATTCAAACCGTAGCTACCGCTACGCTTTTCATGATGTTTGAACAACCTTCTTTGTCCTTTTGTCCGAAAACTCCATTTACTGGTGAGATATCCGGGCTAGCCCGTTGTCGGCCTATTAGGTTTTATTTGGCCAGAGTGACCACGTCGCCTTTGAAGGTAACGCCCGCCATGATCGCGCCGTTGCCACACATAAACTGGGTGCTGCTTTTGAAGTTCTCTTTGCGGTAGTAACTGTGAAGGTTAATCACCGCATTGCCGCCTTCTTTAGCGATCCGATCCTGGAACGACAGCATCGCGGATAAAAACGCATGCTGACAGGCTTCCTTGTCTGTCCGACCAACGGCTCTGGTTTTCTTGTTGGACATAAATTCACCAAAGCGTTTAACCACTTTGCGATGGGGTTGCCCAGCGAACTTGAAGGTGTAACCCCGGTTCAGGACCGCCTTGGCGTTTTCGGTGTTCATTGCCTCGGCGATGGAGTAGAGGTTGTGGTCGTCGCGGGCGAAGGCGTTGGCGCTCAGCACGAGCATTAAAGCAGTAATAGCGGCGAGCAGTGATTTGGTCATGGTGTAACTCCTGTCGTTGGTCGATAAGCGCGTCTGTGCAGGCGCGAGTTCCAGTGTTTGAGGTGCGGTGCATCATAACAGTGCAGGGCGCAATAGGTAAACCACCGGGAAGATGACCAGTCCTGGCTAAATTGTCAGTTTTTTACACTGCGCCCGTTGTCGTTTGCGAGGGCTAATTCTAACTGGCTGAAATGTAGTAATATTGGTGTATTGGCGTGGGCATCACAGTAAATTGAGGGGCAACACAGTGGATACGCAATTGAAAAAGCTTAGCGGTGTTTTGATTTCTTGTGTCGTTTTTGCAGCGACGGGTGCTCAAGCAGGTTTAGTCGTCAATGATGTGAATGATGGCGGCGTTTTGGCTTCTGCTATAGCGGGTTCTGGCATTACCGTGAGTAATGTGAGCTATCTTGGCGCGGAAGGCGCGGCGGGCGGTTTTTCAAATGGGGTTGCTTCGGGTTTGGAGTTGGAATCCGGCATTATACTCTCCACTGGGCAGGTGAGCAGTGCGGTGGGTGGAAATGATGAAGACGGTGTCAGCACCGACAACGGCACCATGGGTTATATGCCCTTGTCTGAATTGGCAGGGCACCAGACCTACGATGCGGTAGTGCTGTCCTTTGATTTTGAATTTGAAGGCGGCGCTGGCGGTGACCTGTTCTTTGACGTTATTTTTGCCTCGGAAGAGTACCTGGAATTCGTGGGTACTGGCTTCAACGATGTTTTTGCGTTTTTCCTCGATGGCGGGGATATTGCCTTGTTGCCTGATGGTTCGCCTATTTCTATCGACACGGTCAATAATGAGACAAACAGTTCAATGTTTGTCGATAACACCACAGGGGCTCATGATATTGAATACGATGGTTTCACCACCAATATCGCGCTGTCCGCATCGGGTTTGAGTGCTGGCGTGCATACCATGACGGTTGCGATAGCTGATTCGGGCGATCATCTTTTTGATTCTGCGATCTTTATCGGTTTGGACTCGTTTGCTGGTTTGTGCAAGCATGCTGGCGCTGGGATGGCGCAAGCGTCGCAGCTAAGCTTTCGACCTTATTCTTCACGCTTTGAGAGAGCCCCGACTAATGCTGTCGGGGCTTTTTTTTGGTTGTTTTTTGGGTTTAGGAAAATTGTGTTATCGGTGATAACATTGGGCGGTATACCACAATAAGTCAAACCGCAGGAGCGATTATGAGCACTGAATCAAAAATGTCCGCCGCAGATTTTGAGCAACTGCTTAAGAGCAATACGCCCGATAAGGCGCCAGTACCGATGACAGTTGATCGGATGGACTATGGTGAGGCGGTTTTGCGTCTGTCCTACCACTCTTCTACCTTGCGCCCTGGCGGCTCGATTTCCGGTCCCACCATGATGGCGTTGGCGGACGCCTGCATGTATGCCGTGGTGATGAGTGCTATTGGTTTAGAGCCGCTGACAGTGACCACCAACCTCAATATTAATTTTCTTAACAAGCCCCGGGACTGTGACTTGATCGCGGAAGGGCGTTTGTTAAAGCTCGGCAAAACCCTGGCGGTCATCGATGTGGCGATTCATTCTGATCACGACAGCAAGCTGGTGGCGCATGTTACCGGTACCTACGCGATTCCGCCGCAGGAGTAGTTTTCACAAACGCGTATGGCGAGGTGACCCAGTGGAGCGAGACATTATTGATGCGTGTTGCGCCCTGGGTAAGCGAAGTGATCTCTACGGCGTATAAATTCCTCAATTTCTGTTGTTGATACCTCAGCGTATATAGTTACACAAAGCTCCCCAAACTTTGCTAAGCTTACGCCCTTTTGCCCCTGCGGAGACTTCCATGCCTCAATACCGATCCAAAACTTCCACCGGAGGCCGTAATATGGCCGGTGCGCGCGCGCTGTGGCGCGCCACGGGCATGAAGGACAGCGATTTTGAAAAGCCTATTGTCGCGGTGGTCAATTCCTTCACCCAGTTTGTGCCGGGGCATGTGCATTTGAAAGACATGGGGCAATTGGTGGCGCGCGAGATCGAGGCGGCAGGTGGTGTGGCCAAGGAATTTAACACCATTGCCGTAGATGATGGTATTGCTATGGGGCACGACGGTATGCTGTATTCGCTGCCCTCGCGTGACATTATTTCCGACTCGGTGGAGTATATGGTCAACGCCCACTGTGCGGATGCCATGGTGTGTATCTCCAACTGCGATAAAATCACGCCGGGCATGTTAAATGCGGCGCTGCGCCTCAATATCCCCACGGTATTTGTATCTGGCGGGCCGATGGAAGCGGGTAAAACCAAGCTTTCCGAGCACAAGCTGGACCTGGTCGATGCGATGGTGATTGCCGCCGACGATGGCGCTTCGGACGAAACAGTGGCGGAATATGAGCGCTCCGCTTGCCCGACCTGTGGTTCTTGCTCTGGCATGTTTACCGCCAATTCCATGAACTGCCTGACCGAAGCGCTGGGGCTGAGTTTACCGGGCAATGGGTCAACCCTTGCTACCCATGTCGATCGCAAGCAGCTGTTTCTGCGTGCCGGGCATTTAATTGTGGACTTGTGTCGGCGCTACTATGAGCAGGATGATGAGCGCGTACTGCCACGCAGCATTGCCAGCTTTAGAGCTTTCGAAAACGCGATGAGCCTGGATGTTGCCATGGGCGGCTCCACCAACACCATTTTGCACTTGTTAGCGGCTGCTCAGGAAGCGGGTATTGATTTCGATATGTCGCATATTGACGCCATCTCCCGCAAAGTGCCGCAACTTTGCAAGGTCGCGCCCAATACTCCGCAATACCATATGGAAGACGTACACCGCGCGGGCGGAGTGATGGGTATTCTGGGCGAACTCGACCGCGCGGGGTTGCTACACGCCGACTGCGTTACGGTGCACAGTGACACCCTGGGCGATGCACTCGATAAGTGGGATGTGATGCGCGATGTCAGCGATGAGGTGCGCCGATTTTATAAGGCGGGCCCTGCGGGTATTCCCACCCAAACCGCGTTCAGCCAGGACACACGCTGGCCAAGCCTGGATACTGACCGCGCCGCTGGCTGTATTCGCTCGCTGGCGCACGCCTTTTCTCTGGAGGGCGGTTTGGCAACGCTTTACGGCAATATCGCCGAAGATGGCTGCGTGGTTAAGACATCAGGCGTGGATGAAAGCTGCCTGGTATTTTCCGGCAGCGCCTATGTCTGTGAAAGCCAGGACCAGGCGGTAGCGGACATTTTAGCCGATAAGGTCAAAGCCGGTGATGTGGTGATCATTCGCTACGAAGGCCCGCGCGGCGGTCCCGGTATGCAGGAAATGCTCTACCCCACCAGCTATTTGAAATCCAAAGGTTTGGGCAAAGCCTGTGCTTTGCTCACCGATGGGCGTTTTTCCGGCGGTACTTCGGGTCTGTCTATCGGCCACGCCTCCCCGGAAGCAGCCGCAGGCGGCGCGATCGGTCTGGTGGAAAACGGGGATACCATCGAGATCGATATTCCCAAGCGCTCAATTCGCGTTGCGCTGAGCGACGAGCAACTCGCCGCGCGCCGCGCCGCGATGGATGCCAAAGGTAAACAGGCCTGGCAGCCCGCCAAGCCCCGCTCCCGCAAGGTCAGCGCCGCATTAAAAGTCTACGCCAAAATGGCCACCAGCGCCGACAAGGGCGCGGTACGGGATTTGTCGTTGTTGGATTAGTAAATCCCTTTGTGCGTCTTTTGCTACAAATGTGGCGGATTGCTACAATGTGCTCATTGATGGCAGGAGATACATTATGGCAACTGCGAGTGTAAGACTAGACCAGGATTTGGTTGAAAAGGCGGCTATTATGGGCAAAGCACTGAATCGTACCATGCCCAAGCAAATAGAGCATTGGGCTAAAATTGGCGAGATGATGGAAGATAACCCTGACTTGCCTTATGAGTTTGTAAAACAAGCGATAATTGCTAAAGCTGAAAAAGAAGCCGGCAAATTGGAGCCGTACGATTTTGGCTAAGATTACCAGCGTTTTACAAACAGCAAGTTTTAGGAAAGCGGTTAAAAAACTGCATCAGAACCAGAAAAAGGACCTGGATAAGGCAGTCAAGGTGTTAATGGATGAGCCGCTTCTGGGAGAGCAGAAAAAAGGTGATCTCTCGTTTTTACGCGTCTATAAGTTCAAGATGGCAAAACAACCGACGCTGCTCGGTTACAGTTACGAAGAGCACGCGTTGATGCTGGAGCTGATTGCACTGGGTTCGCATGAAAACTTTTATCGCGACGTCAAAAAAACGGTTTGAGCGATTGCTCCTTGAGTGACCGCCAACAGGCTTTCGGTGTATTGAAATCAAACGGAAAAAGAGCTGAAAAAGAGTGCGGCGCCCCCTTTTCCCGAAAGTGGTTAGAACGCCTCGACTTTTTTACTTGTTTGCCCAGTTTTCTCTTTTATGCCAGATACGCAAAACGTGTACTTCCTCGTTTAACACTAAATACCTCACGATATAGCTATCGATGGAAAGGTCACGGACTACTTTAGGATTGGGCGCTTTAGCAACTTTGCGTCCTATGTATGGAAGCGTTTTTAACTTTGATATTTCCTGTATTAGATTTCGACCGATTCTCGCCGCAGCCTCAGGGTTTTTGGTTTCGATAAACGCTCTGAGTCTCTGTAGATCGTCAATAGCTTCCGGTGTGTATAAGAGCTTCATTTTTCGGGAGCTTTACGTTCATTAGGCGATCCCCAGGTCGATAGCCAGGCCTCGACCTTGTCTGAGCTCACGCTCTTGCCCGACCTAACAGAATCTAAAGCGGGGAGCGTTTCCAGCCAGCGTTGCTCCGCCAGTTCCTGATTCTCGACAAACTCCCTAATTGCTTGATTAATAAGCCAGTTTTTACTTCTGTCTGACTGCTTCGCCAGCTTGATTAGCGACTTATTTAAATCCTCTTGGAGGCGGATACTTGTGACGGGCATAGCACTTACCTTTGAAGATACAGTGTATTACACTGTAGCCAATAGCGCTTATTGGGGCAAGTTCCTTTTGTCATGGTATAAAGAGGGGGCGCCCATGCAAAGTTTGTCACTCTCCAACTCTCGCCGCAGAGATCAGGCTATCACTGAATACTTTTGCGACTTCTGATCGTTGTCGGTGAGGTGCATATAGGAGTGAAAATGGACGAGAACGCCCACGTAACATCGGCAGTACTTCCACCAGTGTACCTCGTTCAATATGTTTTTGCGCGATAAAATCAAAGGTCTGGCAAATTCCAAGGTCTTGTTCGGCTAGAGAAATAACCCCAAGCACATCGCCTGTTACCTGTAAGTGGGTTGGAGGCTGCCAATCAATGTCCTGCTCCCCATCACGCAATAACCAGGGCGTTACCCGACCGGTACTTGGCATCTGAAAAGCCAGGCACTGATAGTCTTTAAGCGAAGCCAGGTTTGCGGGGGTGCCGACCCGCTGCAAGTAAGCTGGCGAGGCGAGCAAGCACAAGGCGGCGTCTTCCAGTTTATGACTCACCAATCCACTATCCGGTAGTTCACCACGGCGAATAGCCAAGTCAAAACCTTCAAAGTTCAGGTCGACGTTGCGGTTGGCGATATTTAACTCCACCTGCACATCGGGATGGGCCTCACAAAACAGTTTTAACAATCCGGGTAGCCGATAATGTCCATAGGTAGTAGGCACACTCAACCGCACACGGCCAAGCAGTTTTCCCCCTCGCCCCTGAGTATTTCGTTCGGCGTCATCAAGCTGCTTGAAAGCGATGCGCGCCTGCGCCAGGTATTCACGACCAATATCGGTCAGGCTCAGGCGGCGCGTGGTGCGCCTGAGTAGTTGGCATCCCAGACGCGTCTCAAGACGAGTGACCGCTCGACTCAGTACAGAAGGCGTTGTTGCCAGCGTAACAGCTGCCGCACTAAAGGAGCCCTTGTCTACGACAGTGAGAAAGATTTCCACGTCGGGCAGGTAGTCGAATCGACGCATTATTTAATCCCCTGAAGAACAAGTGATTGCCATATTAGGTCGTTTATCGCCATTTTAGACTTCAATATACTGCAAGTCATCTACCACGATGGAGAACACATTATGAAGCCAACAGTGAAACCGATTCTTTTTGTCTTAACCAGTCACGCTACCAAAGGTGAATCCGGGGAACCCACAGGCTTTTACCTCTCTGAAGTGACACATCCGCTGGCAGAACTGGAGAAAGCAGGCATCGCCGTGGAGTTTGCCTCAATTGCGGGCGGTGAAGCGCCTGTAGATGGTCTGGATTTAAGTGATTCCATAAACGTTCGTTACTGGAATAACGATAGGTTTCAGTCTGCAATACGCCAAACACAACGGCTGGATGGTGTTGATGCGAGCCGTTACAGTGGCGTTTTCTTTGCCGGAGGCCACGGTACCATGTGGGACTTTCCAGATAACATTGCCGTTCAACAGGTGACCCGTGAGATATACGAAGCTGGTGGCTTGGTTAGTGCCGTGTGCCATGGTCCATCGGCTTTAGTTAATGTAAAACTGAGCGATGGCCGATATTTGGTAGACGGTAAGCGAATTGCTGCTTTTAGCGATGATTGCATATTTTTCCCAACCGTGAACACCGATTTTCACCAAGTGTGAACACCTGTTTTTCTCAAGCGTGAACACGGAATTTTGTCGAAGCGTGAACACTT
>PDWI01001125.1_pt1 | contig 43258 bp, 49 predicted proteins | sample 1430891 | NCBI WGS metagenome assembly PDWI01 (sample SAMN01162508, study PRJNA174530) | Oral metagenome, whole genome shotgun sequencing project. | biome: Marine environment; feature: Marine mammal; material: Swab sample of the gingival sulcus; isolation source: swab sample of gingival sulcus... | reverse complement strand
CCTGTTGCGATATCTAAAAGTTTGTGATCTGGTTTCAGATAAGTATTTACAATCTTCTTATAGTCCCATGGAAGATCATCTTCTTCCTCATACCTTCCTCTGATATGGGAAAAGTCCCATCCTTTAATATGAGCTATGCTCTCTTCTTCAAGCCATTTTTCTTTTAGTTTACTCTTATTCAATTTATCCTCAAAGTTGTCTCTGCATCAAAGAAGTGCAGAGCGTCTAAATCAAAAGTGAAATTGTGTTCCTCATCTATTACGTATTCAAAATGTCCTGGCACGCTCATTACAAGCTCAGTACCATCTTTAAGTATAGTATAGAGTATTTTTTCTTTTCCCAGAGTTTCGATTACATCTACTATCGCAGAAAAGCTATTCTTCTCGCTTTTCTTAGAGAGAAAGCGTTCACTTCTTACTCCCATTACAACTTTTTTGCCTTCATATTTTAGGACATGATCAAATTTAGCATCATTTAAATCAACCTTAATTAAACCAGATTCATTTTCAAAAACACCATTTTTTATTGTACCTTCAACTACATTTATGGTAGGTGAGCCGATAAACTTGGCAACAAATAAATTTTCAGGTCGAGAGTAAAACTCATCAGGAGTTCCTACCTGCTGTATTTTACCCTCATCTAGTAAAACTATTTTTGTAGCCATCGTCATCGCCTCTGTTTGATCATGTGTTACGTATATTGAGGTGGTATTAAGTTTTTTATGGAGTCTTACAAGCTCAACGCGCATATGTTCACGCAGTTTTGCATCGAGGTTTGAAAGAGGCTCATCCATGAGAAACACTCCAGGTTTTCTTACCATAGCTCTACCTAAAGCAACACGCTGTCTCTGTCCACCTGAAATATCAGACGGTCGAGAATATAGGTAATCACTTATTTGAAGTATTTCTGCTGCTTCAATAACCCTATCGTGTATCACTTCTTTTCTCTCTTTTTTCATTTTTAATGAAAATGCCATATTGTCATACACGGTCATATGTGGATAAAGGGCATATGACTGGAAAACCATAGCAATGTCTCTATCACTAGGAGCTACTTTGTTCATAAGCTTATCTCCAAAGATTAACTCACCCTCAGTGATTGAATTCAGTCCCGCAATCATACGCAGTAAAGTTGATTTACCACAACCAGATGGTCCAAGAATAACGCAGAATTCCTTATCCCCTATTTCTAAATCTATATTTCTAATCGTGAAATTTTCACGTCCTTCATATTTTTTCCCAATATTTTTTAAACTTACTTTCATCACTTTATCCTTTCACCGAACCAGAGCTAAGTCCTGATACTAACTGATTTTGTAGACTGACAAATAATACTATAATAGGTACCGCCGTCAATAAGCCACCTGCTGCAAATGCGGGCTGATTCATATTTCTCATATCACTAATTAGAGTAAACAGCCCCGTAGCAAGCGTATAATCCTGTGGATTAGATAGTATTACTGCCGGAAGTAGATAATCCATAAACGGACCTATAAAAGACCACAGTGCTATTATGGCAAGCATAGGTCTTGCAATAGGCATAACCACTAATCGATAAACTTGCATATTTGAACAACCATCAATTTTAGCAGCATCATCAAGTTCAGTAGAGATTGAATCAATATATCCCTTTAGTATAAATGTATTTCCAGCAATACCTCCACCTGAATAGATGAGTATTAGCATCATCTGACGAGTGAAAACAGGAAATACTCCTTTAACTATTGCAAAGATAGCATAGTATGCTGTAATACCTGCAAATATTGGAATTGTTTGAATTAACATAATTCCCATAAGACTCATTTTTTTACCTTTAAATCTAAAGCGCGAATAGGCATAACCTGTAAACGACACAATGATTAATGTCAGCAGTGCAGTTGAAATAGCAATAAATAAGGTGTTTCCTACCCACTTTAAGTAGTATGTTTCTTCAAATAGATATTTAAAGTGTCTCAGTGAGAACATAAAATCGCCTGACATTGAAATGTACTTAGACTGACTTCCGTTAAAACTCGAAATAACCATTATTGCTAAAGGAACAATAACGATTAATGCCCAAAGTGATATAACAACATAGGATAATACAAGCAATATTTTTCCAATCAACGTTAAGGGTTGACGATCTGATAAATATAATTTATTCTTTTTTGATTTTTTCATCTTAGTCCTCCTTAAACGCATTAGTTCTTCTAAATCCCAAGTAAGAAATAAACATTAACACCAAAGAGATAACAACAGTTATTGCTGCCCCAACAGCTTGATATTTATTTTTTATTGTCAATTTAAAAATATATGAAATCAAGAGATCACTTGCACCTGCTAAGTTACCGTATTTCGAAGGCAAGAAAGGTCCTCCTCCATTAAACAAATGAATAATAGAGAAATTATTGAAGTTAAATGTGTACTGACCTATCAAAAGAGGTGCAGTCTGGAATAAGACGAGTGGAATTGTTATGTGTAGCGTTTTTCTTATCCCCTTAGCTCCATCAATTTCAGCAGCTTCATATAGGTCGCCCGGTATCCCCTGTAATATTCCGGTTGAAAGCAGGAATATGTACGCAGAACCAAGCCAACCTTGCATAAGTATGAGAGCGATCCGTGTAAGTGTAGGATTGCTCTTGATATCAAGACTTGTTCCAAAGATAGAATTGATGAACTCAGTCATCGGTCCATTATTCGATAGCATTAGTGAGAAGAACATTATTGTAATGAATGCGGGAACTGCCCACGGTAGTAGGTATATTGTTCTAAAAAATCCCTTTCCTTTTACCCTATCTTGATTTACAAGAAGACTTAGACCAAATCCAATCAAAATTGCCAAGGTCGTTGCACACACCGTCCATATAAGGGTCCACCAAAGAATTAACCAGAAAGGTCCTCCTGCTATTCCTTCTCCTTTAAATATGAGTCCATAGTTCTTCAAGCCTATCCAGTCAAATTTATTCTGATGACGCGGGTCTAAATTAGTAAAGGATATTAGAATTGTCGTCATAATAGGAACGAGAACAATGAAGAGTATCACTAAATATGCAGGTATTGATACCATATAAGCAAATCCTTCTCGCTCGATACCTTGACGAGTCTCAAACCAGTTTCTTGGTCTAATTCCCTTCATTTTATTTTTTTCTACAGTGTTTACATCCTTAAAGGACAGGAAGAATATGATAAGTGCAATAGACATTAAAGCAATCGCAATGACACCCTCAATTAAAAAGATAATTGAACGATCAATTTTAAGACCACCTTTAGCTAAAGTTATTAAACCAAATATTCCACTGCCTTGAAAATTACCGTATCCTAGAAAATAAGGAATAGCAATCAAATAAATAAAAACAGATGATAGTAAAAATAGTATTCCTTTCATAAATTGTTTATTTAGTAATTGACCAACTCCAGGAAATAAGATGGTAAGATATGAGATTATCGGATTTTTCTTCTCAACTTCAACTGGTGTTTTTCTCCTAGTATCAGAAATATCAAGTGCCATAACATTTAGCTGAGTCTTTGGATCAATTTTTAAGTGATGTTTGATATTTTTAATCTCATCAGTAAGGCTCTTTCTTACATCCCTATAGCTATCTGCTAAGATATCCTCCTTAGCTTTTCTCTTAGCTATGACGATTTCATTTTTTAACGCCTTACGTGAAATAACTCCTTCATTTTTCTTCTTTTTAAGAGCAGCGATCTCATCGGATAGTGCTTTTTCTCTTTCTCTCTTAAAGACTTCAATTGACTTTACTACTTCCGTCCTTTTCGATTCGTCGACGTTTTCCAGTTCTTTTTGTTTTTCCGCCAATCTCTCTTTTAAATTTTTATCGTTTTCAATAATATCCGGAAGATAATTTAGCTCTTGAAATGCTACTTCACTCTCAAGCTGTGCATCATAAGTTAGAGCGATAAATGGCTCATAGAATTTGTGCTTCGCTTCAGCAATAAATAGTCTTACTTTTAACTTTTTTATTGTACTTTCATCACTCAAACTATCTTCATACTTTTTGGAATCTGATTTTAATTTTGTAAGAAATTGTTTTTCTTTCACATGATATTCTTCCAACTTCAGATTGTAAGGATGCGTTTTTCTGTCAACTTTTTTTCCATAAGCTAAATCTTTTAAGTACTGATTTTTTCTCTCATGAAAGTTTCCTGTATCATCGCTTACCTTTTTGAGATATTTCATTCTTACCTCCTTTTTTATTTTTTATTGTCACTACATTTATAAAATACAAAACATATAAAACAATTATCATATAGTACATAATCGACTGATAATTGAACATTACTACCAGTAGTATAATTCTAATTAAAACAATCATTCCAAAAAACAGGTGGTAGTATTTATTAATTTTGATCTTATTAAAAGTAAAGTAGGTATATAGTGTAATGATTATCGGTTCTATAATTGTCATAAAATAATTTTGAAGTGTATAGTTTATAAAAATACTAAAATCACTATTTCCAGTTAGCGATTTAAATGCATCAAAAGCTTCAATACTTTTTGATACCATCAAAGCTTCAAGTGATGCTAAAAATATAATAAGTCCTGCAATAACTACCATTATCTTTAGTGATTTATTTGTTTTTTTCACTGAGTATCTCCTACAACTAATAACCAAATTTTACTTTTAAATTGGGCTTATAATTTAGAATCACTATTTATAAGCCCAACAAACGAATGATAAAAAAATAGAGGGTGAACGAATTCATCCTCTATTTATAAATTTATTGTGCAATATTAGTCATCATTGACTCAAAGGATGCTTGTATTTCTTTATAAGCATCTTCTACAGTAGCTGGTTTACTTGTATTCCAAGATAGCAAAGCATTTTGCCATGTATCCCAAACTGCGCCCCACTCTGAGAAAAGAGGACGATCTGTTGAACTAGCATATGATTCATATACAGCCTGAATTAGCACTTTTTGTGCGTCACTTAAATCTGAATCAGTATATACCTCAACTTTTGCATTCTCTAAAATTTTTCCAGTTGCTTTGAAGAAGTCAACAGCATGCTCTGGGTTAACGATCTCTTTAATCATCTCCTGAGCAATCGCAAGTTTAGTAGGATCTTGTTCAAGACGTGAATTGATTGCTAAACCCCAACCACCTTTCCAGTGTTTTAAAGGTTTTCCAGCAATTGTAATTTTACTGATAGGAGCTATTTCCAAATTCTCAGCTCCAGCAAGTTCCATAAGTTTTGCTTGATCCCAAGGACCTGTAATTTGAGCTATACCTTTTCCACCAGTTTTAAACTGTTCATCAATATATCCCCATGCTGCATCTTTATCAAACATAGCAGTTCCAGCTTTATGATGTGTTTGCCAATACTTAAATATAGCTGTAATAACCGCTTTTTGATCATCCGTTAATTCTTCCCAAGGTTTTACCATGTCTGAGCTAAAGCCCTCTTCATTTGATAAAAATTCAATCTCTCCTGCATTTGTAAGTGCTACACCAAACCATGTATTGAATATTGGAACTAATACTGTTGAAGGATCCTTAATATCATTTAACTCAATTGCTTTTGTTATATCTACGCCGTTTGTCTCAGCATTTTTCTTGTTGATAAATGTTACCAATGTTTCAATATTAAAAGGGAAGCCCACATACTGATCATCAATTTTAAAGCGTCCACCTAATCCCATATCAAAATCTTCAAATCCACCTAATGCCTCTGCCATTGCCATAGCATCCATAGAAGCTAGAGCTTCTTTTTCGTTTAGGCCATATAGACGGTCTGCTGGAAACGCAAATACATCAGCTACATCCGGATTAGTAACGCTAGTCTGATCAAGTGTCTCCAAGTGATCAAATGATGAAACTTCTTTCAATTCAATTTTAACTTCTGGATACTTCTCAACAACACGGTCTGCCGCTTTCTGATAATATTCCATCCAATCTTTTTCAACTTGAACTGTAATTTCACCGGCTAGTTCATCTGGAACTTCTTTCGTATTCTCTTTTTTAGCTCCACAACTCGTCGCAAATAACGTTATAGCCAATATTGAAGCTAATACCACTTTAAATTTTCTTTTCATTTTTTCCTCCTAAGCAAGCTATCAAAAAGCTTTTACTTGCTAATTAATTATATACCTAAAACCTTCAAATATCAAGGAAGTTGATATTCAGTAATAATAAATTTAGACTGCTGAATTTAATTCTATTTACTGGCTATTTATCATATAAAATACATTATTAGCGCAGTAAGAAGTTTGCTCAAAATAATATTAATTAAGAAAATGTAAAAAAAGAACTACAATATATTCCAAATATTGTAATTCTTTCAAATTTAAAATTATTATTCTAATATGAATAATGTATACACTCTCTGTAGTGATCTACCATCTTACTATTTATCTCATCGTTACCATCTTGATTCGCACTTCTAAAAACTGGTATAGGTTCATAATTTTGTTTTTTGAGTTCAAGTACTGTCTGAACAACTATTTCGTTGACAATCGAAACTCCCGCAACAGTAGAACTGGGACCAACTTTTAAACCCTCTCCCACATCAACGCAGGCATCTCCTATATCCCCACGATTATCTATAACTATATCAGATAAATCATAAAGCTTCTTACCTGACGTATGTCTAGAATTAACATTTCGTGAATATTTTAAATTTGTTATTCCGACAATTATAACTTCTTTAGATTTAGCATATAAGCATAAATCTACAATAACAGGATTTCTTCCTGAGACAGAATGAACAAGCAATATATCCCCAGATTTGAATTCAATATTTTCCCCTATTAGAGTTCCATATCCTTCTAGTCTTTCCATTTTAGCAGAATGCAACGCAGATGACATTCCAACTATCAGATCGTTCGCCCAAATTGGATTAATGTTTACCATTCCACCAGCTCTAAAAAATAATTCTTGACTTAAAATACCTGCGTGATTTGAACCAAAACAGTATATTGATTTTTTATTCTTAACAGCATCTACAAACAAATCTTTAACTTTTAGAATGTTATCTTTCTCATGAATTCTAATCTCGTTAAGGATTTGATTAATCCTATTCAAGTATTCAAACATACTAGAAACCACCTCCAAATATAGAAGTTATCCATTTTAATATTGAACCAAATACAGAAAAATCATTTCCTCCGAAAATTAGTATCCAATTTCTTATTGTATTCTCATAAATAACAACTGAAATTCCCATAAAAGCAACCATGAATACAGCAGCTACAACGGTACCTATTATACTTCCTCTAAGTCCTCCCTGTCCTTCTCCAATTACAGCGGCAGTACCACATTCAAAGAATGAAGTGATAACTAAAGGTATTAATATAACTCCAAATAGATTTGTAGTATTTGCTATTATTATCATAATGGTTGATGTTATCATGGCCACTATAAAACCTATTATAACGGCATTCGGTTTATAATTAAATAATATCGGGCAGTCAAATGCTGGTAAAGCATTTGGCACAAGCTTCGCACTAATTCCATGAAAAGCTGGTACGATTTCACTAATCAGCATCCTAACACCATATAGTAAAACAAGTAGACCCGCTGCGAACTGAAATCCTTGTTTTATAGAGAGCATTATTAAATTCTCACCTTCTTGTACAAATTCAGGAATAAATATACCTACTACTATACACATTATAATTATTGCCATTCCACCAGTTATAGAAATCTCCCTAAAGAATCCTAATGAATTCGGAATTTTTAAATCTTCTGTAGATTTAGACTTATCTCCTACCTTTTTGGCAACAAAGCCAGATATCAATGAAAGCATTCCTGACGGATGACCCAAGGTAAATGATTTATCTCCTGTAACATCCCATACATATTTACGTAAAATCCAAGGCATTATAGACCAATATAAAGCTGACGTAACAGCTCCAAAAGCAATTAAAGTTATACCTGAAAGTCCTCCTTCAACACCTGCTGCGACAAATATAAATGGAAACCACCATATCATGTGACCCGTAAGAAATATTGTCTTTATCGGGGTGAATCTGGCTATTAAAAGATGTATTAATAAACCTACAAACATAGCCATTCCAACATCTCCTCCATAGGTGCCCGTAAATGTAGCATCATTTAGACCTTCTAGCACTTGACCACTTGATATAGTATTTTGAAAAGCTTGATTAATAGGTAGTATTGAATTTACAAGCATTCCGACTCCCGCCTCTAAAATAACCATTCCAAATGCTGTTAAAAACATTCCTCTAATCACCTGTACAAAAGACTTTTTCTGTAAAACTAATCCCAAACCTGCTATCAAACCGAGTAAAATTGGTGGATTCCTAAAAATATTATTTATTACAAAATTCATAGCTTCCTCCTATTTATTTTCAATAAATTCTTGAAGGGCTTTTTTTATCTCGCTTTTATCTACAAAGTGCCTAATTGAAATAACAGGAACATCAGCCCTTTGTTTTAATTCGCTCGAAAGCTCTTCACTAGTGAAAATCGCATCGCATTCAGTACTTACCGCCGACGTCAAATCAGTATTTTCAACATCACCACTTATTCCAAGCTCATTCATAGCATTACTTATATTTAATTTAAGTAACATTGATGAGCCTACGCCAAATCCACAAACAGCTAAAAATTTCATAGACACAACTCCTTTCGATATATTTAGGTATTTAAGCATTTACTGTTTTATATATAAATTATATCATTTTGAATCAACAAATAACTATGAATTATTAATAAAATTATTTCGAAACAAAAAATGCCATTTGATTTTTTAATCAAGTGGCATTTTTGAAACCTTTACTAATCTATTTAATAATTTACCTAATAAATGAACCAAAATAACAATAACATTTGTTGCAATAATGGCAGCTACTATATATGCCGGATTTGAAAGCCAACCCGCAATTCCATCTAAAAACTCAGGGGAGAAAAATACATAGCCATAATTGGCGTTGTGGCCTAAATTATTTAATACTGAATTTACTGCTAGTAACAAAATATTGAACACATTGTTTAAAACAAGCATTTTGTACAAATCTTTTCTATTAAACTCATACTCTTTCACAAAAACAAAGTAGAAAACTGCCCACCCAAGAAGTATATGTAAAACAAAGTACTGTATATTAGTCATATGTGGAAAGCTAAAAGGATATAGATCTGCGACTATCATTGAAAGTACACTTCCCTGCAGCCCCCAGTAAATTGCTGCAAATTTAATGAAATTTGACTCTCTAAGAAGAGAAATAATCATAAATATAATAGCAATTCTACACTGAAATAAAGGTAAGCTCTCCTTCAAGTTAAAATAACCAGAAAAAAACTGCCATGAATAAAGATGAATTTGATCTAATATCATAATTCCGGCAATGATGTATTCACCTTTTGTTCTCTTTAATTCTTCTCTGTAACGATATATCAGAAATATACCGATAATCCAAATAATCAACATCGCAACATGTACTTTTCCAAACATAGGAAGAATAAATCCATCTTCCTGAGCTCTATAAAAAACTTTAAAAAATTGCATATAAACTCCAAATATATTTTAATAACAAACTGTATTATACAATATAACATGTAAAAATAACAATAAAAAATGAAGAGTCATAGCGTATAACTCTTCATTATTCTCATTTTCTATTCAAATTCTGAAACTAAAGCAGAAACCGTATTTTTTGCATCTCCATATAACATAACGGTATTATCATTGGTAAATAGCGTATTTTCTATCCCAGAAAATCCAGTTCCCTTTCCTCTTTTTAATACAAAAACCGTTCTAGCATCAAACGCATTTATAATAGGCATTCCATAAATAGGAGAGCTCTCATCATCAAGTGCAGCAGGATTTACAACGTCATTCGCTCCTATTACTATTGCTATATCGGTCATCGGAAGTTGAGGATTGATTTCATCAGAAGTCTTCAGTTGTTCATAGGGAACATCCGCCTCTGCGAGAAGAACATTCATATGTCCAGGCATTCTACCAGCTACCGGATGAATCGAAAAGTTTACTTCCGTTCCATTTTCTTCTAGTTTCTGTGCAAGCTCTTTTACTGCATGCTGAGCCTGTGCAACCGCCATACCATAACCAGGAATAAACACAACCGACTGAGCAGCTTCTAAAACTAAATACGCATCCTCTACAGACATTGATTTAGGTTCTTTTGATGAACTGTTTTTAGATTTTGAAGAACCTGCCCCAAAACTTTTAAATAGTAAACTATGTAAAGATCTATTCATAGCTTTGCACATAATCAGTGTTAATATAAGACCCGATGCTCCAACTAGACAACCAGAAACCACAAGAACCGTATTGTTAATTGCAAAACCTGCAAAGGCTGCAGCAATACCTGAAAGTGAATTTAAGAGAGATATTATAACAGGCATATCTCCTCCGCCAATTGGTGTAACCATTGTGATTCCTAAAACAAGAAATATTACAGTAACTCCTATAATGCCTACAAGTCCAAACTCAGAGTTCATATACGCATATACAAATATTCCCAGTATCCCAAGTAATGACAAAATGCCATTAACTATGTTCTTCGCGGGTATTGCAAGCTGTTTTTTAAACATTTTTCCTGAAAGCTTTCCCCAAGCTACAATAGATCCTGTGAACGCAACCGCTCCTACCGCTATGGTAAGTCCCAGTGTAATTGCAGTAAATTCATTGACTACAGTCGGATTATGTACATAGCTAGATATTGCAACTAACAGTGAAGAAAGTCCGCCGAAACCATTAAATAAAGCTACAAGCTCTGGCATACCAGTCATTTCAACTTTTCTAGACCAAATCGCCCCTATCGTTGCGCCAATTAAAACAGCTACTATAATCCAAACATAAGCATTATCAACCATATTATTTGACCAAGCACTCATAACGTCACTCTCAAATAACACTGTAACTACCGCTACAAGCATTCCAAATGAAGAATAAAGATTTCCTTTTCTAGCCGTTTCAGCTCTTCCAAGTAGTTTTATTCCTCTTATAAAGAAGATACAAGAGATCATATATATTATTGCTATCGTACTATTCATATCTATTTCTCCCCTTTCTTCTTAAACATTCCAAGCATTCTATCTGTTACCATATATCCACCTACCACATTAATTGTCGCAAATACTATTGCAAAAAATCCGAGTACAGAACCCAAAGTTCCACCTATATTTATAGCAGTAACTGTCATAGCACCTACAACTGTTATTCCTGATATCGCATTTGTTCCAGACATAAGCGGAGTATGTAACTGTGATGGCACTTTTGAAATTAGTTCTATTCCCAAAAAGCCAGCTATAAAAAATACAAATATTAACATTACATCCATCCTATTTACCTCCCTCAGTAAATCTTTCGTGTATTATATTTCCATTATGAGTAAGTAAGCACTCCTTCATAATTTCATCTTCAAGTTTAATTTCTAACATTTTTGATTCCTTATTATAAAAATAAGAAATTAGAGAATAAATATTTCCTGATACCATCTTTGAAGCATCGTAAGGGACTTCTCTTTCTAACATATCTCCTGAGAGAATCGTGACACCGTTGTCTGTTATAACCGCTTCGTCTAATTTAGAACCTTCAACATTTCCTCCTGTTGAAACAGCCATGTCTACTACAATAGAACCAGGCTGCATAACGTCCAACATATCTTTTGTTATTAGTATAGGCGCCTTTCTTCCAAATACCTTTGCAGTGGTTATCACTACATTCGCCTTTTCGCAAACTTTAGACTGTGCCCTTCTCTGCATTTCAATCTGCTCATCACTCAACTCTCTAGCATATCCTTGATTAGTTTCACCGGTTTCTCCAAGATCAATCTTAACAAAATTAGCTCCAAGTGACTTAACCTGTTCTTCAACTACAGGTCTAGTATCAAAAGCATCTACCCTAGCTCCTAGCCTTTTAGCAGTAGCTATTGCTTGAAGTCCTGCAACTCCTATGCCTAGAATGAATACTCTAGCAGGTGCAATTGTGCCCGCAGGTGTCATCATCATTGGAAATATCTTATCCAATTTTTCAGCTGCCTTAATCACTGAAACATAACCTGCAAGCGATGCTTGAGATGACTGAACATCCATACTCTGTGCAAGTGTACTTCTAGGAATCATCTCCAATGAAAGTGCTGAAACGCCTTTTTGAGCAAACGAATTCAACATTTCTTTCTCATTAAAAGGATCCATATAACTTATATGAAGTGTTCCGGACTTTATACCTTCTATACTTGAAGGTTTTAAAATTCGAATAATGATATCAGCATTATCATAGCCCTCTTCATTACTTGAAATAATTTTAGCTCCAGCTCTCTCATACTCCTCATCTATATGACCTGACTTTATTCCAGCTCCCTTAACAACCGAAATATCAAATCCCATGTCAGACAATTTCTTGACATCATCAGGTATCAAACACACTCTAGTTTCGAAGGCGTCTTCTTCTCTACAAACTAGTAATCTATTCATAAAAACTCCTTTGTTATTTTTTTGTCAATATATAATATCATAAATTTTTTCAAATTACCATAAGCTAACTGATATTTTTTTAATTATTTTTTATATTTATAAATATTTGAACATAAAAAGACTAATTCCAAACAAAATAGAATTAGTCTTATCAATGAAAAAATAACTTGATTTTAATACCAAAAAATACTACTCACCCATTTTTTTAGCCTTTTCAACTGTCTTTCTCATGGCTTCAATTATTATTCCCCGAAAGCCGCTTGCCTCAAGATGAGAAATTGCCTCTATCGTAGTTCCTCCTGGCGAAGCGACGTTGTCTTTAAGAGTTGCTGGGCTTATCCCAGTTTCCTTTACCATTTTTGCACTTCCAAGTACCGCCTGAGAAGCAAAAAGATATGCTTTATCCCTACTCATTCCATTTAATACGGCACCATCAGCAAGCGCCTCTATGAACATATAGACAAGAGCTGGAGACGACCCTGCAACGGCAGTTGCGACATTCATCAACTTCTCATCTATTATTTCTACTTCCCCAACACAGGCAAAGAGTTCGTTGATAATCTTCAAATCTTTCTCCAAAATATTCTTGTTTGGACAAATAGAAGTAATTCCCTCACGAACCAGTGAAGGCGTATTGGGCATGGTTCTTACAATCTTACCTTCTATCTCTAACAGAGATTCGATATAGCTAATACTTATTCCCGGTGCAACTGTGACTAATATTTTACTCTGATCAAGGGATCCTTTTATCTCATCTATCACTGATTTATATATACTTGGCTTTACAGTAAGTAAGATAATATCACCTTTTAAAACTGCCTCTACATTATCTCTAGTAACCTCAACACCAAATTTATCGTGTAAGGCATTTCGTTTTTCCTCGCCTGGATTCGAAACTATGATATCGGTGGGTTTACACTTATCACTGGATAGCATTCCGCTTATTAAAGCACTTGCTATATTTCCGCCACCTATAAATGCGATTTTTTTCAAAATTACCTCCTAAACTTCTATGTATAATGTTATACTATAATTTAAACAGAAAGGAATCAAGTATTATGAATCGAAAAAGTAGGAATTTAAAAACAAATAGAATAGTAGTTAAAGTGGGAACTAGTAGTCTAGCTCATAAATCTGGTCTGATAAACTACGAAAAAGTAGAAAATATCATCCTTCAACTAGCTGACCTTAAAAATAAAGGAATAGAAGTTGTATTTGTTACTTCAGGAGCGATAGGTGCTGGAATGGGAAGACTTCAGCTCAGTAAAGAAAACTCTACTCTATCTCAAAAACAGGCAATGGCAGCCGTAGGACAGAACATCCTAATGCATATATATTCAAAGTTCGCATCTGAATACGGGTTAAATGTGGGACAAATTCTTATAACTCGAGAGGACTTTGAACATGAAAAAAGGAGTACCTACTCTAAAAATGCCATAATGACATTATTAGAACTGGGGGTCCTTCCAATTATCAATGAGAATGATGCAGTAGCCGTTGAAGAGATAAAGTTTGGAGATAATGATCAGCTATCGGCAATGGTAGCTAAACTAATAGATTCTGATCTTTTAATAATACTATCCGATATAGACGGACTATACGATAAAAATCCGAAACACCATCCGGACGCTAAATTACTTCCTCATGTAGAAAAAATAACGAAAGAAATGTTTGAATCTGCAGGAGATACCGTTTCAACTCTTGGAACAGGAGGAATGACCACAAAGCTATTGGCAGCTGAAATAGCTCATAAATCTGGTATAAAAACTATCATCGCAAATAGCAATGAAAAAAATGTACTTATGAGACTAATAAATGGAGAATGTATTGGAACATTCTTTGAATAAGGAGAAAATAAGATGATGAAATCGATTTGTAAAAGGGCTAAAAACGCTTCCTATGAAATCGTTGCAGTTAGCGATAAAAAAATAAATGAACTTTTATTACATATTTCGGATCTTCTACTCAAAGAAACCCAAAGTATTCTTACTGAAAATGAAAAAGACATTGAAGTTGGAAGAAAAAATGGGATTAGTGAAGTAATGATAGACCGTTTAAAACTTACAGAACAGAGACTAAGAGATATCAGTAAAAGTGTAAAAGAAATTGCCGAAATGCCATCTTATGTATCGAAAATGAAAGAGGAATGGACATTAAAAAACGGCATAGAATTAAAGAAAATAAGTGTGCCTTTTGGTGTGGTTGCAATGATATATGAATCTAGGCCAAATGTAACAATAGATGCAGGGGTAATTGCCCTTAAGACTCAAAATGCAATTATTCTCAAAGGTGGTAAAGAGGCCATTAACTCTAATAGAGCTCTCGCAAATATACTGAAAAAAGCTTGCGTAAATCTCGATATAAATCCTGATGTAATAGGATTTGTTGACTCGGTAGATAGGAATGAGGCAGAAAAACTACTAAACATGAAAGGGTATGTGGATCTCTTAATACCGAGAGGAAGTGCACGACTGATAAACTGGGTAACTGAAAATTCAAAAGTTCCAGTAATAGAGACCGGCGCTGGAAACTGTCATATTTTTGTGGATGAATCGGCTGACTTTGATATGGCCATAAATATCATTGACAATGCAAAAACCCAGAGACCATCTGTATGCAATGCAGCAGAGAAAGTGATAATTCACCGCTCTATCGCGGGTGAATTCATTCCAAAACTGGTAGAGCGTTTAAACGATAAAATTAGTTTTAGATCACATGAAAGTGCAAAAGAATTCTTTAATAATCCAGTCTTAATGAGTGAAGAAGAAACTTATAGCGAATATCTTGATTATATTTTAGGTGTGATTGTAGTTGACAGTGTGGAGGAAGCAATAAACTGGATTAACACCAGAGGAACACATCACTCAGATTCAATAATCACAGAAAATATTAGTAATGCAGAACTATTCGAAACGATAGTGGACTCAGCAGTTGTATACCATAATGCGTCAACTAGATTCACAGACGGCGGAGTGTTCGGATTTGGTGCAGAAATAGGAATAGCTACCAGCAAGCTGCACGCAAGAGGGCCAATGGCTCTTAGAGAAATGACAACCTATAAGTACATCTTAAGTGGAAAGGGTGAAATCAGAAAGTGAAAAATGTTATGAACCCTTCTAGAACTTATGAAAAATAAAACTTTCTATAAAATACTTTGGGCAATTGTATTGCTTTTTATTGCTGGAGTTGCAATGACTTATTCCCTCCGTTTTGATGATTACGACAATATCCAAAATACTTTTGGTACAACAGCAACAGGCAGATTGGCCGTTTCACCAGCAATTTTTATTGTGATTGTTGCGATAGGGATTTTCGTTATTACAATTTTTCCTATTAAAAAAATGAGAACATTTTCAACAAAGAAGAAATTATTGGTCGGTATTGGAATGTGGTTTCTACTCATTTTTCTCATATTTGCAATTATAGCTATCACACTTTTGTTTCAAATTTATATATTTGATTTTTTATCCCTAAATAATTATACTGTGTCTATTTGGATGATTTAGATTGATTCAATTTCTTTCATCCTTCAACTGGCGGAAACGTCTCTTGCATATCATTTGTGATAGCAAAAAAGTCTTCATTTGGTTTGACAATGTGTTTAACCCATTCTTTTTTGATATGCCATAAATTGGCTTGCACGCTAAATTCATTCCATTCATCGATGTCGAAAATGCGATGCCAACTAGCGACTATTTTTTGTTCGATTTCAGGAAACTGACCAGCGTATTTGCCAATCATAATACTGTATTCGTCATCAATACCCAGTTTTTTTAGCTGTTCGCCATATTGTTTAGCGTCTTTCTCGTCTTTGGCAACATAGAGGTTATTCAGTATGTAATCCCACTTGCCTCCATCAAAGTAAATCACTTCTTCTCTCGGCACTTCAAGACAATAAACCAGTTCTTTTGCAATCGGTTTTAGACAGTTGTTTTTACTAACCGAACACCAAATTGGGTAGTCGGTGCCGGCAGGACGGGGCACAATTTTTTCGGCAAGCGCTACAAAAACATCGTATTTTTCAAGAAAAAAATCAGCAATATCCATCATATGTAGTTTGATGTATAATTTTTTATTGGTGATAAAACCCTTACTTTGCAGTTCATAGTAAGAGTTTTCGTGCTGCCTTGTATACAGACAAATTTTATCCATAGCGCACCTCCTCATTATTAAAAATACCCCGCGCTAAATGATATTATCAGCTTCCAAGTGCCGTTCTAGCCATTCTTAATATCTACTGTTTTAAATAGTCCAGACTCTATAGCCCCCACTGGACAAACCTTTTTACACTTGCCACATCTAATACACTCTAAATGGTTAGGATCCTTAGTAGGATCCACATTCATGAGACAGTTTTTAGAACATCTTCCACATTTAACACACTTCTCAAAGTTCACAGAATATTTATACATGGATATTTTATTGAATAGTGAGTATATAGCACCGAGAGGACAAATAATCTTACAAAATGGTCTATACACTATTATGGATAATATGATTGTCCCTATCAAAATAATATTCTTCCATGCGAAAAGAAAGCCTATAGAGCCTCTCATAGCATCATTTAATAGTACAAGTGGTATTCCCCCTTCTAAAGTACCTACAGGACATATGTACTTACAGAAATATGGATCTCCATTTCCTATGTCATTAACTAGATACATGGGAAGTATTATTACGAAGACGGCAAGTATAAGGTATTTAAGTTTAATGAGTATCTTTTCTTTTGGCAGTCTTCTAATTTTTTTGGGGAAAGGTATTTTATTCAGTAAATCTTGAAGTAGTCCAAATGGACAGAGCCAGCCACATACAACTCTGCCCATCAAGCTGCCTATCATAATTAGAAAACCAGAAACATAGAATGAAAATACTCCTCCTCTACGCCCTATAACAGCTTGCATAGCCCCTATGGGACAAGAGCCAAGTGCTCCAACACACGAATAACAGTTGAGCCCAGGTACACAGATGTTTTTAAGGTTTCCCTTATATATCCTTCCAGTTAAATATCCACTTATATTTCCATTTGTAAAAAGAGCCCATATACTCTGAAAAATATGCCTAAATATATTTTTTCTAACCAATTCCTATACACTCCATACATATTTTAATAGCTTTATTAAGTACAATTAAATTCTCTTCTTTAAAAAGTACTCCAATTAGAACAAATATTACACCAAGGGCGAATACATAAACTGAATAATACTTTTTCATCTATTAAACTCTTCGTCTATTATTTTTTTCCAATCATCTTTTGACTTAGTACCTAAATAGCTCTTACCTACAATATTTCCTTCCTTATCAACGAAAAATGTATAAGGTATTGTATCTATTTTTGCCAATACTTTCTCAGTTAAATTGATATCGGAAAAAATAACTTTCATATCTACATTTTTCTTCTTCAAGAGCTCTGAGACGATCTTTCTTGAATCTTCATCAGGGTTTCCCTTCATATCCATATCAATATTTAAACCTACAATACCGACTTTCTTTTCCTTTAATTCATTGGATAATTCCGCTAAATCAGGAAGCTCTTGCATACAAGGATTGCAACTAGACGAAAATACATTTACAAGTGTAAGATCATTTTTCTTAAATATTTCTTCTGTGACCTCATTATTTTCTAAATCGACAGTTTTAAATGTTCCTATATTTTCAGACTTTACATTTTCTTTTTCTGACTGACATCCAACACTTACAAGTAACATAACAGCTAAAAGTGAAATTATTATCTTTCTTTTCATTTTATTTCCTCCTAAATAATCAAAGTGCAAAACTAATAAATTTTGCACTTTGAAATATATCACCATAGATGTTAAATCTGTGTTAAGTAAATTATCTTTTTAAAAAATATCCTTCACCTATTTTATTAATTATCGGATTATAGCCGAGTACATTTTTTATCTTCTTTCTGAGAGAAGTCAAGTGTACTCTAATTGAATTACTAAAATAATCAACTTCACTATCCCATGCATGGGCAATTAAATCCTCACTTGTGACTATTTTGTCTTGATTTATAAGCATATACTCTATGATTGATTTTTCTTTTTTAGTAAGTGAAACTTCTGTTTTTTCAGCAAATAGCGTTCTGCTTTTCGTGTCAAATTCTAAATCGCCACAAGAAAGTACTGTTTTTTCAAGTAAAAATTTTCTTCTTAAAAGTGAGGCTACTCTGATCTCAAGCTCTTTAAAGTGAAATGGTTTGGTAAGATAGTCACTAGCTCCTAAATCAAAGCCCTGAACCTTACTATCAATATCTGAATTAGCTGTGAGTATTAATACCTTAAGATTTTCCACACTAGAACCGACCTCTCTTAAAACATCAAATCCAGACATATCAGGTAGATTTAAATCCAGTATTACAAGATCATATTCCTCTTCTTCTATTTTTTCAACAGCAGTCTCACCACTTGAAACTACATCAACATAATAGCCGTCTATTCTAAGACCTTCCGCTACTGCATCTAAAAGTTCTTTATTATCCTCAACAACCAATAATTTCATAATTGTAGCCTCCTTTACTTCCTTAAGATAATCTCAAATTTACTTCCTTTAGGATAGTTTTTTGCAGCTCTAACTTCTGCCCCGTGATGTTCAAATACTTTTTTAGAAAAAGCAAGTCCCATTCCAATGCCTTCTACACCCTTAGATTTTGATTTCGATCTGAAAAAAGGTTTAAATATATTATTTTCATCACCAGCAATAATTCCACAACCGGTATCATTGATACTGATGTTTATACAATCGTATTTTTCTTCTAAACTCACATTTATTTTTCCACCAACGTCGTTATACTTTATGGCATTTTCTAGGATATTAAAAAATCCTCTATAGAGTAAAACATGATTTCCGATAATATTTATTTCATTCTCAAAAGATAAAACCATATCTATATCTTTTTTCTTAGCAGTTTCCTCTAAGTCTTGAAACAACTCTTCAAATAAAATACCAAGTGGAATAGTTTCACTTAGTTCTACCCTCTGAACATTTGCAAGCTCTATTATCTTACTTACTAGATTATTAAGCTTTTCAATCTGTATATCTAATTCCGATATAAGTTTTTCAGTGTCTTTTTCACTTTGTTTTTTCTTCATAAACACATCTATTTTTGTCTGAATTACAGATATAGGAGTTCTAATTTCATGTGCTATATAGGAAGAAAAATCCTTCTGCATATCAAATGAATTCCTAAGTTTATCCAGCATATAATTAAAAGAGTTTATAAGAATTTCAACTTCTCTAGTTGTGGATTTTAAGTTTATATTTTCAGTCAGATTATGTTTATCAACAGTGTTCATATGATTTGATAACTTCTTTAGAGGTAATAAAAACTTACCGAGTATGAAGTATGTGAGAAACGTTCCAGTAATAGTGGTAATTGTAGCTATTAAAAATCCATACATAATAATGTTTTCACTAAAATTATCAACACTGTATATATCAATAATCATCCCATCTATTGGAATTGAAATATTGTCAAGTGATAGTGATAAACTGTAATTTAATAACATTACTAGCAATGAACTACTTATAAGAAGAACGAATCCTACGAATACAGTCAATTTAATCTGCAAACTTTTTTTATTTGATTTTTTTAAATAATTCATTTTTCACCTCATCCGAGATAAGGGTATACCCTTATTCATAAAAAATATATAAAATATATTTTTACTTTTACATATAAAGTTAAAAACACTCACCATAATAGCAAGTGTTTTTAATAACTTTTAATATAAAAACTTATCTGCTTGACTTCTGTAAGTTTTCTATCACAAAGCCTTTCAGTCTGATTACATCCTTATCAAACTATTTTTACTCACTCATCCACTCTTTTAATTTCACGATAAGTTCTTCGACAGCTACACCAGATCTTTCAGACATTATTTTTACTGTAGCTTTTGGGATCATTACTCTAGCAAGCGGAGTCTTAAGCATTTTAAAGGAAGGATTGTAATCTATTAATTTTTTCTTTATTTCAGGTTTTACACCTAATATATCCTTAAGACGAGTATTTTCATTTATTTCAAATCCATCATCTACAACATCCGTTACAGATTCATCTTCTACCTTTTCTTTAGGTTTAGAAGTAGCTTCTTCCCAGTTTAAAAGTGTTTGAGATCCTTCAAGAGACCTTATATGAGATGCTTCCTGCATCATCTCTAAAACTCCTCTGTAATTCCCTTTTTCATCTCTTATCGCTATATAGATAATATATATAAATACACCCTCTTTATTTACCCAAAACTCTGCTCTACTCTGTTTTCCGCTTCGAAAAGCATCTATAATCTCCTCTACAATATGTACACTCTTTTGAGGGTGGCAATTTTTAACATCTCTTCCTATTGCAGATTTACTTCTAGGAAAAACTCTTTCAGCAGTATCACTATAGAACTTTACTTTATTATTCTCATCTACAAAAGATAAATCCACAGGCAAATGCTTGAATATCAAATTAATCTGCTCTAGTGTAATAAGACCTTCAGATACTTTCAGCTCTTCATTATTACTTGCATATCCGTGTTTTGCTAATAACTCTGCAAGTTCGCTTCCAAGATTTGAGTTTGTCTCATTCTTTTTCTCTTTTGGTAAGAACTTTGTCGGTTTTTGTATATTCGCATATCCTATTTCATCATCTCCTAATCTCATCTGTCTAAATTCCTCTTCACTTATAAGGTCGAGGCTAGTGGGATAAAGAATTTCTTCCTCCTTAGAGATGAGATCGAGTATGTCGTTATTTAATATTTCCTGATGTTTTTTTAATTCTTCAATTTTACCATTTTTAAGTAATTCGCTACCTTCATTTATTTCATCACGTATAAAATCATCAAGCGTCCACATTACCTTAGAAGGTCTATCAAAATCTCTTCTTTCTAGTTCACTGTATAGTTGATTTTGCTTTCTAGTATAGTGAATCTTATAGTTCATGAATTTTTCGTACTCATCTTCCCATTTTTTCTGATCAAATTCCTGAGCAATAAGTTCTGTTGTTCTATTGATACATCCTCGTATAATTTCATTTTCTAAGAGATAACTTCTAATTGGATGATCTTCCTCAAGATCAAATTTTTCTTTCTTTCTAACCTTGTCAAATATAGCAACCATCTGCTGTATCTCTTCCTTGCTACAAGGTTCTTCTTCAATGACTTTTAACTTTTGTTCCACAAAAGCAATTTCTGAAGCACTTACTTCACCTACTTTTTCAAGTATTTCGTTTTGTGCATCTTCCAAAGAAATTTTCCCCTGTTCATATCTTGTCTTAATATCTATAATTAAATCCATCTTATCATTATTCACACTTGTCAATAAATTTTTCATTTTCATCTCCCTATTAAGTTATTTTATGTCTTCAATATCTATATCAAGCCATTCAATAACTTCTTTGTAGATACCTTCATAGCTAAAATCTTCTCTGTGACCATAAACTTGCATAATATCATTTGCCGGATAGGTATTCACTTCTAATAATTTAGGGCCATCTTCATGTACCGCTATATCCCATCCCAAAAAAGGATACTCCGGCACTCTTTTTTGACCTTCGATTGCCATTTCCACTACTTCTTTGTAAAAAGGAATATTGAATCCTACTAGTTTTTCTCCTGTCTTTGGATGATTATAAAAATATTCTCCTCCCGTCTTATTAAAATAAGTATCTTGTTTAAATGCAGGTTTACAAATAGTACCTTTTTCATCGATAGGAGCATAAAACTGACCTGAAACAATATAACTCACATCTCCCTCACCCATTCTGCAAAGTGAAGGTAAAAGGTAAACTTCTTTCTCTTTATTTATAAGTGTATTTATCCTTATTGTACAAACACAGCCCGGTGAAATTTTTTCAAGTTCACTGTGCTGTACAATAAATTCTTCAATTACATCAACCTCTATATCTTTGAGATATTTCAATACATCATTCACGTTTTCAAACTCATTTTTATCAATTTTAAAAACACCCTTACCTGCATATCCTGAATCTTTTTTACCGAAAAAAACAGAATTTCTATCAATGAATGAGCGGATATATTTTTCATTTACCTCAGACATTAAAAATACTTCTCTTCTATATAAATCTCTAAATAAAATAACATTGTTTTTTTTGGTATCAACAAAAATTGTCCCTTTTTTAGGACTATTGACCAAAGCATTAATTTTGCTCCAATCTCTCGAGCTTAAAAATGTTTTCCTTTTTTCTTCATCTTTTATATAAGAAAAACCATACACTTGATAATCTAGCGCATCAAATCCATTCTTTCTTTTTTCTTTTAAAATATCCAATAAAGATTTAAGCCTTGAAGTTTTTGCTTTTTTTGCCTCTGCTTTCGAAGCCTTTACAATTTCACTTATAGTAGTAGACCATATTTTTAACTTTTTTATAATTTAATTGCCTTCCTTCCTTGGATTGATTTAAGTAGGGTTATGCTATCAGAATATTCAAGCTCTCCTCCTACAGGCACACCATGTGCTATTCTAGAAACCAAGATGTTCTTTTCTTTTATAATTCTGCTGATATAAAGCGCTGTGGCCTCTCCCTCTAGAGTAGGAGAATTCGCTAAAATAAGTTCTTCTATATTTTCGTTTTCTATCCGTTCTATTAGAGAGTCTATTCTAAGGTCTTTTGGCCTAACACCATCTAATGGAGATATTTTACCGTGAAGTACGTGGTATAAACCGTTATACTCATCCGTGTTTTCAATTGCTATTAGATCCCTTGAAGAATCTATAACGCAAATCACTTTTTGATTTCGCTTTTCATTTTTACATATCTCACAGTATTCATCTTCACTTATATGATGACACTTCTTACACTCTTTTATATTCTTTTTAGCATTTACGATTGCCTTTGCTATTTCTACTGCGTCACTGGAATCCATATCAAGAATGTCAAAGGCCATTTTAGTTGCAGTTCTCTTACCAACTCCGGAAAACGCCCCTAAATTTTCTATCAACTTTACTAAACTTTTAGGATAAGCACTCATTATAAACCTGGAATAGAAAGACCGCCAGTAAGCTGACCCATTCTTGAATTCATATCGCTTTCTGCTTTTCTTATTACTTCATTTACTGCTGAAATAATAAGGTCTTGTAGCATTTCTATATCATCAGGATCTACAACTGACTCATCTAATACTACCTCAACAAGTTCTTTTTCACCATTCATTTTAACGACTACAGCACCGCCACCTACACTTACTTCGTGTACTTGTTTTTTGGCTTCTTCCTGTGCTTTCATCATCTCTTCTTGCATTTTTTTTACTTGCTTCATCATTGAATTCATATTGGCGCCTCTACCGCCAAAGTTTTTTCTCTTAGCCATCTTTCCTCCTATATATCTAACTATTGTTTCCTATTAACATATTTAATTTTTCTTCTGTGCTTATATCATCAATTAGATGTATCTCAACTTCTAATTTTTTCTTATAGACTTTCAAACAAGAATCTGCTATTAGCTTTTTCATATCATCTTTGTTTAACGCTGTATAGTCAAAATAATCCTCTGCGTTTACCTCTACAATAAACTTCTTACCAACAATCATCTTCTTACCTTTTAATAGTTCAAAAAGTTCACTGCTTATTATATTTATATGATCCATCAAATCCTTTATTTTAGGTTTTGAGTGTCTCTTGCTCTTTTCATGCACAACCTTTTTTTTCTGTTGTGTTTTTTCTCTATTTTCTTCTTCCTTTCTCTCTATTAAAACGCTCTCGTAAAATGCCATCTCAATAGCTAGTTTCGTGTTGTCGGTAAACCTAAGTCCCTTTTCATAATTTGAAAAAACCTCCATTATTTTAAAGATTTCTTCACTTGTAACCTCTGAAAATACGTCATCATTTTCTTCCAGTTTAAATCCAGATACGCTCATGACAACCTCATCATTTTTAACATATCTTTTAAGGAGAATTGCTCTTAAAAAAGATAAAAACTGATTAAAAATTGAGCTAACCTCTTTCCCAGACAAAATCTGTTCATTAATTCTCTCAATTGCAACATTTAGTTCTTTTTTTACTATGGATATAAATAGTTCCCTCATTATTTCTGAGCTCAGAAGTCCAAGACTTTCCTCTACCTTTTCTTCATTGATATCTCCATTTGAGGTTGAGAGTGTCTTTTCCATATGACTTATCGCGTCTCTTAATGATCCAGAGGAATGTGAGGCTATCATTAACAGCGCTTCCTTGGTATACTTTATCTTTTCTTTATCACATATGTATGCGAGTCTTCCAACCATATCTCTGTCAGGTATTCGCTTAAAATTGTACTTTTGAGCTCTTGAGAGTATGGTTTCAGGAATTTTGTGCATTTGGGTAGTTGCAAGTATAAATACGACGTTTTTAGGCGGTTCCTCAAATACTTTTAGCAGTGCATTAAAAGCATTATTTGATAACATTTGAACCTCATCAATTATATAGACTTTATACTTGCTATATGTCGGCAAATATCTAGTACTCTCTCTAAGACTTCTTATGTCATCTACGCCGTTATTACTTGCCGCGTCTATTTCGATTACATCAATAAGAGAACTGTTTTCAAATGCTTTACAAGAGTCACACTTGCAACAAGCATTCCCATCTCTATTGTCGCTACAATTTATTGCTTTTGCAAAGGCTTTTGCCATTGAAGTCTTTCCAGTACCTCTTATGCCATTAAATATATATGAATGACCAAATGTATCAGTTTTCACCTGATATTTAAGTGCGCTACTAATATCTTTTTGACCTGCAAAATCATCAAAATGCTTTGGTCTGTATTTTCTGTAAAGTGCTAAATACGACATAACTACCTCTTGTACTTTTCTCTAGCATATTCGAGTGCAATAAGATCGTCTCTAAATGGAACTGGCTTTAGTCCTTCTACTATCATAAAGGGCTCACTTCCCCTTCCTGATAGGAGAACTACGTCTCCAGGCTCAGAGACATCTATTGCATGCTTTATAGCTTCTCTTCGGTATAAGAATTTCTTATAATTCTTATGCTTTATTCCCTTTTCAAGTTCATCTACTAATCGCTGTCTGTCATCGTCTCCTGGGTGATTATTGGTAAACACAACATAATCCGCCCTAGATGATATCTCTCCCATGATAGGAGCTTTTGTGATATCTCTACCTCTTCCCCACATGGCCGTAAGAAGTATGAGTCTCTTTTTCACCATTGGTTCTACTGCATCTATCAGTTTGCTAAGACCATCTGGAGTAAGTGCATAGTCTACTATAAGCGTTATCGGAAGCTCATCTTTTCCGACAAACTGAACTCTACCATCTACTGGTTTTAACATAGGAACTTTATCGACGATATCCTTTACCTCATAACCTTTTAACCACATTGTAATTATGGCAGGAAGGATGTTTTCGACATTAAACTTTCCAATAAAAGGAGATTCTACTGTGAACTCCCCTTCAGGTGAGTGAAGTGTAAAGGTAGTTCCGTCCCCTCTTAACTCTATATCCGTTGCATAGAAATCTGCTTTCTCCTCAACCGAGAAAAATACGCTCTCATAAGGAGATGCCACCTTTAGTTCGTTACACCACTTATCATCCTTGTTCAACACCATGTATTTTGTTTTATCCAGTCTATTGCCAAGCTGTGATAATAGCATTCCCTTCGTATATGCATAGTGATCAATATGTCTATAGAAATCCAAATGTTCATGAGAAATATTGGTGAATACTGCTATATCAAAGTCTATCCCAAATGTTCTACCGAGACTGAGCGCATGCGATGAAACTTCCATTACGAGATCATTAACATCATTATCAACAGCCGATTTAAATTGTTTTGTCAGACTAATTGTTTCAGGAGTAGTATTAATTAAAAGTTCACTTTTATCATTGATAAAAAAGCCATTTGTTCCTATCATTGCACTGCTACTACCAAGATTCATAGTCAGTTCATGTATCATCGTTGAAACAGATGTTTTTCCACTTGTACCAGTTACTCCAACGGTATTTATCTTAAGCGAAGGATAGTCGTATATTTTATTGGCAAACATGCTAGCAACTCTCATTGTATCACTTACAACCATAAGCCCAACACGATTAAAATCAAGCTCAACATATCTATCAGCTACGATAAATTTAACTCCCTTATCAATAACATCTGGAATAAATTTATGCGAATCAACAGTGAATCCTCTAGATGCTATAAAAACGGAGTTATCTTCAATTTTTCTAGAATCAATCGAAACATTAGATATTTCTTTAGGAAACTTTCCATATACTTTTTTTATTTTAACCAGATTTAATAAATCAATACTTCTCACAAAATTACCTCATTTTTTTTATTTACTAATACATTGTAACATATTTTTTTCAAAGAATTACCGTTTATTTTACATAACATAAATAAGGAGGTTAAGAATTTCTCAACCTCCTCATAGAACTCACATTAAACTAGTCTATTTCTTTCACCCAAAGACCGTGGAGATTACAATATTCATAAGCTCTCACTGCCTTTTCATCGGTCTTAAAGAATACTTCTGGACTTGAACCCGGTTCTAAGAATTCAAAATAATTTTGATTTTCTGTTTCAAGGCTAACCCAGTTAATATAATGAGCATCCGCCATCGGGTGTAAAGTCGAACCGACAATTATTCTGTATCCTCCCTCAACTTTTTCTACTACAGGTACATGTTTCTCCGTTGTCTCATCAGCTGAGTGCTGTTCAAGTTTTTCCATTGGCTTTCCACAACAGACCATCTGTCCTTTTCCACCCTCTAACATCATAGCGATGTTTCCACACTTGTCACATTTGTAAATTTCATATCGTTTTGTCATAATTTCCTCCTATTGTTAAAGACAAATGGTTTATACCCACTTAATTCCTCTATACATAAAAAAATCCACATATAGTGGATTTTATTGTTATATTACTGGTTCAATTAAACCATACCCTTCTGATTTTCTCTTATATACTACATTTACTTGTTCAGTGTCTGCGTTTAAGAAGACAAAGAAGTTATGTTCTAATAATTCCATCTGCATAGTAGCTTCCTCAGGTGACATGGGTTTTACGGGGAAATTCTTTGTTCTAACTATTCTGGAATACTCTTTTTCCTCAATCTCTTCATCCTCAGGTATTGAATCAAACCTTATGGACTTATGAGATTTATATTTTTTCTCCATAGCAGTCTTATGTTTTCTAATCTGTCTATCTAATTTAAGAACTGCATTGTCAATGCTACTTATCATATCGAAGCTTTCTTCTTCCACTCTTACAATGGCACCATTCTTAAGCGGAATTGTTATCTCGACGATCTGCTTGTTCTTAGCATGTGACAAGCTAACATGTGCTGTTATTTCACTAAAAAAATACTTTTCATACTTAGATAACTTATCCTCGATATGCTCTCTGTAGGCATCTCTCACGTTCATGTTTTTTCCAGATATTTCGATTTTCATAAAAATAACACCCCTTTCACATTACTTATCTATATGTACCCAGATTAGCAAAAATTATACTCCAAACTGCCAATTATTAGAGTAAAAAAAACATTCCTGTAAACTAAATAGCTTATATCCTATTAACTATAGAATATAAGCTATTACATCTTATTTTTTTAACTCAATTCGTGATCATATTATATGTTTCGATTTCTTTTTCCGTCATAATATGAATACCATCTGCTGGTGCCGAGTATATGGTAAAATAGTAAAAATCTTCTGCTTGCTTTTGAGTAAGACCAATACTTTTATAATAATTTATATACTCTAAATGGTTTTCATGTCCCTTAGGAAAATCAGTTGCTACTTCTTTTTCACCTGACCAAGAATGAACACCAATTTGAACATTTTTCCCTATTGTCCTTTTTACACCAGCAAGGAAAAAGTCTACTCCTCCAGAAGCTATCATTCCATTATCTGCTACATGAGTACCTATTTTTTTATCATGAACCAATTTCGATAATTTCAGATTCGCTTCATCATCTAATGAACCCCCACAATTTATTATTGTTATCTGCTTAATTTTAGGAAATTCATTTAGTAGCTTTTTAAAGTCATCAAGTGAAGAGGTTGTAATATCTCCATCCATTTCTACTGTCGTATCATCTTCTAACACTTTAAATATACCAGACTTTCTGTTAGCAGAACTATTACTAGAACTGCATGCAACTGCTAAAATGATTGTGAATGCTATCAAACAGATGACAATTAGTTTTTTTGATGTCTTCATCATGAACTCCTATTATTTAATATCAGTAGTTGCAACATCCTTATCAGTAAACCTAAGTATTTCAATGTTAGTAAGAGTATTTTCTCCATCTCTACTATTGTTATCTTTCACTATTACATCATCTCCATTTTTACTGATGTTATATTCAGAAGAACTACCTGAAAACTGTACGATATCATTTCCTTCTTTACCGTCAATTTTATTATTTCCTTTGTTTCCTATTAAAATATTATCGAGAGCATTTCCTTCAAGATTGGAATTCTTATCTCCAGTAAGTCTTACATTTTGAAGATACTGAGACTTGAACGTATATGGATTTGAAGTGTCTAAGCTCATTTTGAAAGTTCCTTCAAACTCAGGTGATATCCTCTCCATATATGTTAAATTTTCACCTAAAAAAGTATTTATTATCTCATAGGCTTTAGGGTCTTTTTCTTTCACATCTTTTCTTGTCTTTGGTACGTACATTCCCCACATTCCTTTATCACTCTCCTTATAGGCTTCCCATAAGCCGTAATAAGAATCAATTCCACCGACTATGTATTCCTGTTCTAAACTTCCTTCTTTTGACAACTCTATCATCCAGTCTTTCGATCCTAATCCCCAAATACCTTTAGAGCCCCAATCTTCTTTATTTTTAGGTATTACAGCGTCCATACTCTCTTTTATTTTATTTGAAAGCTCAGGCAGTGCGGCAGGATTCTTGGTTGTTCCTATACCGTAATCGTGAACCATATGAAATATTTCTTCATATGACGCATCTCTATGTGTATAGTCATTTTCTTGATACCATTTACTACCGGCAACTGGAAGCTCCATTTGATAAAGTGGTTGGCCCATTAGTGCTTCATCAGGTGTACCGCCATCTCCATCAGCTCCATTCGGCATCACGAGTGTAGCTCCTTTGTCAGCCATTGAGTTTGCAATAGCTTCCTTTTTATAATCTCCGAAATCTGTTAGGTAAAAACTTAGTACATTGTAAGCCTTTAACATCTGCTCATCAGTAACTTTATCAGCAGCCATTATTCTTATCGGCTTTCCATTTGGAGCAACATAGTCGATATACTTTGTGTAGTACTTCTTATTTACATCACTCAGTTTAGAATTATCTCGAACAATATCACTGGTATCTACATAGTTAACGTAGTTTTTATTCTCATAAGATGCTTCCTTTTTATCAACACTCTTCGCGGCCTCACTTGTTTCTGCTTTCGAATCGCTTTCCTTGCTTTCAGATTCTTTACTCCCACAAGCTGTAACACTTAGCAACAATACAGCCGCCAAAACAAAACTAACTATTTTTTTCATTTTTATATCCTTTCCCTTCTTATATCTATTTTATTTATATTTTTTTCTAAAAAAAAAGTGACACTTTATTGTTACCCTAAAATAACAAAATAAGTGTCAAAGAAGTGTCACAGTTTTTCACTAGACTAAACCCTCTTATGCTCTCTCCAAAATCGAATTGTCTCTTCTATATCTTCCTCGTTTTCAAATATATTCATTTTTTTACCAACCTCAATGGCGAAGTCAACATATGCATTCGCTCTTGCAGTGATAATATTTCCATCTACAACTACATCTAAATCTACCGTTATTGTTGATTGAACTCCGAACAAAACTTCTGTTTTTTCCAACAGATCAACACCAGCGCATATGGCTGATATAGTGACATTTTTCTTGTTTACCTCAGTTAAAAACTCATATACATCTTCCGTTTCTAATTCCCTGATATCACCACCTGGAATAATAACTAGTTCAAGTTCAGAAACATCTAAATCGATTAGTGATCCATCAACATTCATTGAGTATCCTTCCGTAGAAATAATAGAATTTCCATCTACTGAAACAAAGACAACATCTTTATTTCTAAACTTCAAGAAATAATTTAAAATTACTATCTCAAAGATACAACTTGAATTATAAAGTAAAACTGCTGTTTTCATAGTTATCTCCTATCATAAACCAATAATTTTATTGAGCATATCAAGATAATCTGCTACTTTCATGATTATTAAACCAACTCCACCCATTGCCCTATTACTGCAATGATCCATATGAAAATTTGTTAATTTGCCATCTTCTTTCGCAGAAAAAAGACCGATTGGTGGCATCACTATTCTGTTCTTTAAAGTCATGTCCTTTAAAGTAAAGTCACTAAATATTTTATTAGTTTTTTGTACCTATTTTCATTATTTTATATTGTTAAAATCCTATAATAAAGGAACTTCGGAAAATATACGATTAATAACTTTTATCTTATGTCTTTCTTGAAAAGCCCTTATATCAACCCCATTTTTTCTTGAAATGGAATCAATTTCTACACCTGCACTTTTAAACGATTCTTCGTTTTTCCAGCCCACTATAGATATATAGAGCAAGTAATCTCCGTCCTCTTTAGACTTAAACAGACGAGAATCAGTGTTACCTGGCTGTGCAGCAATCAGTTTAATGTGATCACTAAAAAAATCAATAAAAGCATTTTCTGATACTTTAGGAACTTCAAATTGATTTATAATAAATATTCTTTCTTTTTTTATTTTTTCCATAAAACCTCTCTTTCTTTTAAAGATATACCTTTTCGCATACAGACTCAAAATTTTTCTTTAACAGAAAATAAGCTCAGCGAATCAAAAACGAAGAAATTTCCGACTAAGTACCCTTTCTACTCTTGCTGATACACATTGTTGCCTATCTGTTTTTATTTTTCTCTGATATTATTTACATTTCTATTCATAAAATGTCTAACAAAGTTTTTAAAAGCCCAATTTTTAAAAGCTCCCAATTTTTGTTTATGTATTGCGTAAAACTCATCTGGTGTATCAAAAAGACCAAAATCTTGATTTACCCCTTTGTTTTGAATATATGTATTATTAAAATCCCAGTCTATTGGAGGATTTTCAAAATTGTCTGTGTAGACTCCAAACCCACAAAAAGTTGTTTTACATTCCTTATTTTTTACTTGTAATTTGTTCAGATATTTTTTATCGACAACCACACCTTCAACTGCATACCACTTTTCATCGATATAAACTTCTACCCAAGAATGCACAATATCTTGAGGTGTGAACAAATACCATAAACCTGAAATTGCGCCTTTTTGCAGTGCCTTATTGACTGTTGAACCATGAAGTCTATTTGGAATATTTAATGCACGCAGCAAAGCCATGAGCAAAGTTCCCTTTGTATTACATTGCCCATAACCGTCTTTTAAAACTTCTGATGCAGAGATATCATCACTAGAATTATATCCAAACTTAATTTCATCGCGAACGAAATTATAAGCTGCTTTTAGTTTCTCTTCTGTTTCTAATGTTTTCCACTTCCGTTCATTAATTAAATCTTGGATATGTTTATTGTTATAATCAAGAATCTTGGTTTCTTTTAAATAATTTTCCATATCGTATCCTTTCTACTATCGTACTAAAGATATCATAAAAAACTGATAAAACTAGAACAAAGGAAGTTTTTCATTTTTTATTTATTAGCCAAGCATGTAAAATGGGGTTTCCTACAATTAATATCAACCCATATATATGATGAAACACTCCAGTAAAAACAAAGAGCTCCCCGTACCAACCCGTAATAATTGATTGATAAATTACATATACTAGTGTTATAAAATAAACCAATAATGTGGGTATTGTGAATTTATTAAATTCCTTGAAGCTATATATAATGGATAGTAACCCTACAAAGATAAATGCGTTTACCAGAGAATTTGTTTGAACAAAGTTAAGACCTCCAGCAAAAGTGAAATTTTCAGAAGAAAAAGACCATATATTTAATACAATATGAGGCAGAAATGTTCCTATAAAAATTATGATATGCGAGTTAAAATATGTTTTAAAATCAAGTTTTTTATATAAAAACAAAACAAAAAGAACTACGAATACAACAGGTATAACACTACCATCGATTCTCCCCAGCAAGAACTCAATATTTCTACCCATGTATAAATTATCATTGTATTTATCGATATACATCGTATTTTCACGAGCTAAATAATTAAAAATCCACAAAGCGGAAAAAATTATATAATATAGCGAAAGAGCAAGATATATTTTTTTATCCTTATTAAATTTCATGATAAACTCTCCTTCAACCCTCTATGTCTATCTAGTCTTCAACTTTTAATTTTTTTAATAAACTCTAATACCTTTTCTTCAATAATATTTATCGTCTTTATAAACTCCTCATCCCCTTTACCACTTGGATCATCAATGCCCCAGTCCTCTTCTTTAATTTTTGGATCCATAACAGGGCAAACCACGTTACAACCCATTTTAATCACATAGTCGACTTCTGGAATATCTTCCAGCAATTTAGATTTTTGCGTTTTTTCCATATCAATTTGATGCATTTTTTTCATCATTCGAACAGCATCTTGATTGATCTTATCTCTTAAAACTGTGCCTGCTGAATAGACATCTAACAAATCAGAACCATATTTTTTGGCAAATGCTTCAGCAATCTGGCTTCGACACGAATTGTGAACACATATAAATGCAACTTTTTTCTTCATAATATCCTCGATTCTTTTATAAGCTTTTTTCTGCTATAACTTGATATGAAACTTCCAAAGTATACAGAAAAATTAATTAAAATAAGACCTCTTTTAAAAATTTAAAATATCCTCAGTAAAATGAGATTCCACTACTCCATAAAACAAATGATCGCGTTTTCTTCTAAACGAATCAATCCATTTCTTATCTTTATCGGAAAACTCTGGGTATGCAAGAACTAAAAGAGCTGTATTCTTTTCATCTTCATAGTTTTATTATTTCCTTCCAAGCAAACTGCTATTCATTTCTTGTATAGTATATTGATTTACCTTTACCGTGTCGTTTAATTACGCTTGAATCTACCAATTTAAGTGCTGATAACAGTTTATTTTTAAATGTTTTGTAAACAACTGCCAATTCTTCATCTACTTATCATTGTTATTATCATAATCCAATATTGATAAATATATATCTAAGCGTTCATTTATATATTTAGCAAATAAATCAGACATAGCTGACAGATTATTCTTTACATGATACTCATCAAAGGCATCATAATATTGCATTCTATCAGCATATTTAATGTCTATTGGTGGGTATCCTTGTTTCATTAATTCTAAATTAATGAGGAGTCTGCCTGTTCTTCCATTGCCATCAATAAATGGATGTATTCCTTCAAACTCAATATGAAATCTAGCTAATTTAGTCGCTATATCTTCTGTGCTTTTCTTATAGTTATCTAGTAATTCTTCCATTTTAGGAACTATTAAATATGGCTGTACTGGCTCATGGGATGCACCCATAATTTTAACCGGAATTCTCCTATATATTCCTCTATCTTGTTTCTTATCTGCTAACACAAGATAATGAATATCCTTTATCACCTTTTCCGTTAATTCTACATTCTCCGATACTAATTCTCTCACATAAATAAATGCTTCTTTATGACCTATAACTTCAAAATGTTCTTTTAATGACTTCTTATCAACTGTTAGCCCTCTGAGAACCATATCTGTTTCTCTCAGCGTGAGAGTATTGCCTTCAATTGCATTAGAATTATATGTATATTCTGTCAAAAACTCTTCATTTAATCGTTCCAACTCTCCGGTTGTAAATGGTCTTTTAGATTTAAGTATCTCTAATTTTTCTTCGATTCTAATGATAAGCTTATCTGTTTTCTTATATCTGGCATCCGTAGGTTTAATTGCATCACTAGGAATTTTCCAACCTCTGCCAACTTGGAATGCACCATCAATTCTGCCATCCCTACATAAAGTTCTTACTCTTCTTTCTGATATTTTCCATTTTTTTGAAATTTCTTTTACACTAGAATACATACTACCAACTCCTTTAGGTGCATTATAACAAAATAGCGGAACAATATCAAATTAACGGAATAATATTTAAGTTTATCGGAATAATATATGATTATATATACAAGTTTTCCTCTTTTTATAATACCTACTGTCAAGAGCAATGAATATACATATAAAATAATAGCCGTGTCAAACATTGCTATTTAACACGACTAATATGGGACTTATTTTACACACTACCACAAATGACAATTATTAATTGAAGTAGGAAATTTCGTTATTCAATATGAGTACCTGATTATATTTTTCTCATCACCCCACAGTTTATTTTCACAGTTTATCGGCAGTTTGATTTACTTCCTCATATCTAAAACAACCTACCTCATGATCATTAACTATCCCAACTGATTGCATAAATGCATATATTATTGTAGAACCGACGAAACTCATTCCTTTCTCTTTAAGATCCTTTGATATTACATCTGATAAATCAGTTTTAGTTGGCACTTCATCTATATGGTTGAACTCGTTTTGTGTAGGTTTTCCATCAACAAAAGACCAAATATACTTAGAAAAACTACCATATTCTTTTTGAATTTCTAAAAAGACCTTTGCATTGTTGATTGCAGACTTTATTTTACGTTTATTTCTTATAATACTTGGATTATTTAGTAGCTCCTCTTTTTTAACCTCATCATATTTAGCTACTAACTCAGGGTTAAAATTGTCAAATGCCACTCTATAGTTTTCTCTTTTCTTTAGTATAGTAGACCAAGAAAGACCTGCCTGAGCACCTTCTAGTATAAGCATTTCAAATAGGAGTCTATCATCAAACACAGGTACTCCCCAGTCCTCATCGTGATACTCTATATAGAGTTCATTATCCAAATCTACCCAAGCACATCTTTTTAGATCTTTATCATTTTTCATTTTTTCCCCTTTTTCCCATTTGTCTCTCCACATTTACCTTAGCATCTCAGGTTCTTTTTCGTTTGCTCTGTCTTTCCTCTCCATAAAGAATAGTAATACAAATTTATCTTACTAGATTGTAATAAACTCTTGAAGTGAATTTATAAAATAATCCATATATCACGAGGCAAGCTAAGCTAACTAAAGCATATATCTTCATTAATTCTAATACATCTCTCATTCCAAATATTATTAAAAGTTTTGACAACAAACTAAACGCAAACACGGTATGAATAACTGCTACACCAATTGGTAAAAAGAATATCCATAAAACTTGTTTTTTTATTGTCTTTTTAATGAGTTTATCTTCTAAACCCACTTGTTTCATGATAGAAAACTTTTTCTTATCAGCATACCCTTCTGAAATCTGTTTATAATATAGCATAAGTGATGTCCCGATTAGCATGACGATACTTAGCATAATACCCAGCGATAAGAAACCGCCATTAATGGAGTAATACGCATATTTTATCGACTCAGGTGTTTCGTAAGTTAAGTCATATTTACTAAGTATACTGCTTAGTTTATCCTCGTTCTCTTTAGAATTATTCTCTAGGCTTACTTGCAATTCATAAGTAAAGTCTTGGTATACATAGTCTTTCATTTTTCTATCATACACCTTAAAATACTGTTGCATTTCTTCTGCCTGTGTATCATTTGCAACGATATAAAAAGCATTAACTCCAAATCTAAAAAGCTCTTTAGAAGAATCTATTTTTTCCTTCACTTTAAAATCTTCGTCACTTAATTTCAAGATTTTATCATCGTTAAAATCCTTTATATTTGTACCTAAAAAAATTTCTCCAGATTTTAAATCTATTTTTTTGTCTTGATAACTATTATAACTAGATAATGGTTCTATTATTAAATACACTATATTTGAAAAAGAATCCTTTTCATTGCTTTTCGGTTTTTCTAAAAACTTAAATTCTTGATGTTCATATATTGAAGGAACCATTAATGTTTTTTGCGTTTGCTTGCTCTGAATAGATAAATTGTCATCTAAATCATCTATAACACGATTAATGTTTGATTCACTGATACCGTTGGTTAAATACTGCTCACTAATGACAGCAGAAATGTTGTTGTTTAGACTAAAGTAGACCGCCATTGTCGTCCCAATGGTAATGATAAGTCCTGTGCAAAGGATGCTTATCCCTGCAAGTGATATGGCGTTAGATTTCATTCGGTAAAGCATACCAGATGTTGATAAAAAGTTGTTTGGTTTTAAATAAAAGCGTTTGCTAGTTTTGAGTCTTTTCAAAATCATAATACTCAAGCTAATAAATATCAAATAAGTAGCTATCATAACCAACAATACGGCAATAAATAGATTTCTAATACCATTTAAAGGATCCTTTGTTGTAATTGATATATAGTACCCTATTACGAGTAGAATAAAGCCTATTAACCCTAATAAAACTCTTGATTTTGGTTCTCTCTCATTATTTTTTGCACTTTCAAAAAGACCCCTTACAGTAGTCCTTCTAATCTTAATACCTACTAGTAATCTTGATAAAGTATATATCACTATAATTATAATAAAAACTATATATGCTGATGTAACACTAAATGGATACTGCATTATAGTAGCACCTGTGTCTTTCATTAAAGTATTTATCAATTTAAAACCTATTATGCCAAAAAGGTATCCAAGAATGATAGAAAAAGGAACTACGATAAAAAAATTGATAAGCATCTCATAAGTAATCATTCGCTTTATATGTTTTTTTTCTAATCCCAGAACACTATATAGACCAAGTTCTTTATATTGACTTTTCTGAGAAAACTTACTTGCATAAAGTACAAATATTACGGTAAAGATTGTACATAAAATAGCCGCAATACTCATAAGAGTTGGTAAAGTCTCATGTCTTGTCTGAACATATTCATTTCCAATTAAAGAAAACATGACAAATTCCATAGAAAATAATAGTATATTTGCAACAATGTATGGAAAAATTATTTGCTTTCTAGATTTTATACTTTGAAGGGTAAGTTTTAAAATAAGTTTATTTGTCATTTTTTTCACCCCATTCTCCAAGCATAGATAGACTTTCAGCTATTTTTTCTTGAAATTGTCTAGAATTCAAATCACCTTTATAGATCTCGTGAAAAACGATTCCGTCTTTTATAAATAGAACTCGGTTTGCACCAGAAGCTGCCTTGATAGAGTGAGTGACCATCAAGATACTATTTCCCAATTTGTTTAAATAATTAAATACACCAATTATCTGTTCAGCAGTTTTAGAATCTAGTGCACCTGTAGGTTCATCGGCAAGCACTAATTCTGGAGCACTTACTATTGCCCTGGCTATGGCTATTCTCTGTTTTTGACCACCAGAGATTTCATAAGGATATTTCTCTAAAATTTCTTCGATAGCTAGTTCAGAAGCAACTTTTTCAACTTTTTTTTGAATCTCACTAGCTTTTTTATTGGATAGGACTAATGGTAATGAAATATTGTCCCTATTTGAAAGCGTATCTAAAAGATTAAACTCTTGAAAAACAAATCCCAAATAATTCCTCCTGAAACTTGCTAACTCAGAATCGTTTATTTCGTTTATTTTTTTACCTTTCAAGATTACACTGCCCATCGTCGGCTTATCAAAACTGGCAATGATGTTTAGCAAAGTCGTCTTACCACTACCACTCTCACCCATAATCGCGACAAATTCGCCATCTTCAACTTGAAAATTTATATTTTGAAGTGCGTGAACTTTCATTTTTTTTGTTTTATATACTTTTTTTACATTATTTAATTTTAATAACATTTCTCTTTCTCCTGTATTTTATATTTGTAATATAATGTTATCGCTTAATAAACGACACTGCATTCATTTAACATTACAAAAAGAAAGAAAAACCTTACAAAATTGTAAGGCTTAAAAACTAAAACTCTACTCTAAACTCTGTTCCTTTATTTATCTCGGATTCTACAGATATTTTATGATTTAATCGTTTAGCTATTTCTCTCGCTAAGTATAATCCTATTCCACTTGACTTTTCATTGAGTCTTCCGTTAAATCCAGAGTATCCTTTATCAAATATCTTCTCTATGTTTTCAGACAAAATACCGATTCCCGTATCTTTTATAGAGAGACTATTTATTTCTTTATCATATGTAATCCAGATCATTCCTTTTTCAGTATATTTTAACGCATTATTTAATATTTGTTCTATTACTATACTCAGTAGCTTCGCGTCCGTAAGTATCTGTTCATCTATTTTTTCATACTGTAAATTTATTTTCTTAGCGATAAATTGCATACTGTACTTTTTTATAAGTGGTGTAATAATACTATCAAGGGTAATATTTGAAAAATCCATATCTTTATCTGGACTAGTTATTTTTATATAGTTCATCGCCATTGAGGTGTAATTCTCTATTCGTAAAAACTGGTTTTTAAGTTCTTCTTTTTTTTCTACAAAATCATCTTCTAATAATAAATTGCCAGCAGTTATTGGTGCCTTTATCTGATGAACCCACATTAAAAAATATTCTTCCAAATCACTCTGCTTTTTATCCGCTTTTTCAAGTAATTCTTTAAGCTCTTTGTTGTCATTACTTAATTTATTTATAACATTAGTTTCTTTATTACTGAAAACATATAGAGAGAAAAGTGAAAAACAAACATAGATAACCGATAAACCGAAACCTATGTAAAATATCGTTAACTCTAAATCAAACAAAACAAATAATACCAGAAATATTAAAATACAAATTAGAGGACTAATGATTGCTATTTTATAATTCTTAAATTTCATAAATCTCCTTAATAAAATATACGATATCCTACATTTCTTTTTGTTTCTATAATATTTTCCAAACCTAATCTCTCTAATTTCTTTCTTAATCTTACAATGTTTACCGCTAATGCGTTGTCATCAATAAAATTTTCATTTTTCCAACACTTATTGAGCAATTTATTTTTTGAAACAAATTTTTCTGCGTTTTTCATTAACTCAATCATTATCTGTAATTCTGTAAACGTCAAGTCGATATTTTTATCATTATAATAGACAGACGATTTACTGATATTTAAAATGATTTCTTTATAAATAAGACTATCAAAATCTCCACTCATTTCATAAGTTCTTCTGAGTAGTGCTTTAATTTTTGATACCGTTATACTCAAATCTATAGGCTTGCAAATATAATCATCTGCACCCATTTGCATAGCACTTATAATATCACTTTTTTCATTTAATGCAGATATAAATATAATTGGAACATTTGATATTTTTCGAATCTCGCTGCATATATAATAACCATTCACATTGGGCAGTCCAATATCTAGTAAAACAAGTTTTGGATTTTCCCTTTCAAACTCAGAGATAACGTTAGCAAAATCTTTACATATAAACGCATCATAAGCCCATTTAGATAGCTCATTTTTAATAGAACTAGCTATGACAAAATCATCTTCTATAATCATTATTTTCACGTGTAAAGAACTCCTCTCGTTTTATTCCTATCATCACACTAAATTCACGTTTTATCAACTAGTACATTCCCTATTTTTTCTTATCTAAAAATCTCTTTTTCGGTACATCTTTTTTGAAACCATAATAGAGGTAACAATTAAGAAGATAGATAAAACCAGTATTGTTGTTGAAACGATAATAAACAAATTACCATTTTTTCCTATTTTCATTATAATATCTAATATTTCTTTTTTAAATACCGAAAAAATATATACACAAATTCCCAAAAACATAAATGGTAATATTGCCAAAGTTTTAGCTTTGGTATAGCCATATTTAAAATATAAAGGATATTGTAATGAAACTATAAATATAAAAGCAAACTGAAACATAAGTATAGTCTCAATAACATCTTTAGAAAAATTAATATCATGCTTTAATACTAAAGATGAAACAAAAAATAAAATTAATCCTACTACAAAACTGAAGATTGATAGTAAGAAGGCTGAGATATATCTACCATAAACAACATTATAAGTTTTTATTCCGAATATTCTATATAACGAATCTATACCAGATTCATCTCCTACTAAAAATGGATACCCTGAAAATATAGTAGCAAAGAGAATAGACATCGTAAAAACAATTGTTGGTCTGTTCCCAAGAAAAGAATAAAAAATACTTAGTACCACAAAAAGCAATATATTTTTTATGGTCAAATACGGTTTAATAGAAAAATAGTCTAAACCTATCATTTTTTTTATATCATTCATTAGTTTCTCCTTCCATACAGAATTATAATTTTATCAATTGTTGGTTTTTCTTGTATTAATTCTGTTTTAATTAAACTCAATTTATCTTTGAGAACTAGACATTCAAATCCCATAGAATTTAATTTTCTGCCACAAATGATATCAGATGGAATATCTTTTAATTGTTCCTCATATCCTTTAAGAACAATATATTTATCGACGAAATTATCTTTGGTATCAAAGGTAACTAGTTTACCGTTGTCTATAAAAATAATGTAATCAGCTATCGCTTCTAAATCCTGAGTAATATGGGTAGAAAATAAAACGGTATTATTTTCATCTTCTATAAATTCTTTCATAATATCGGTAAATTCATCTCTCATACTTGGATCTAAACCACTTGTCGGCTCATCTAATATAAATGTTTTTGCACCATGTGATAATGCAATAGCTAACATTAATTTAATTTTCATACCTCTGGATAAACTTTTGACTTTTAGATTTTTATCAATTCCAAATCTATTTAAATAATTAAAAAATGCTTCACTATCCCAATTTTCATATCCAATATGCATTGTGGAATTGACTATATTCATAGTCCAATCTTTCGCTAAAAAGGGTTCATCCATTATTATTCCTATATCTTGTAAATATTTTTTATCATCTATCGTATTATCATCATAAAATATTTTACCGTTATCTACATTTATCAAGGATAGTATCGACTTTATTGATGTGGTCTTCCCCGCTCCATTCTTACCTATGAATCCTGTAATATAGCCTTTTGGAATATCAAAGGATATATTGCTTAACTCAAATGATTCATACTTTTTTGAAACCCCATTTAATGCTATTCTATTTGCCATGCTTATCCTCCATATAAATGAAATCAAATAATTCATATAGTTCTTCTTTTTTTAAATCTAATAATTTAGCCAGTTTACAAACTTTAATTAAATGTTGTTCTAATTGTTTTTGTTTTTCTTCTCTCCTTAATTCTCTATTATCAGATACCACAAAACTACCTAAACCTTGCCTGGTTACTATAAAACCTTCACGTTCTAATTCATCATATGCTTTTTTTACTGTCAATATACTTATTTTTAATTGACTTGCTAATGAACGAACTGATGGTAATTGTTCATCCTCCTGAATGCTACCATCCATTATCATTTCTTTTATTGAATTTTGAATTTGCTCATAAATTGGAATACTGCTCCCGTTTGTAATTAATATTTTCACTTTATCTATCTCCTGTGATAACAGTATATAACAGTACATAACTGTGGTCAAATATAAATACTATTTTTTCGGAAAAATAACGCCCATTCTAGATTCTAGAATGAGCTAAATCCTGTAATAATTTATTTGATTTATCTTGCAGTTCTTAATGATTATAAGTATTTTTTTAGTGTACTAACTCAACTTGGTTTTTAATTGTCGCATATACTGTTGTAGTATATATGACACCTAAAGTCAATGATGTCTACTATGAACTTATAAATTCTAATTTAACGAATAAATAGTATAGTATTTGTGGATTAGTACATAAAAAATAGAAAAAATTTTGCTATTTCCGAACCTATATTTACATATTTCATTTTTCCCATTTTCAAGGACTTCTTATTCTTATAATTTCATCAACTCCTTATAATTTTGAGCATAAAAAAAGAACAACATTTAAGTTATTCCTAATGAACGAACTGGTTAAGTGTATATGCTGTAGCGGTTTTGAAACACAAATATTTAAAATTCGTACGTTACCCGCCATAGCCTGATATACAATGTTAGCCACTGGCATATTAGAGTCCCAATGTTAAATCGTCTTTTACTTTATGATACATTAAAGTTGCTTTTATACATTTTTTCAGTTCTGCAACGGGCACTTCTTGGTCGAACCGAAAAATGATAGCTCTGTTCTTTTCATATTCAAATAACTCTCCGAACACGAATTTAAAAGTTTCCACCAATCTACTTGTACATTTAAAATACATTTGATATTGATCTGGTGTCTTTTTTTTCCAATCCATTCGCAAAGTACTTCCTGTTTTAGTTAAAAAACTTGGCTCACCCCATTTTAACGTTTCTTCCAAATCTGTAATCTCTGGAATTTCTTTGGCTGTTTCAATGACTAATTCTCTTAAATGATTCAATTTGTCTCGAACAAAGTCGGGATAAGTTTCCAACTTTGTTTTAAATTCAGGGCTTGTAGTTATTTTTAATTCACTCATAGTATTCTATTTTACTCCAACATAAAAATCTACTTCTGCGTTTGAGGGATTCTGTGCTTTTTCTCCAAATACCTCAAAGTCTAAAATTTTCCAAAATATAGTATAAGATTTGAAACAATCTACTTTCTTTCATATAAATTACCTTTTCTCCTGTTTGCTTTTTCAAAAATACCTTATAAAACTTCATCTGGCAAATATACAAAGGGATTTCCAACTATTATATCTAAAGTTGCTTTAAATTTATACATAAACAAATCCTTTCATTTATATATAACTTATACCCAATAAAAAATATATTCTGGTAAAAAAATAAGACCCCCAAAATGGGAGTCAAAATTTACTACTCTATCTTAGTTTTAGTCAACATTTACCTTCCATGTAACGCCAAATTGGTCTACAAGTTCACCAAATCCTTTTGCCCAAAATGTTTCTGCATATGGCATAATCACATTTCCTTTTTCAAGCAAAGCATCATAAATTTTCTTACCTTCATCAAAGTC
>PDWI01001124.1_pt1 | contig 43288 bp, 18 predicted proteins | sample 1430891 | NCBI WGS metagenome assembly PDWI01 (sample SAMN01162508, study PRJNA174530) | Oral metagenome, whole genome shotgun sequencing project. | biome: Marine environment; feature: Marine mammal; material: Swab sample of the gingival sulcus; isolation source: swab sample of gingival sulcus... | reverse complement strand
AGACTGGGTATTTTCCCGTTGAGGATGAAGCCCGGCGATCAACCCTTTAAGCTGGCCTTCGGCCCGTTCCAATGCCTGTTGCAGCCGGGATTTTTCTACCGCTGCATCGCCGCCCTCCTCTTTTACCGGAATATCCGGGCGGTGATTATGATAAATAACGCCCGTACAAAGTCCTGGTGAGGAAGAAACACCGATAAAAAGATTTGGATCATCAGAGACGGCAGCCTTAACAGCAGGTTCTGTACTCACTTTTACCGCTGGTCTTTTTATTGTTTCTCCAAGACCGGATTCCAACAGCCCGGTCAATTTCTTCACCGCCTTCTCCGCATCGTCCCCCCAGGCAGAGAGGATGACCTTGTCGCCAAACTCAATCTCCAACGTAAGGATTTTAACCGGGCTGATGGCAGAAACTTCTCTGCCGTCTTTCATCAAGGTTATTTTTGCATTGAACTTCTTAGCCTCTGCGGCAAGAAGAGCAGCAGGACGGGCATGAAGCCCATTTGCGTTAAGGATTTTTATGGGCGAGGAACTGATTTTTTCTCCACCTTCTTCCTGCTGATCCCCTTTAACGCAGGCGACGACAAGCAGCTCTTCCCCCGCTTCTATCCGCTTGCCAACGGGGGCAGTACGAACAACCGTTTCTCCTCCAGCAAAAACAATTTCCGTAAGCAAACTCCTGGCATGGGTGGCCAGATAATCCGGATCAAATTCAATAAGGGCATCCCCTGCCGCAACCCGGTCTCCCTCCTTAACCCTGGAAGTAAACCCTTCACCCTTCAGATTTACCGTATCCAGCCCAATATGCATCAGGATCTCAACACCCTCCTCACTGCGGACAGTAACAGCATGGCCTGCACGATGAAGCTGGATGATCTCCCCGGCACAAGGAGCCTTTAAAACATGGTCAAGAGGATCAAGGGAAACACCGTCCCCAACCATTTTCTGTGAAAAAACAGGGTCAGGAACCTGATCCAGTGAGACAACAACCCCTGTCAGCGGGGCGTTAATTCTGAAATCTACCATAGGACACTCCTCTACTCTAAACAGCCGGCAACCCTATTGTCTATGGCTGTTGATAAAATGTTTCCCACACAAACGAGAGGAATTTAACCTCTCTATTCACGCAAGAAAATTCAAGCATACCATTAAACTTAGGGTTAATTAACTAAAACTTCCATTTTTTTGATTTAAACACCAAAATCATGGTACCTTGAATAGAAGAGGATCATATTCACCCTAGAGACAGAGCAGAGAACTACTGCAGCCGACTAACAATTTTTTAGATATACGGAGATGTCACTTTTTTTTCTTTCTCAAATTCTTGCAGGCCTCGCCCTTGGTATAGGTGCTCTCAGTTCCGCCTGAAAAATTATGAATTATTATGGTGAGTTCTTCTCAATATGGGCTTAGCGTCTAAAAACCTTTGAATGAGCAAGGGGGGAAATAGCGCAGTAGTTCTACTCTTTACTATCAAGGCTCTCAGTTTTTGGGAATTATAAAACTTCACCTAATTGCCCGCCGGTTTCGGTCGGCTAAGTGGGAAAATAGGTGAAGTTCTATTGAAACATACGCACTTTTCTATACACACTGTTTTCAAAACATTTTTTACATACTCAAGACGACAAAAGATATGCTCAAGGCCTCTCCAATCCCTTTACAACGAGCCATCCTGAACCAGCTTTAGCCCTATTTAATAAGAGGAGCATTACTGCATATAGTAGATCCGTACAAAACAAGCTCATATTTTCACAACCAAACTACAACAAATTTTTCTTCTTTTTTACTGCAGTTATCAAATTGTTTGCCATAACATATTCAGGTAAATGAAGAACCTGTTCAAGAGTACGTTTATCCCTCAAAGCAAGGGTTTGCTCGTGATCCTTTCGAAAAAGATAATCACCTATGTAAAAGTTCTTTTCCAGCCCCAGACGATCTCCATTATATGGTGTAACAATTTGTAAAAGAAGAAGATAATCTTCCATATACTTCTGCTCATCATGATATATGACATCCCTAAGGTCCAGACGTGTAACATCGAGGAGGAAACTGTGTACAGGAGAGTGATTATTTTCAACAAAATCCTCATAAGTCGTTCCATACTCAAAAGCTCTGCATCGCTGCCTGATAACCTGGCCAGAACGACTAGACAAGGCTTTGTAAACCCGTGCAAATGCAATCGCTTTTCCCGAAAACTGCAAACGTTTTATCAGCCAACTCCAGGCATGAGAAAAAAGAAGATCATCCGCATCCAGAAAAGCAGCATAACGCGTTGTAACCTCTTGTAATGCCTCATTCATCATTTTAGCGCGCAGATCACCTCTGCCATCCAAAGAGTGATAAAACTTCACCTTCACGGGTAAATCCCACTGGTACTCGTTGACCAAATCCTGCAAAACAATCTTTTGATCTTCACTTAAGTCTTGCGCAACAATAAAGGGTTTCACACGACACTTCTCCATTGCCTGTAAGCATAAAAGAGCGTTATCTAGATCGGAGAACAAGCCCGAACGATGAAATCGAATAATACAGCTTACCTCTGGGTCATCAGGCCGAGAAACACTTCCAGATATTACCGTAAATGCATCAACACGAATAAAAGCTCTTTTTCGATCCCAATTTACAGGCTTAAGAACAATGGGAGCGGAAGCAACAAGCGCAACATCGACAGCTCCATCAGAAATCATATCAACAACATCAATATCAGCACCGTAAGCATTTGGAATAACAGCAGCGGTAGGATTACGCAAAGCCATCATCACCATATTCTCAAAAATATGCCGATTAAAGGTACTAATCCGTCTTATTTCGATAATGTAATTAGGAGTAAAATCCTGACCTCTCTCCTCCCCTCCACTGAACAAAGAGGAATTAATAACAACGCGGCATTTGTTGAAAAGCGTAGAAGCCAGTAATTGCCGGGAAAAGCGCTCTGCAAGACAAGAATCATCTTGAAGTCTGCGTTCAACTTCATCCGTAAAACAGATTTCCACCTTCAAGTCAGCAGGAATATTCTCCACAGGCAGGAGTGCCCGCTCCTCATGAAATTTAATTCCCGCAAGACTTCTTCCCACACAGTTCAACCAGGCATAACCAAACCTGGAATCCGCCTCAAGATGATTCCCCTCTGCCCACTCATTCCAGGCATTAACAATCAGGAAACGCTTATCTGCCGGCAAGTTCTTTCGTGTCCATTTTACTGTCTCATCAAGCCAATATTGAAATTTCTCTGGAGTAGGATTATGCAGGACATAAGCCTTGTTACCATACCTGGCAGTATTATCCCAACAAGGAACAATTGAACGAAAATAAGTAAACTCTTTTGCCTCATTCTTTTTCACGTAGTAATCAGCAACATCCGGATAGTTGAGAATACTGCCTTCAAACGTACAATATGGCTCCACATAATTTTTCATCTCATAGACGCCACCACTAGTCCAATCGTGCAAAACCCGCTCCACAGCACCATCCATCCCAAAATCACGTGGATCCTCTGCTCCTCGCGTCAAAGTGGCAACAACCCACGGTTCAGGAACCCCTTCCTCCCTGCAAACCCGTTTCCACACCGACAAATAAACCTCCGGGGAAGGTATTGCTGTCGGCCTGTAGACGTGTAACATGGGGCGTCCATCCACCTTGATATAGCGTTCATCACGAAAAAACGGAATTAAATAGCGGATAAAAGCCTCCGCATCTTCTTCCGAATATTGCTGGGCAAGAAGGATTTCATCATCATTCCCATCCCATCTCTTCGTCCAATTTTCATTTGCCCAACAAAAACAGAAAGGCATATCAATATCCTTTTCTGCCAAAAGCATCTGTGCTGGTTTCTCCAAAATTAATTTCCCGGTGAACCAGTAATGATAAAAGATCATTCCAGTCACCCCAGCACACTTCATAAGCTTCGCCTGCTTCCTCAATACATCAGACGATTCAAGAAGGTAGTACCCTACGTCTTCATGAGGAATATGCTGTTGCCAGTGCCCTCGAAAAAGGGGCGTTGCAGCCCGCACTTTTGTCCATTCAGTAAATCCCTTTCCATGCCACTCATCATTTTCTGGCGTTGGATGAAATTGTGGTAAGTAATAGCTTAAAACCTGGATGTCGTTTTCTACAAGCTTGGAAGAATAATCCCGTAAATCTTCAAATCGTCTATAATCGTCAAAAGGATCATTTAAAGAATGAAAACGATACAGCTTTCCAACACCAGTAGCTAACACATAAAATATTTTCTTTAAGGCATCGGCCAAACAACCATCTCCAGCAACAAGATCTGTGGCAAAATTATGATAACTAAAAGGCAATCCCCAAAATTTTTGCAGAACATCCTGCTTTGCCCAAAACATAAAACACGCTGCTTCATCAACCACGGGGAAATCATCAATACAAAAATCTGTATACTTCTCTAAGATACTCTGGGCAGCACCATAACTCCTACCCCAGGAAAATGGCTCCTCTTCCAAACAACTTCTACCAACATAAACCAAAGATGCATCTCTCTTAAAAAGCTTTTCCATCTCTGATAATCGTTCACCTTTTTCACCGAGAAGAAGATCAAAAATTCTCTCATGCTCAGGTTCCATTCTTTCATCCAAAACAAAATTACCAATATACGCAAAATGGGAAAAAAACTCACGATATTCAAGAAGTAAAGCAGAGACAGCTTCCCCCCCTTGCGATGGAATTTGACGAATAGTAACCTGTCCGTCAAAAGAACGCAGCATCTCTGCCAAAGAAGGATTCTCCTCACAAGATTTCCATAGCTCTTCATTCATCGTGAGATAAAGAGGGAGAGAACTCTCCTCTAACCTTTCAAGAAAACTCAACAGGGAATCAAGAGACCGAACATGTAAATGAATTGCTGCATTACTCCATTCCGCAAAACCACGCTCTTCACCATGATAAAAGGGGACAACAGGTAAAGAAAGACGCTGCCGCATTGGCCACGGGACACATTCAAAACCTTCATATTGCCCAGTATTAAGGTAATGACAATAGGGCGTTAATCCACGCATATCGATATTACCATATTCTTCAGCATACCACTCCGAGTCAAAGAAAGGGCTTGGGCAATACCCTTGACCATCACCACACGTGAGAAAATGAAAAAGAGCACACTCCCCCTTATCAAGCTCTTCTGTCATATAATGCTGCCGATACCACTCCGGGAAAAAATGAGCTGCGGGCAACCGTCCTTCTTTTTCTCCATAACACAAATAATGATACAGAAGACAGATTTCCTGCTCAAGAAGATCGGGGTTATTTTCTTTATACCAATGTGGATGAAAAATAGGATTCGGACTCAACCCCTCTTTTTCACCCCGTTCAAGGTAGTGAGGAAGAGCTTTGCTCTGAACTCCATGCTCTGTCCTATACCACTCCGGAGAAAAAAGAGGAGAAGGATACCGCCCCTCTTTTTCACCCCATTCAATATAGTGAAATAAAAGACACCCTTCCCATCCTTTTAGATCAGGATTTTGTTGTAAATACCATTTTGGAAAAAAGAGAGGGTTTGGCGAACGGCCTTCAGACTCCCCCACAGCGACATAATGCTGTAACAAACCAGCATATTCCTCACAAATATCAGGATTCGATTCTGCATACCACTTAGGAAAGAAGTATGGATTGGGACGATAGCCTCCCTTCTCTCCCTCATTTAGGTAATGTCCTAAAAGACATGCCCCTGTTGCAGAGACCTCAGGATACTCCTCGCGATACCAACCCGTATCAAAAAAAGGAGAAGGGTTATGCCCCTCATTTTCTCCAAAATAAAGATAATGACTAAGAATTCCTCCACTTTTTTCATACCACACATTCCTCAGATATTTTTCCCGATACCAATGAGGCTCAAAACATAAACAAGGCTTTCTCCCCTCTTTTTCTCCATACAAAACATAATGACTAAGGGGAGAGATACCAACGATATCAGGATACTCTCTACAATACCATTCGGGATGAAAACAGGGATTCGGCTGCAGGCCTTTTTTCTCTCCCTGCCGGAGATAATGCAATAATGGAGGGATTCCTTTTGGAGACTTCTTTCCAAGCTGCAAAAAATACCACTTCGACTGAAACAACGGATGAGGATCCTTATGATCAACCCCTCCATGAGTCAGGTAATATTCAACCGGACTTACACCAGAAGCAAAAGCTATTGGGTTTTCTTGAAAATACCAAACAACATCAAACAACCCGCTACGCTGTAATATTCGCAAATAGAAATATTTTTTATAAAATAAAACTCTTCTTAAAAAAGTAACAGGTAAAAGTAAAATATGCTTTTCCCGCATTAATGCATGCGAAAAGAGCGTTGAAACAACTTCTGCTGTATGTTCTACGGTATATTTTCGAGTTTTCTCTCTCTCAATTTTAAGAGCATTTTTCCACTCGTGAGCTTTCTTTTTTATTTCTAAATACTTGACCGCCTCTTGATTCAGTTCAGAAGTTCGTTTATAAAAAAGATCTTCCACGTATAATAATTCATTATCACGACAACGAAGTCGATCTTCAAGAGAATCAATCAAAGCAGACTTATCTCTCAACTGCCTTTCTACCGAATCAAAACCTTCTAACATACTTGATAACTGAAGGAATTTACGCTCCCAGGCAACAAGTTTCTGTAAAAAACTGTCTTTTTCCAAGAACCCGCGATCATCTATGCCTTGCAGTAAAGTATAATAAATATCATTCGCTAAAGAAAAAACACTATCCAACTCTCCTATATTCTCTGCATCAACCGTCTCATGCCGTAAACTCAAATCGATGAATTCATCTTTAAAAAAAGTCAATTCAGCTTTATTGATTTCACAATCTAATTCCTTCGCAACACGTTGCAACTCCCTTTCTGGTGCTGCCAGCAACCTGTCGTAATCGACAAGAACTCGTGTAAAGTCAATACTTTCACTCAACATTTCAAGTATATGAGCAAGCCACAACAATCCCCCCTGAACAAACGGAATATTGTTTCTTCGTTCTAAAGATTTTGCAACACTAATAGGACTACGTATTGCTAAAACTAAATATGTTCTGTAATCTCCCTGCAAAAAAATCTTTTTCCAAAACTTAAAAAGCCCTGTCATTCTCGGATCTTTGAGGATAAAAGAAGGATAGACGTTTAAACGAGAATCAACAACTTGAGCTCCCCTTTCCAAAAAACGTCCTTTCTCAAGAAGCATAACATCAGAACTACTCAAACGACGAAGATGCCGCCAATCCATTCCCAATGCATCCAGTATTTCATTATCTAAATTTACAACATCTTCATCTTCCCAATACCCCTTAGGGTTATCAACCCATGCTTCCACAAGCTGACCACATGTATCTCCACCCAAAACTTGCATACTACGGGAAAGAACACTTGTCCCGCTTCTATGAACACCAAGAACAACTATCAATTTTTTTTCACTCATACGAAACACTCACACATTAATCTTTAAATTTACATATAAGATGAATTTCTTATTTTTTGTTATATAGTCACCAAATGACATCTCATTACAGCTAAATCGTTAACTCTATAACGGAATTTCAATATCATAAAGTGATAGTTCTAGTCATTTTTAAACACAACTACCCTAAAAAACAGAACAAGAACACATTCAGTAAAAGAAAACACAACATCTTAGCAAAAAAACTCCAAAAGGCTCATAAAATGTCACTTTTTTTTCTTTCTCAAATTCTTGCAGGCCTTGCCCTTGGTATAGATATACTCTCTTTTCAGATGAAAAAACTGCATCATATTCTTATCTGCTTTATCCTCTCCTGCCTGCTGCTAAGTATACATTTCATCTGTCTCAATCACTGGACAGCTGCAAGCCTTGCCTTCTTCTCCTGTATCTGCTTTACTGTTGGCTCTTTCTTCAGAAAAAAACGCTATGCCGCCCTATGTCTCGCTGCCGTCATTGCACTTACAGCATACACTTGGGAAGGGCCTCTTTCTCTTTTGGCTGGAGCAGGAGCCATCATCGACGTTATTGCCGCATTCAGTGAAAATGATAAGCAGTTACGACAGCTGATGTTTCTCTGTACCTCACTATGGATAATCCATAACATCCTTGCCCACTCCCCTGGAGCTGTGGCTGTGGAGTGTGTATTCTTATCATCAAATATTATCGGATACTTCCGTTACTATATCCGCCCCCGACGACAATTCCTCAAAAAACAGCGCATATTATAAACAAAAACCATGAGCCAATTTACACGCACAAAACAACTCCTGGGAGCAGAAGCCTTTAAGCAAATTCAACAAAAAAGCGTAACCGTAGTGGGATTAGGAGCCGTTGGCAGTTATGTATTGGAAGCATTGGCCAGAGCAGGTGTCGGCAGAATGAGGCTTATTGATTTCGATAAAGTGGAAGAGAGTAATATCAACCGTCAACTTCTCGCCCTGCACTCCACCATTAACCACAGCAAAACATCTTTGGCAGTTAAACGGGTGCAGGAGATCAATCCCCTGTGCAGAGTTGAAGCCGTTGATATCTTCTGTACAGAAAAAACCACACCCTACATTCTCTCTCCACCACCGGATATCCTTATCGATGCCATCGATTCACTAAACCCCAAAACCGGACTTCTCCAGCAAGCAGTTGAACAGAAAATTCCTGTTATCAGCTCTATGGGAGCGGCATTGCGAACCGATCCGGGGAAAATAATCAGTGGAGATCTCTTCTCCTCTGCAGGATGCCCATTGGCACGCCATCTACGACGCCGACTGCGGCGCAGAGGAATAACACAGGGTATTCATTGTGTCTACTCAACAGAGGCAATTCATATTGATAGCAATAAACAGGAAAGGCAAGGAGATAAAGAGTATGGACGACCGCGCAACGTGCTGGGAAGTTTACCGACAATTCCGGGAATTTTTGGTTTGATAATTGCCAATGATGCTCTTCTTTACCTGGCAGGAAAAAAGCAAACGCCCTGAAACGGCAAACTGCTACCGCTTCAGAGCGTTTTATATTAAAAAATGGGAAGAAGACGCTCCCAGAAAGAAAAATCAAAAAGTATAATTAATACCTGTCGTTACTAAAATAGCAGCGGTATTACTGAAAGATCCATAGATTGCATCTTCAACATTTGTCCGGTTCGTCCGTTTCTCTTTTTTATCGTAAAGCACACTACAGCCAGCTTCAAGCTGATCGCTTATACGATAACGAAAACCAAGAGAATAGAGCCAGGCATTAGAATCCGGCACAGAGAAATCAAGTGTCTCTGTAGGAGTAGGACTTTTATCATACGCCAACCCGGCGAGTACGGTTAACGCATCATTAACACGATAGGTCAAACCAAGCCGAAAAGAATCACTGTCATCCCAGTTACGAACCTGTGCCCGCTCATAAGGATTACCTGGAATTGCCGGAGAGAAATCAAAATCAAAGGTGTCGTACTCAGACCAGAAGGTACGGTCCCAGGTAAGCTCAACCGTTAAATTTTCATAAACATCATAAGCCCCGGAGATAGAAAGCACTGCCGGTGCGGGAATTGAAATCTCGGAATCAAGCATAACCTTATTGCCCATCAAATTCAGAGAAGACATTGCGGCAAACTGCATATCAACGTAGGAACGATATGTTACCGCCAGATCAACCCCATCCGTCGGACGAACATTAATTGCTGCATTCCAGCCCCACTCAGTGGTTTTGCCATTCATATCACGCCCCAGATCTTTACCGATAACCCGGGCATCACTATGTACAGAACCGGAAGAACGAAGCAGACGCACCCCTGCAGCCAGACCAACCTTCTCTCCAATGGTATAAGAAACGGAGGGGTTCACCTCAAAAACAGCCAAACCAAACTTTTTCACAAAAGCCTCTCCATACCCACCTTTCCAATGCTTGGCAAGGCCGTAAGAACCGGCAAAACCGAGACCAAAGCGAAAGCCATTAACATCGGGAGAGACCATAAATGCAGAAGGGATAAGAAAATTCTCATCTTCTGACTCATGATCAAGAGAATCTCTCCGAACATCATCGTAAGTGACAGGAGTGAGATAAATATAACTAAGATCCATCTCCACTTGCCAGGCATTGTCCAGCCAACCCATCTTTGCCGGGTTATAGTATGCCATGTCTGCATGGCTGGCAGAAGCGATATTTGCTCCAGCCTTACCTAAAGAGTCAACAGACTGCTCAGGAATACGCCAACCCGACGAAAATGCCGTGGTTGCAGTAAAAGAGAGTAAAACAGATGCTGTCAAAAAAATTGTTTTTTTCATAGTTTTTCCATTGTTGAAATAAACAACGTTATTTTTTACAACACACAGGGACCACCCCTGTAAAAAAAATTCTGTACAATACAAGAGAGCTTTCTTTCTGGCAAGAAAAATCAATATGCGATATTTGATAGCAGTAAATTCAAAAAAAAGCCCCCAATCAATGAAGAATCAACCTTCGCCAAAATATTTCATAGCATACGCAATCTATTATTTTTCCTTGAAAAAAAGCCAACACCCAGTACAATAGTTTTGTGGTAAAAGAGATTTTTGCAAGGAATAACAATGACACAGAGACGACATTCATACATGCCTCGTCCCATAGAGATAAGGATATCTGTATACATCTAATTTTATGAATAAATATGGATATATCGGCCGTAAAGTCCGCCAGCCGAATCTACAGCAGCAGGCAGCCATTATTATTCTCACCTTTGGTACCACGACAAGAGGTGCAGCGGCTCTTGATAATTTCAAAAAAAGAGTATGCCAATGCTACCCTCAGCATCGTATCTTCTGGGCCTACACCTCCGCCATTATCCGCAAGAAGACAGGTAACCCCAGCCTGCATGAAGCTCTTGCCCAGGCAGAAGCGGAAAATTTCCGTAAGGTCGTTGTTCAGCCTCTCCATGTTTTCCCCGGAACAGAGTATCAGCAGATTGAAGAGACCTGCCACTTTTTCCCGGGTTTACGTGTTTTTCTTGGAGAAACGCTGCTCCATCGATGGGAGCAGATCGAAGAGGTAACCTCCATCATGGAAAAAGAGTTCCTTAGTGAACGGGAAGGACTCAACCTCCTGGTGCTACATGGCACGCCTCTTGCGGCAGATCCGGTAAATATCATCTATCTTGGTCTGGATCGCTTTATGAGAGATCGTTATGAGAATGTCTTTGTTGCAACCATTGAAGGTATCCCCAACTTTCAAGGGGTAATCCAGGTTCTTCGTCGCAGTCAGGCATCAAAACGATGGGCCAAGATACAACTGATCCCCATGCTTTTTCTGGCAGGTATTCATGCTGAAGATGACCTTATGGGAGATGAGAACAGCTGGAAAAATCAGCTTATATCTATTGGTTTCAGGGAGGTGCAATGTCTGACAACAATACAAAACGGAGAAAAATACTTTAAAGGACTAGGCTACTATCCCGAAATTGTTGAATGCTGCATCCATAGACTACAACGGGCTATTGAGCTTTCTGAAATTTACTAGCCTTAATACATATTCCCAATATTAATTACCCAAAAGGAGAAACACAATGCAGTGGTATTTTATGATCAATAATCAACAACAAGGGCCTTTTGATGACAGCAGGGCAATTCAGCTTGCCGCCCGCTACCCGGAAACTGTCTGCTGGCGGGAGGGACTTTCCGATTGGCTGCCGGTAAGCAGTGTTGATGAGCTCTCTAATGTGGACAACAACCAACCGCCTCCACCGCCGACCAACTTCAAAGGCCAGGCTGCAGATGAGGTTGATTACGTTATTTACGGCGAAGATATGCAGTTTGTTGAGGTTGAACTCGATCCAGGTGAAAGTGCAGTCGCCGAAGCAGGGGCGATGATGTATAAAAACCCTGCAATTTCAATGGAAACCGTTTTTGGCGATGGCTCAAGAAATGACAATGTTGGCGGATTTATGGGTAAACTCCTCGGTGCAGGTAAACGCCTGGTAACAGGAGAAAGCCTGTTCACCACCGTTTTTACTCATAACGGCAGCGGTAAGGCTCACGTTGCCTTTGGAGCCCCTTTTCCGGGAACGATCATCCCTCTCTCTCTTGCCAACTATAATGGATGTGTTATCTGCCAGAAAGACAGCTTCCTTGCTGGTGCCCGTGGAGTATCTATCGGCATTCATTTTCAGAAAAAAATTCTCACTGGCCTCTTTGGCGGTGAAGGCTTTATCATGCAGAAACTGGAAGGAGACGGCCTTGTTTTTATCCATGCTGGAGGGACACTAAAAGAGTTCGAACTTGAAGCCGGACAACAGATGCATGTGGATACCGGCTGCCTTGTAGCACTCACCGAAGATGTTCACTATGATGTTGAACAGGTTGGCGGAATAAAATCAATGATGTTCGGTGGTGAAGGAGTCTTCTATGCGCGCCTGCAAGGGCCGGGAAAAGTATGGCTGCAGTCTCTGCCCTTTTCCAGACTGGCAGGAAGAATGCTGCAGGCAGCAAACCCCGCCAGCGGCAAAGGTGAAGACTCTGCTCTTAATCTTCTTGGCGGACTTGGCGACCTCCTTGACGGAGATAATGACTAATACAAAGCTTCTATTTTCTACGTTATCCCAACACTCCAGCCTCTCTATCTCAAGATGATGGCTGGAGTTCTTCTTTTTTCAAAAAACTAGCCGCAGGCAAGAATTCTTCTTCCTTCAAAAAGCCTATCCACCCGTAAAGCCATTATTCTTTCACCCACTCAAAAAAGCTCCTAAAAATTCATTTACGCAATAAAAAGTAATTGACACTCTTGAGAAAACAGCATAGAGTAGCACGAAACTAAAATATGTGTTACTAACCTTTACTGGAGTTCTTATGAAAACATTTGCAAGTTGTCTTTTTTCCCTTTTGCTGGCCAGCCCTGCATATGCTCATTTTGGAGTACTTGTTCCTTCCGAAGAAATTGTTGAAGAGAACAAGCCCATAACGCTGGATCTTAAGTTTATGCATCCTACGGAGCAAAGCTATATGGAGTTGGTTAAACCAGCAAAGTTTGGTGTTATGTATTCTGGAGAAAAGACTGATTTACTCCCAACCCTCAAACCCGAAAAAGCCAAGGGTCCAGCACAACAGGAATCCTTTACATTCTGGCAGGCGCAGTATCAGCCGACACGCCCTGGTGATTACACCTTCTATATGGAACCTCAGCCATATTGGGAGCCGTCAGAAAACACTCTTATCATCCACTATACAAAAGTCTGCGTTAATGCTTTTGGCCTTGAAGACGGATGGGACACTGCTGCAGGGCTTCCCACAGAGATCATCCCGCTTACCCGCCCCTACGGATTATGGGCTGGGAACATCTTTACTGGACAAGTACTGCTGAATGGCAAACCTGCTGCAAACACAGAGGTTGAGGTAGAGCATCTCTATGCAGCTAAACCAGGGGAAAAAGAGTTCCAGGCACCATCTGCTCCTTTTATTACCCAGGTTATAAAAACCGACAGTAATGGTGTTTTTAACTATGCCATGCCATGGGCAGGCTGGTGGGGCTTCTCAGCCTTGAACAGCAGTGAAGAACCGATGGAATATAACGGTAAGAAAAGAGATGTTGAACTCGGGGCCGTTTATTGGGTTCATGCGCAGGAGCAACCATGAACTCCAAGCGAATATTCCCTCTATGTATACTTCTTATCATCACTTTTTTACCGGTGTCTGTATTTGCCCACAGGGTAAACCTCTTTGCCTATATCGAAAGAGGAGAGGTATACACCGAAAGTTATTTTTCTGACGGGCAGCCAGCTCAGGGTAATATCAAAGTTTTTGATGACCAGGACAAACTGTTGCTGGAAAATAAAAATGATAAGGAGGGATTGTTTCACTTCCCTCTGCCTCATCAGGTAAAGGCATTGCGGTTTGTTCTTTCTGCACCGATGGGACATCGGTGCAGTTACACCCTTACCGTCTCTCCACAACGAGAGGAAGTCAAAAAATGACAGTTCGCTTTCTCCTTCCTGCCTTTTTTATTCTACTAATAACGGGGCACGTTTCGGCTGCACAGCCAGAGGATGAGTATTCCCTAAAGGCAAATATTGCTCATCTTGAAACCTCTATTAATAAGGAGTTACATCAAATTCGCCGAGAGTTGACCAGGCTGCGGATGGAACAACAAAAACCCGGCATTACTGAAATTCTTGGGGGTATTGGCTATATACTTGGTATCTTTGGAACTGCTGCCTATATTCAAGCAAAGCGGGAGAAAAAAAGGCAGGGTGACTCAAGTAACAGCGAATCCAGTGAAATGCACTAAAAACAGCAGTACAAGCCAGGAATCATATTCCCCCGTTTAATGTGTTCTCACATTAAACGGGGGTTTTTCGTTACAAATATAGAAGGGGCTTCCTGTAAAGGCCACTTGCGCTCTATAACTTCACCACGCAATCCCTGCCATTGTCCTTTGCCTGATAAAGTGCCTTATCCGCTCGTTTTATCAAGGATTTCACCGTATCATTACATTGAAACATGGTAATCCCAAGACTAACCGTCACAGGACCAAACCATTCAAAAGGAATCCCTTTTACTTTTTGCCGTATTTTTTCCGCTAATACTTCAAGATTCTGCTCGTTGATTGCCGGAGAGATAATCAAAAACTCTTCTCCACCCCATCTGCCCACAAAATCAGACTCTCTGGTATTGGTTTGAATGGATTTGGCAATCATAATCAACGTTTCATCACCAATCTGATGACCATAAGTATCATTTATTTTTTTAAAGTAGTCCACATCCAACAGACAAATACCAAAACTTTCTCCTTTCACAACCGCCTTATCTATTTCACTCTGCAAGAGTTCATCGATTTTTAAACGGTTATAAAGCTGGGTTAACCTATCTTTGATGGCAACTTCCCTAAGGATATTATTGGTTCTCTCTATTTCCAGCTTTGATTCCTGCAGCACCTTATTTAAGCGAACGACCTTCCGATTCCAATATAGCAGAATTATAAGGATAATAAAAATAGCAGCAACAATCCTTACCACAAAAGCGTAATTTACTCTTGCATCATAATTTACAGGGAACCACTTATCCTTTATTTCCTGTTTCTCCTGAGGGGTTATGCTATCAAAACATTTCTGAATGATATGAAAGATTTTTTTACCTTGGGTCTTAACACCCGCACTAATGGCCAAATCATCCAATAACTTTCCAGAAACTTTTAAATTCTTATTATACTGGCTATTCTGCAAAGCAAATATAGTATTAGGCAGGGAGTCAATAAAAGCGAAGATTTTACCATCGCTCACCATCTCGAAACCCTCTTCTATATTTTCAACTTCCCTTATGTTTAGATTATAATTCTTCTCCTTGAAAAAATATTTGAGATAATGATCTTTCAAAATAGCCACTGGCTTGCTACCCAAATCTGCCGCCCCATTAATAAAGCTAACGTCCTTTCTGGTAGTTACAAGAATAGGGAACTGAAGATACGGTGTGGTGAAGCTCATCAACTCTCTTTTCTCTCTGGTTTTTATTGCCAATGGCAACATATCACATTTTTCTTCAGAGAAAAGCTCTATCGTATTTGTCCAGGAAGATGTCTTCTGGATAACAAAATCAATATTAAATTTCTTTTTTAGAAGCTTAACATAATCAACTCCAATCCCGATAGGATTACCTTTACTATCAACTTCATAAAATGGAGAATTCCATTCTGGGGATATACAAACATTTATCTTCCTGTTCAGCAAGAACTCTCTTTCATCTAAAGAGAGCTCGGTCTTTGAAGAAATTTCACCATAAACAATACGATATAAGTTAACCCCCACACTTGCCAAACCAAAGAGTTTATAAACATCGTAAATTTTCTCTAATCTTTTAAGGTCAATGTTACCGATATCACTCGTTTCATGATAGGCTACTTTTTTTAACTCTTTCGCCTCACGAAGTAATGCCTCCTTACTTTTATTGAGAGAATTATATTTTTCATAAATAAGGGAGACAGTCTCTCCAATATGAGAAAAAGCGTACTCGAATCCCTTAAGGGTTGCTTCAGTAAAATTGCGGACCTCTTCTGGATTTTCCTCAAGATATTTCCTGGCGACTATCAATATATCATTATAAAAATCGAATCCATAATCCTTGGAGCTGAAAATCACAGGTTCTCCTCCCAGCTCCTCTAATACCAGAGGCTCGTTAGAGATATACGCAGCCATAAGATCCGTCTCACCATCAAGCAGGCTTTTAGGATCAAAAGAGTGTTTTACGACATGCATATCACTAACCTTCACTCCTTGGGAATTAAACATGGCAACAAGGGATGAATCCAGGATATGATCCTCCGTTATCATAATTCTCTTACCCTTGAACTTATCAATAGAGTCTATTCCAGAACTCTTATCTGCAAGCACGATAAGAGGATTTGACTGATATAAAGCGGCCAGAAGCACCAGATCAAGACCTTTTGAGATATTGATAAGAACAGACGGCCTTGCCACACCATAATCACTCCCCCCACTGGCCACACTCTCAGGAATATTAATTTCATTCTCCCATTCCCTTATCTCAACATCAAGCCCGATATCCTTATAATAGCCCTTCTCCTTTGCTATATAAAAACCCGCATATTCAAACTGATTCTTCCACTGTAACTGTACTGAAACTTTTTTTAATGTATTCCTTTCTACATTCCCATAGACAAACCCGGGGCAAAGTAAAAGAAACACTATACATATACAGAATCTACTGTTATCAAAAATCTGTGACATCACGATTTTTCTCTCCAGGTAAAGAGGCCTTTCAATCTCTCAATAAAAATTTGTAGGGCAATAGCACACACAGCAATACGCTGAAACTAAACTTATATGCTAAATAAAAAACAGCAGAAATGCTCTATTTTTTTATTTTCCTCTTCCAAAAGAGAAAAAAAAAGGGAAAAATAAAAGTAAGGGAGAAAAGTCTCCCCAACCCCCAAAAAGGTGCCCCTAAAAGCAGTATTCAACTTCCGGCATCGAAAATTCAACACAGGAGGTATGTTTATGGAGAGAGTTTTAAGTTTCTGGGATCGCCTATGGCAAATGCACGAAGAAACCAAGGCACTCGTCTTGTTTCGCCCTCGGAGTATGGCTCGCCACTTTATTCATCAGCAGAGTATAGATGAGGCTGAACAGGAAAAAGAAGTGAACCTCGCCGACGAGATGGAATCTGCTCCTGCAGAACATATTGACCGTCTCAAGACTGGTCCCGGCGGTGTCGATGAAGGAGACCCAAAAGAGTACAGTCTCCGGCAAAAAACAGGTTTGATTCTTGGTCCGGCACTCTTTTTACTGATGCTTCTTATTCCTCTCCCCGAAGGCATGACTCCTGCTGCACAGAAAATGGCAGCTGTTGCTCTCCTGATGGCAACCTGGTGGATGAGCGAAGCAATCCCCATTCCGGCGACGTCTCTACTGCCTATCGCACTCTTCCCGCTGCTGGGAATTATGCATACGAAAAAAGCGACAGCCCCCTATGCCTCCCATCTTATCTTTCTCTTTATGGGTGGGTTTATCATCGCACTGGCAATGCAGCGCTGGAATCTTCACCGCCGAATCGCAATGAATATCGTCAAACTGGTTGGCTTTTCTCCCAGTCGGCTGATATTTGGTTTTATGGTTGCAACGGCAGCCCTCTCCGCCTTTGTCTCCAATACAGCAACAACAGTTATGATGATGCCTATCGGTCTGGCGATTATTGCCCATGTTGTCGCTGAAGGTAAAAAAGAGGGGCTGGATGACAAGATTGATTTCACTCCGGAAAATTTTAATTTCGGTCTTAATCTGATGCTCGGCATCGCTTATGCGGCATCCATTGGTGGAATTGCCACCCTGATTGGAACCCCTCCCAATACAGTTCTCGCAGGATATCTGCAAAAAACCTACGGTTATGAAATCACTTTCGCTAACTGGATGCTGGTTGGTGTTCCGCTGGTTGCCCTTTTCCTCCCCATCTGCTGGCTCTGGCTAATCAAAGTTGCCAACCCGATGAAACTGAAAAAAGTCCCTGGCGGTAAAGAACTGATCGATCAGGAACTCAAAGAGATGGGAGCCATGAATACTGGTGAGAAGTGGACAGCTCTTATCTTTGCCCTTACCGCTATTGGCTGGATTTTCAGAAAAAAACTGAGTTTTATCTTTCCGGAGCCCAAACTGGTGACAGATGCCGCCATTGCCATGACAGGTGCCCTGCTCCTCTTTCTTATACCGATTAACCTGAAGGAAAATCGATTCGTCATGAACTGGCACTGGGCACAGAAGATGCCTTGGGGGGTTCTGATCCTCTTTGGCGGCGGCCTCTCTATGGCTGCAGGCTTTAAACATACCAAACTTGCTGAGTGGATTGGCAGTCAGGTCAGTCTACTGGAAGCCGCCCCTATTATTATTCTTATTTTTGCGGTGACAACCCTTATCATTTTCCTCACCGAGCTCACCTCCAATACCGCAACATCGGCTATGATTATGCCTATCCTTTCCGCTGTTGCCATTGGTCTGGGGCAAAACCCGCTGCTTCTCATCGTTCCTGCGGCAATCGCTTCTTCCTGCGCCTTTATGCTGCCGGTGGCAACACCACCGAATGCTATTGTCTTCGGTTCTGGTTATGTGACCATTCCACAGATGGTTAAAAGCGGCATTGGATTGAATATCATCGGTATTTTCCTGACAGTGGTACTCACCTACCTGGTTGTTCTTCCTGTCTTTGGGGTAGATATTGGAATTGTTCCCGCCTGGGTTACTGCTGCCCATTAAACCACAGCTATTTGTCTAAGAAAGGAAAGGCGTATCAAATCCGATACGCCTTTCCTTTTTCCCTCCCTCTCTTGTATCAATTTTTTAGATACTTCCATTCAATTTTTCTCTTGACCTGATTAACAAAACCCCCTAGAATGCAGGCCGTTTCCAAAAACTCAGGTCTGCAGGCGGATTACCTGTACAGACCTCTCATTTATTACTCTTTTATGACCTACGGGAGAAAACAATGCTAAAGCTAAAGAATGGTGAAGATATCCTTCTTGCTGCCGGTGGAATTGATGAAATTGGTAAAGCTCAAGAGGTCTTTGCGACCAAACTTAACAAGGAAAATCTTGAAAAAATAGCAAAGATCAAAACAGAGCAGGCTCTGCTGAAGATTGCCAATGCAATCGTCTTGTGCCGCCCTGACTACGTATTTATCAATACCGGCTCAGAAGAAGATCTGATTCGCATCCGCAAGCATGCCATTGCCAAAAAAGAAGAGCAGAAACTGGCAAAAGAGGGGCACACCATCCATTATGATCTCCCCGAGGATCAAGCTCGGCTGGTAAAGCAGACGTTTTATATTGTTAACGAAGATGAGAGTATGAACTCTCTGGCCAAATCCATCCCCCGCCGGGAAGCCAAAGAGTATATAGAAAGTGCCATGCCCGGCATTATGGAAGGGATGACAATGATCGTCGGCTTTTATAGTCGTGGACCAGTAGGAGCAGAGGCTGCAATACCTGCTATTGAAATTTCTTCTTCTGCCTATGTTCTCCACTCAGCAGAAATTCTTTACCGTAACTGTTTTGCTGATTTTGATGCAGAAGTTGAACGCACTGGCGGGGTATTCTTTACCAACCTTCATTCCGAGGGAGAGAATACCTCCGCCAACGTGCCTAAGGCACGAATTTTCATGGATAGAAGCTGGTTTACCACCTATGCAACTTACTGCACCTACGCCGGAAACACCCTGCTGCTGAAAAAAGGGAACCACCGCTTTAGTGTTGACTATGCCACTTACTATAAGCTGGAAGAACAGCTCTCTGAGCATATGTTTATTACCGGAATGACCGGCCCTGGCGGACGCAAGACCTTCTTTGCCGGGGGGGCTCCTTCCGGCTGCGGCAAGACAACCACCGCTATGGTTGGAACAGATTTTATTGGTGATGACCTTGCCCAGTTCTGGATTGATAAAGATGGCGTATTACGGGCAATCAACCCCGAAAACGGCATCTTTGGTATTCTTGAAGATGTCAACAAAGAGGGAGATCCTCATCTTATGGAGTGCCTCCGGGGTGACGGAACAGAGGTTATCTGGTCCAATGTTCTGGTGAAAGATGGAGTACCCCACTGGGTGGGTAATGGCGAAGAATCTCCCAAAGAAGGGGTGAACTTTCAAGGCGCATGGCATGAAGGAAAAGTCGATGCAGAGGGGAAGGCAATCCCATTGTCCCATAAAAATGCACGCTGCACCCTGAGAGCATCTGCCATTGCAAACCATAATCCGCAAATGGCCCAGGATCCGGCAGGGGTTCCGGTAAAAGTCATCACCTATTCTGGACGGGATAGCGACACGATGCCTCCGGTACGGGTTGCTGCCAATGCTGATGAAGGTGTTGTTATCGGAGCAACGATTGTTTCAAAAGCAACCGCAATGGAGGTGGGTGCCAAGGGCGTAAACCGTCAGCCCTGGGCAAATGCACCATTTATTCCCGGCTCTCTTGCTGACTATATGAATGCCCAGTTTACATTCTTTAATTCAGATAAATTCACCAAGGAGACACGGCCAATAATCGCAGGGCTAAACTACTTCCTTACCCATGAAAACCGTGGTGGTTCCGGCTCCGGTTTACTTGGTGAGAAAAAAGATGTACGAGTATGGCTTGGCTGGCTTGATCTCTATGTACATGGTGATGTTACCGGTATTGAAACACCTGTCGGCGTACTGCCCCGCTATGAAGATTTACGTAAGCTCTTTGCAGAGATCGGCAAAGGATACTCCAGAGAGATCTACGATATGCAGTTTGCCATTTATATTGATAAAATTGTTGAGCGAATTGATCTTCAGGTTGAAGCCTATAAAAAAGAAGAGAATATTCCCGAGAAATTCTTCAATATCCTTGAAACCCAGAAGAAGGCTCTTGGAGAATTGAAAGAAAAATTTGGAGCCATTGTCCCAATAGATAAGCTGGAGTAGTTACTGCTAAAAAAAGGCCGTAAAAAACCCCGCCGGTTCTCTACCCGGCGGGGTTTTGTCATTCTATAATCAGGGAGTTTGCCATTTATCTTTTTTTACGAAAATCCCATTGCATTCAGCCAAACGAATTATTACTGTGAAAAGGATTTTTATGTATAATTACGGAGCTTCTTCCCTTTTCGGGAAAGCTCTACACCTGCGAAACAGAATTTTTTACAGGGAGATTCCTTATGCCCAACCAGGACAACCAGCCGCCATGGGGGAAAAAAAAGCCCCAGAACCCGGAGGATTTTATCGCTCAACTTATTGATAAAATTCAGGATTTTTTCTCTGAAGAGAGTAAACCATCTCCTCAGGGTAAACCGCCAGCAGAAGAAGAGCCTTCTTCACCTGTTACAGCGTTAATAAAACTCTTTTCTGTACTTGCTGCCTTGGGATTACTCTATGGGGTGTACACCTCTTTTTTCAAGATCGCCCCCAGCGAAGTAGGCGTTATTCTCCGCCTGGGAAAATATTCCCATACAACGCCTTCCGGACTGCATTTCAAACTCCCCTATATTGACAAACTATATAAGGTTGATGTGGAGCGCATTCGTAAGGAAGAGTTTGGTTTTGGCAGCAACAGCAGAAGCCTTATGGGGAACCGTGACTACGGAATGGAGTCACTGATGATCACTGCCGATAAAAACGTCATCAATGTCGCCTGGATTGTGCAGTATCGGGTAGGTGACCCCTACTCCTGGCTGTTCAAGGTCGCAAATGTACAACAGGCAATCCGTGATATGTCGGAAAGTGTCACCAGAAGGATAGTTGGCAACATGGACTTTGACTATGTACTGAGCAATCGGGATCTGCTTGCTGCAGCCGTCAAGCAGGAGTTGCAGGAAATGCTGGACGGGCTTTTCCCCGAAAACCGCAGTGGAGTAAAGATTGGTACTGTTCAATTTAAAGATATCAACCCTCCCGACCCGGTCAAACCTGCGTTTAATGAGGTTAACGAAGCAGATCAGGATATGAAGCGGCTGGTCAATGAAGCACAGGAAGAGTATAACCGTGTGATCCCCAAAGCACGCGGTAACGCCAAGAAAATCGTTGAAGAAGCTTACGGCTACAAGGCATCCCGCATCAATGAAGCAAAAGGAGAGAGTCAACGCTTCATTGATATTCTACAGGCTTATGAAGGAGCACCCAAGGTTACCCGGCAGCGGATGTATCTGGAGACAATGAAGCAGGTTTTACCCGATGTTAAAAATATTTATGTCATTGACAAAAATCAACAAGCACCCATTCCTCTGCTCAACTTAAGTAATGGTAACACCAGAGCGATACCACAGGAAAAATAAGGAGAAAAATAATGAAACAGCTTGGACTATTTTCCATTATCGGTCTGATTCTTGTCGCCATCGTTATGGTGTATGACGGATTCTTTATTCTTGATGAAGGTGAGCAGGCGGTTATCACCCAGTTTGGTGCGCCGGTAGGCAAACCGGTAACCAAGGCCGGTGCTCATTTAAAAGTCCCTTTTATTCAGAAAATTCAACTTTTTGACAAGAAAATTCTGGTGTGGGACGGCGATCCAAACCAGATCCCGACCAATGATAAAACCTATATTTATCTTGATACAACTGCCCGCTGGCGTATCTCTGATGCCCTCAAATTTCTACAGGCAGTTCATAATCAGCGGCGGGCACAATCACTGCTCAGTGATATTATTGATGGTACGGTGCGGGATATGGTCAACAAAAATGATCTTATTGAGATAATCCGCAGCTCAGACTGGTCAACAGATACCATGTCCGCCAGTGCTTCTCAGGCAACGATTGGCGTAAAACCGCAAAACGGCCGCGACAAGATCACCAGACAGATCCGTGAAATTGCTGCAAAAGTAACCCCTCAATATGGAATAGAGCTTATTGATGTAATGATTAAGCGGGTTAACTATATCGAATCGGTGCGGTTAAAGGTATATGATCGTATGATCTCTGAACGGAAACGAATTGCAGCAGAAAAACGCTCTCTGGGAGAAGGGGAGAAAGCAAAAATCCTGGGGAAAGTTGAGCGAACCCTTCAGGAAATAACCTCCAGTGCCAATAAGGAAGCCGTTGAGATCAGAGGTAAGGCCGATGCAGAGGCAACCACCATTTACGGTGCAGCCTACTCACTGGACCCCGACTTCTACGCCTTTCAGCAAACACTTGACAGTTATAAAAAAGTGATTGGTAAGAACTCTTCACTTGTTCTCTCTGCAGATTCAGATCTCTATAAATATCTGCAGTCCGTCGAAGCACAATAGAGCACAGACCTCAATACTTACAGGGAACAGAAAAAACATATCTGTTCCCTGTAAGTCCTCCTGCCCTAAAAAACATTTCCTTACTTTTTCATCAATTTTTCTCTGTCTTTTTATTAACCAAAAGCGGCCGAGTTTGCGGCCGAATTCTCTCATTCCTCCTTCATATCACCTTCCAACACCTCTAAAATCAATATTCAGCAAGTTTTCTAACAAACTCTTGTAAATTTCTTGCTTTATGGTATTTAAGTAAAGTCAACGTGTTGTTATGATTTTTCTTTTACTCTTACGTGACAAATACGATAAAAATGTTCGGCAAAGCTTCTCCTGCTTGACTATCACGACGGACAATCCATCAAATTTCACTCCCAGAACAAAGGCCGTTTACAAACTGGGCATCAAGAACAGTAAGGAGTCATATTTTGAGTTCACCCACAAATTCAACACAGGAAAAAGAAAAAAGGATAACAGACTCACTCACAGGATGTGCCACAAGGGGCTATATCTTTACCAGACTGGAAGAAATAGCGGCGCAAAAGACTCCGTTTACCCTGTTTGTTATAGATCTCAACAAATTCAAGAATATAAATGATCTTCAAGGACACCATGTTGGAGATGTTATTCTAAAAGAGATTGGCCACAAACTGAACTCACTGAAAAACGACAAACTTCTTTTTTCACGCATCGGTGGTGACGAATTTCTCGCTGTCTACCTGGACAGAGACACAGAAACAATAAATCAGATAGGCGAAAAAATACACAGCGTCATTCAGCAAAAGATTGTCTATGATCAGTTTGAATATGAGATGAGTGCCAGTATTGGTATCGCCCGCTTCCCTGATGATGGAGATAATTTCTCCGATTTACTCACTCTGGCTGACTCAGCCATGTACCATGCAAAAAAGAATAATCTGCGCAATCATTGTCTTGTCACCGATAAACTTAGTAAAGAGATGGCAAGAAAGCAGAGAATAAAGAGTCTTTTTAAAAAGATTAATTATGAAAAAGACCTCGCCTTACGATTTCAGCCGCAGTTTGACTTGAAGACAAAAGAAGTCATCGGTGTTGAATCCATTGTCCATTGGAACAACAAGGAGGAAGGGATTATTTATCGCTCGGAATTCCTTCCTGTTGCTGAAGAAATGGGTATCGTGCAATATATAACGAAATGGCTCTTCCTAAACAGCCTGGCACAGATAAAAGCATGGAACGAGGGATATAAACGGAACCTGTGCATTAATATCAATGTTTCTCAAAGTTGCATATATCATAAGATATTTTTCTCAAATGCCTCCGGAATGGTTCTCTCCTACGGGATCAAGCCCCACTGGCTGGGCATATCGTTAAATGAGCACAGTGTGATGTATGCACCTGAGTATATGAAGAAGCTGCTTGCCGATATTCATCAGCTGGGAATCAATATTTCTGTCCATAACTTTGGGTCAGGTATGATTTCCATCGGGCAGATCAAACACCTTTTTATTGACCGCCTTAATATAGGGGCAGAGCTTGTTCAGGGCTGTGAATACGATACGAAAAAGCTTCAGACATTGCGTGGAATCCTTATGCTGGCAGAAGGTCTGGAGTTACAAACCATTGCAAATGGCGTTGAGAATGAGGAGCAATATAACATTCTGACAGATCTTGGCTGCCAAAGTGTACAGGGTGATTATATTGAGAAGCCAATGACTGCAGAAGAGTTTGAAAACAGATACCTCAACGGCTAACGCTCAGTTAATGCATTCTGCTTCGCCTTTAAAATCGGCTTCAGAATATAGGAGAGGATAGTCTTTTTACCAGTAATAATATCCACCGAGACTACCATACCAGGGATAATCTTCAGCGGTTTCTCTTTGGTACCAAGATTGGTTTTGGGGGTTACAATCTCCACCAGGAAATAGGTCTGCCCGCGCTCATCCTTCAGGGTGTCGGCACTAATACGCTCCACCTTTCCGGGCAGACCGCCATAAATAGAGAAGTCATACGCCGTCACCTTTACCGTTGCCTTCTGCCCGGGATGAAGAAAGGCAATATCCGATGGCCGAATCCGCGCCTCAATCAGCAAATTATCCTCCAGCGGTACGATCTCCACCAAATCCATACCCGGCTTGATAACCTGCCCCAGAGTGTTCACATGAATCTGCTTTACAATACCGGCAGAGGGTGCAGTAACCAGAGTACGGCGTACCTGATCCCTAAAGGTCTCCTGCTTTTCGGCAAGAGATGCCTTCCTCTTCAACGCTTCACCAAGCTCTTTCTGCGCCCTGGCCTTAAAGGTGATAATCAGCTCTTCCTTCTTTTTTTTCATCTCGCTGATCTGGCTGGCAAGCTCAGGAATGGAGGAGACTGCCATCTCCTTTTGCTCAACAATATCAGCCTGTTTCCGCTGCAGATCAAGAAAATCACTCTGAGATTCAATCTGCTGTTCCACCAACGGCCTGGTAATATCAATCTGCTGCTTTAAAATCCCCGCCTTTTTTTTCAGATGCTTGATCTGCAATCGAATCTTGGCAATCTGCGCCTGCTTCTGCTTGATCTTCTCCTGCAATATATGCTGCTGATTCTTTAGAAAATTGCTGTTGGATTGATAGAGTTCCCGCTGGATACGGGCAATCTCCGGGCTCTTCTCCTCCAGTTGAGGGGCAATAACCAGAGGCCTTTCATTCAGCTCCGCCTCCAGCCGGATAATCTCCAGCGACAGCCCTTCAATGGTATTTTTTGCCTCGTTAAAAACGCTTTCAAACCCTTGATTCTTAATTTTAATCAGTGCCTGCCCCTTCACCACCTGGTCGCCGTCCCGCACCAACAGCTCCTCCACAATTCCCCCCTCCAGGTTCTGCACCGTCTGCACCTTTCCAGAAGGGATCACCACCCCCATTCCCCGTGTCACCTCATCAATGGCGGCAAATTTTGCCCAGAGAATAAGCAGCACGCAGATAACCACCAGGCTTACCACAATAATGCGGGAGCGGGAGTAGTGCTGCTCATAAAGGGCACGCTCATAGAGCGAGATATAGTCAAGTTGATTATGGGGGATTTTCTGCTTCACGACGCAACTCCTTTCTCTCCCTGCGCGGACGCGTCCTCATCTGCCGCTTTCAGCAATTTTGTCGATTTCGCCGATTTTGCAGAAGAGTAGAATTTATGGATAAAGGCTTCCTTGCTGTCATCAAAGATAATTCGCCCATGATCCACCACAATTACCCGCTCCACCAGAGAAAGCAGTGCATTTTTATGGCTGGAAACAACCAGGGTCATCTCCTTTACCCTTGCACCCAGCCGCTGCACAAAGGCCGCCTCACTTTTCCCATCCATAAAGTTGGTAGGTTCATCCATCAGGGCAATGGAAGGTGTACCAACAAAAGCTCTGGCAATGGCAATGGCCTGTCTCTGACCACCGGAGAGATTCACACCGCCCTCGTTTATGGGCATGGCAATCCCTTGCGGACAGCCTTCAATCAAAGGCTCCAATCCAGCGAGATGAATGGCGGAAATCAAATCTTCATCACTTATATGCACGTTTTTCAAGGTGAGATTAGAGCGCAGATTACCGGCAAAAAGCAACACATCCTGCGGCACACAGGCGATCTGCTGGCGCAGAAATATTGGTGAAACCGCCGCCATTTCCAACCCGTCCACCAGAATACTGCCCTGCTGAGGCTGGTAAAACCCCACCATAAGCCGATGCAGGGTGCTTTTACCGGAGCCATTTGCCCCCAGTAAAGCCACCTTTTCTCCTGCACGGATACGAAAGGAGATCCCCGTTACGCTGGGCTGCTCCTCCCCCGGATAAGCAAAAGTAACATCTTTAAATTCAATATCGCCGCGTAGAGATTCCGGCCGGAGGAAATCGCGCCGCCCTTCCAGCTCCGCCGGCAGTTCCATAATATGCTTCAGCGAAGAGTAGGCAACCCTGGTCTGGTCATAGGAAGAGAGCAGCCCCGCCACCTGCCCTACCGGAGAGATCGCACGGGAGGAGAGGATCATCACCGCAATCAGCCCTCCCATGGTTAACTCACCATCATGGATAAGATAGACGCCATAAATAACGATAAACACACTATCCAGCTGAATCAGCATTCCCATAACGGTGGTGATTGAACTGGATAAAAGCCTGCTTTTAATTCCCTGCCCGGCAAGGGTGCTGACCAGATGTTCCCATCTGGCTCGAAAGCGGCCGCCGGCATTAAACAACTTGATATTTTTCAGCCCGGCAATACTCTCTATCAGCAGCGCATTTTTTTGCACTCCGCCTTCAAAGGTTTCGGCAATACTGGCAAAAAGGGGCTTGCGGATCAACAGCACATAGCCAAGCAGCAGCAACATGCAGATAATAGGTACAATAACCAATGCCCCGCCCACATAAAAAATAGTGGCAAGAAACAGCAAGGCAAAGGGCAGATCAATGACAAACAGAATCACCGATGAACTCATAAAGTTCTTGATGGAATCAAACTCCTTGATATTGGTTGCAAAGCCGCCCACATTGGCAGGGCTTGCCTCCATACGCAGATCCATCACTTTTTCAAACAGCAGCGAGGAGATAAGGATATCACTCTTTTTGGTGGCAAGTTCGATAAAATTGACCCGCAGAAACTTCAACAACGCATCAAAACAGATAATCAGAATAACAGCACTGGCCAAAACCCATAGGGTATCAGTGGCAAAGTTGGGAACCACCCGGTCATAAACATTCATCGAGAACATCGGCACTGCCAGCACAAAAAGATTGATGGCAAAAGACGCCAGCAGAATATCCCGATAAATAGGCAGGGAGATCTTGATCGCCCGCAGCAGCCAGCCCTCCTTTTTCCGGCTGCCCTCATCAACCGCCTGCTGCCTTACCTCCTTGCCCAAGAAAAAACAAAAGCCCGAATAGCTCTTTTCCAGCTCTTCCAGCGGCAGGGTACGGCTTAAATCATCGGCAAAGATACATTCCGCCTCCGTATCACTTTTGGCCGCCAGCAGACAACCACTGCCATCCTTTAATACAAGCAGAACCGGCAAGGTAAGGCTATGGATCTCCCTCAACACCCCCCTGGTAAACCGTGCACCAATTCCCGCCTTTTCAGCAAAGCCCACTATATGAGACGGCTCAAGAACAGAACCATCTGCCACAAGCCCCAGGCTGTGACAGATGGTTTCACTATGAATTTCCATGCCCTGGCGGCGTAGATACGCCGCCAGGATATCAAGAACACTCTGTTTCATCTACTGACTACTTGCCATCGCCATTTCTCAGCACATACTGTACATACTGATTTATATGACGAGACTCAGGCACCAATGGGTCCTGACGAAAATTTCCCCAGGAGAACACCGTTATCATCTCGGGGTTTATCCCCTTCTCTGCCACATATTCCCGTAAAAGATTTGCCCGTTTTAACCCCAACTGGCGATTATCTTCTCTATTGGGCAATTCATTCGAAAAGAGAACAATCTCTGCCCTGCCCTGATGGTGCCCAATGTCGGTAATAATCTTATCCAGCTGCACAAAATCCCTAATCTTGTTTTCTCTCTGCACAAAGATATTGGCAGCAATAGAATGGGTAAGATACTGCTGTTGATAGGCTGCAGTATTATCAGTAAACAACATACGTAACACATTATGGCCTTTGGCAGCGTTGGTATCAGCAAAGACAAAAACACCTTTATCTTCAACACCATTTTGCTGTAAAATCCGCTTCAGACTATACGCCCGCCTCAACGCCAGTGAGTAATTCACATCCGGATCATCACTCTCATTGCTGCTTACCGTAATATAAAGTGGTGCTCGAGTGCTATAATCCCTTGCCTGTCTCACCATCTCTTTCATCATTTTTTTACTGATAATATCAGAGAGGCCAATACTCTCCGACGAAAATGCATCAAAATCGAACAAGGTGGTCACGCCAAGGGTCATGGGCTTTTTCTTTAAGGAGTCATCCGGCCCAATATGATTTTCAGCCGGTGTTCCCTCCTGCTGAGGGACAGCATATAAATAACTGCTGTCAATCTTTTTGTTTACGCCAAGATCATTTACCCTATCGCCAGCCTGACTGTTGACACTTACATCAACCTCATCCACAATCGTATCACGGTCAAAATCATTGCTTAACGGCAGAGCGTCATTACTTAACGGCTGGTAATTATCATCTTTTTCAACCATCGTCTGTGCCAGAGGGTTGAGCAGCCCCAGCTTCTGCAGCAACATACCTTCTGAGAGCAGCACCCGATACTTTTCCATCTCTCTGGAATACACGGCATTAACAAGCTGCTCCGTTACACGCTGATTCTCATTTTGGGCATCAAGAATATTGATTAAACTCCGCCGCCCCAGTACAAACTCTTTTTTATAGGATACCAGGGAGCGTGCAGTAAAATAGAGGTTTTTCTTAAGAACGCCGATCTGCTCTGTAAGCAGTTTATGCGCAGCCCATGAGAGCTGAATATCATTTAACAACGTTCTGCGTATCTGATAATTTTTCTGCTGCTCCGCATGTACCTGGCTTACAGCAGCAGCAACCCGATGCGATCTTCCCGCATCAAAGAGGGTATGGTTATAGCGCAGTCCAACCCTGGTCTCCATCTCATATTCATCGGAAGGGGTAAATTCATTGCCCACTCGGGAAAATCCCTCCAGAGAGAAACGTCCCCAGGATTCACTCTTTTTATTTTTGCTCTCCCACTCCTTCTGGCTGATGGTATAAAAGGCCTCTCGCAACAACGGATGAAATTTTGTCTGCAGCGCGAGTGCCTCCCGCAAGGAGGAGGGGAGCTGCGTACCATCCATCACCGGCATAACCATATCTTCCACCGGAGTAAAACGTCCCAACAGCTTATGCAGATTAAAGACAGCCTTTTTATAGTCATTACGGCGCAGCAATAATCTGGACTGGGCCGCAGCCATACGGCCATTGATCCGCTCCAGTTCCGAGCGGCCCTTTTTCCCGCTCTCCACCTGCATACGGATACTCTCCAGCAGGTTCTCATGGGTGAGAACATTCTCCTCTGCCGATCTCTGTAATTCACTATATTTCAGCACATTAAGATATGCGGTAATGGTATCATAAACCACCTGCTCAGCCTCCCCCATATAGGAGTAAAGGGCAGCAAGCATATAACTTTTCCGCGCCTGATCAAGAGAAGAGGTTTTCCCCCAATCATAGAGCAGCTGGCTTACCGTCAGCGTCGCTTCATAAAAGCCGTCGCTCTCATTTTTATATTCGGTATCTCCATCCCGATAATATTTATAGCCAACATCTCCGCTGAAAATAACCTTGGGAAAATAGCCGCTTCTTGCATCCTGCTGCTCTGCCAGAGCCACATTATATGCCTTCTGTTTTTCCAGAATTCGAGGATTGGTAAGCACCACATCCTGTAAAACATCCTTTAAAGTCACAGCCTGAACATTTATCGCCCCCGCAACAACAAGGGAGCAGACAGCATTTATCCCAAAAAACCTGCCAACCATTTGTGTTATCTCCATTTTTTCCCCTTTACAATGTATTTACCGTTTATTGTCCATATATATTCTTCGTCGATCCCTCAACTATGCAATATGATAGGTAACATCATCCTCAATTTTCACATGGGCATTATCCTTATCAAAAACATTATAGGTGGTGTTATCCACCGTTTCCTGATCAGCAGCCTCTGTCCAGCCCTTATCCATCTTGACGGTATCTTCCGCACCGTTAGTTGTATCTCCCTTGATAAGCAGGGTGTTATCTTCACCAGTCATATTCTTTACACTATCACTATCAAGAGTAATCGTCTGCTGGCTGCCGTCTTCCAGATCAATCACCTCCATATCGGTAATTAAATCTGCTCCAAGCTCAGTAAAATCCTGATCACCCGCTACCTTCAGCGTATCCGTCCCTTCACCGCCATCAATCACGGTATCACTGCTATCAAGGATAATGGTATCATCATCCAGACCGCCATAAAGTGCATCCGCACCAGCACCGCCGTCCAGAGTATCATCACCTGTACCGCCGTTCAAGGTCTCATCACCACTTCTACCATCCAGAGTGTCGTTCTCGTCTGTGCCGCGGATGGTGGTTGCCTGGTCATTGGCCTCTGGTGCTGCGCCTCGATTTCCTGGGGCCGCTGGCGGGTTCGGCGGCGGGGGCTCATAGTTGATGCCGCCGTCAACGCTGACATTAAAGGTTTTCGTTACTTCATCTGACGTATCACTGTTGGCCGTTTCCACGGTTTGGGCCGTAACGGTAACGGATTTATTATTGATATTGTACTCCGTCTGAAATTTCAGGGAACCAAGCTCATCATGCGAGATATCTGTAATGGTATAGGTATCTGTATCCGTATCATAGGCGACATCTTCGGCATTAAAGGTTACATTATTTCCCACGCCAAAACCTGCCAGCTTTAACGTAACGGTCTCAGAGCCATCGGTATCAATCATGGTGGGATTCAGATTGATATCCACATCCTCATTTGCATTACCAAAGGTCTTGGTTGGATCAATGGTAAGGCCGTCAGCCACAGGGTTGACGGTGATATCAAAAGCAGAAGTAGCATCTGTTTCCCCACCATCACTAATAACCTCAATAGTAACATTTTGTATATCATCACCCTTATTTTCAGGTGGTTTTACAAAAATTTTACTCTCGGCATCATACTTCATACTCCAAGTACCATTATCCATATTATCAGCTTGTGTGGCATTAGCCGCATCTTTTCCATAATATACTAAATAATCGTCTGGAATATTTTTTATTACAACATTAGCAATATTCTCAGAACTATCACTTATAGTGGCAGTTACAGGCACTTCTATCATGGTATCTTCATCCCCAGAGATACTTGTAGGAGTATCTACTGTTGGGATATCTGCAACTGCATTTATAGTTATATCAAAAGTCTCTTTTGATACTTTCACATCACTATCATGATCAGCTATATTATGTGTTTCTTTATGAGGGACATATACTTCAAAAGATACATCACCATCAAGGTTGTCTTTTGGAGTAAATGTAAGATCAATTTGATCTGCACTAAAACTTTCTCCTAAATAAACCTCATAGTACTCCCCCGTTAAGCCTGTAATAGGATTATTTACTTTATCACTATCTAAGATGTTTACTCCATCATATTCAAGGCTTTCTATCAAAGAAACATCATCAGCTTTTATATATACGACATTACCTTCAAGCGTAACATTTGTTCCATCTTTTGTATTTGCCAAAGAGATGCTTAAAGTTTCTACTGCATCTTCATCCACATCCACACTTTGAGTTGTTCCATCAAAATCCATCTTATCAGTAATAGGCTTTACCACCACATCATAGTTTGTTATGGTTTTGTTCTTGTGGAGCCCATTTGTTCCATGGGTTGTTAGCTCAACGTCTAGTTGAAGCTTTTGACTTACATCATTGCTATCATTTGTGCTAAAATCTTCTGATGGTGTCACTGTGATGCTATTTAATTTATCGATTATAACTTGTTGGTCTCCAGTTCCATCTATTAACCAAAAATCACCAACTTTATTTGCCCCTGAGATAGTAATCTTAGAGTCATTTGAAGTTATCTTTATGGAAAAATCACTAGAACCAGTAGTTTGTACTTCGATATTGCTTCCTAAAGTAAACTCTTCCTCCTCATTTGTGATAGCATCGGTGTTTTTAAAAACAAATGTATTAATTTCAGCAGGATCTACTGTACTTCCTGGATTTGAAGTATCTGTAGTGTTTATATCTATGCTAAAATTAGCTTCTGCACTATTTTCATCTGCACTTCCATCTTGAGTGATGGCTTTTATTGTTACAGTTCCAGTAGTTGCTGTTAATTTACCATTTGTTTTAAAGACTATATCATAATTCACTCCACTTGAACTATTTATAACCTTATCAGGATTAATATCCACATACCAGGTATGCGCCCCAACTCTAATACCATTTTCAACATCTAAACCATTAGGTACATTCTCGATCTTTATTCTTGTAAAGTCCTCACTTCCATCTGTATCTGGAGATGTTAAGGTAAGAGTTTTTGTAAATTCATCAGTATTTACATCAACGGTAACATTATTGCTGTCTAAAGTTAAAGTTGGAGTATCTGTAACAGCTTTAACTGCTACAGAATAATCAATAGATTTTGTAACTTCATTAGTATAAGTATTTGCTCCATCTTTAATCGTATCAACCACTACATAAGATATAGGAAAGCTATAGTTCGCATCACTATGTTCAGGGTTCAATACCTCAATCTTTGGAATTTTACCCTCTGAAATATCTATGGTTTTTGATCCTGTAAATTCTATGCCATCAACTCTTATTGTAGCTCCAGACGGCAAATCACCAGAATCTATAGTTATACTTTTAAGCGTAGTCTTTTGTCCTTCACTTCCATCTTTATCAGGGCTTGAAAAAGACAAGTCAAGTTTTGTCCACGCATCTTCTTGTTGAGTAACAGATCCAGATAGGGTGGCATCCACATCAGGAGTTACCATCACTGATATACTTTGTTCAATTGATGTACTATCTCCACCTTTTTCTGTTGTAATCCCTGTGATTTCAAAACCAAATTTGCCACTATAATGTGCAGGAGTTTGTATCTTTGCTGTACCATCTTGTAAATCACTAAGCGTAACAGCCCAAACTCTACTTTCACCACTTCCACCTAAAAACGCTCCACCTTCTACACTAAAGTCATCAGCTAAACCTGTTACTTTAAAAGTGGCTGTTTCAGAACCATCACTATCAGCTAGAGCTAAAGTGTCAGGTGTTTTATAGATCTCTTTTAAAAGAAATTCATTATTGTCAGCATCAAGAGTATTTTCTGCTTTTACAACAGTAAACTCATGAGTTGCGTTATTTGAATCTGTAGCATTAGCTTTATTTAATTCATTATTTGCTAAACCATCAGATATAGCTTTAATCTTTATATCAAGCCCAAGTGAAGTTGGGGTTGCAGGTTCAGATATGAGTATAGTTCCATTTTCTAGCTGTACTGTGTCCACAGAAACCGCAGAAACATCAAGAGTAATATCCTCATCACTGTTCAGTGGCGGGGTAAATTTAGGTGGTTTATCACTATCATAGTCAATGATGGTAACCTTAAAGGTATTTGCATCAGTTCCTACTTCAACTTTGATATCATCTGTACTGATTGTATCTTTAGAGATTTCCTTTTCATCATAAAAAATCTTTCCTCCATCAGGAATCTTATCTAGAGTGACATTAAATGTTTCATCAGCATCGCTGCTTGTTGGACGAATATCCAAAGGAATTTGACTATCTTCATTTCCCTGGGCCTGGGAAATACCCAGAGTTACCTTGTCGGCAGCAGGTTTGACCACAAGGTTTGTCAGCACAGCTTCCCCGGACGTGGCTACACTCTTAACTCCTGTGTCCGGGTCAGTATCTACGGTTTTCGCCACCACATTGATTCTGAACTCACCGGAAGCATTGGGCGGTGCCTGGAATTTGAGAGAATCCAGCTTATCCTTAGGAACTTCTACTGCAGTGCTTCCATTATAGGTGCCACTACCGCCATCCCAGGTAAAAGTGGCGTTCGTGGCAGCAACAAATTTGCCTTGAGATGCATCCCAAATTTCGGGCTTAAACAGGGCAAAGATTTGCTCATCACTGTCCTCATTATTCCATTTAGTTTTCAAAGTCTCCAAACCAGCGAAGTCAGAATTCAGGTCAAAGGCTTCGTCCTCAATGGCATGACTAGTGTAATTAACGTTCCCATTCATGTTCAGGTCATCCGACCCGTCTCCATCGGAATCCACACCAACCTTTTCTGCCATAGCGGCAACTTTGATAGGTATTGTCAATTCCTTATCGGTCGAGACAGATACAGAAGTTCCGCCCACAGTTTGTGTATCTTGGGTGGTAACGGTAACGTTCATGTCAATATCTTTACTTGAATGAGCCGGAGGAGTGGCGGTGTAATTTTTATACGAGCCATCTGTTATAGCAGCTTCAGAAACGGTATAGTCTGTGCTGTCATCTCCCGTAAAAAGCACATCGCTGCCGTTCTTGATAACCCACCCCTCGGGAAGGTCTTTAATGGTAATGCCGGTAATTTTCTCAGTGCCGTGATTGGTACCGGTGTCAGTAACAGAAATGGCATCAAGGAATTTTGTAGCAGTATCTTCGTTTGTGCTTACCTCACGAGCAGCTACATCACCTCCCACAGGACGCACCTGAAAATCCACAGTTACGGAATCTTCTACTTTAGTCGAAAGATGCGGAGTATTGGAGTTTCCTCCATTTGAATCATAGTCTCTATCCTGCCCATAAAGGGTAACAGTAAAAGGCATATCTCCACTAAAATCCTTGGGCGGAGTAATATCCATATCAGGCAGGCTGGTAGTACCATCGGGCATTTCCAGAGTAATTGTTCCGCTAGCCCCCACTGTTTGAGTACCGACCTTGGCACCCTCTGGCAGACCGGTAATCTCTACCCAGCGATGTTCACTACGATCGGTATCGTTAAAGGTTGCGCCAAGAAGGTCTTTCAGATTCACAGAGGAATCTTCATCCAGCTGAATCGTCAATTTCCCATCGGTGGTATCAATAGAAGCGGAGTGTACATTATTCTGGCTACCGCTAATGGTGTTTACTGTGGTTGTATTCCATTTCATATCTACGGGGTCGGTTACGGCCTGAACATCCACAGTAATAGTTTTACTGGTTGTTGCACCGTTCACCTCGGATCGAGGATTACCACCATTATCCACTTCAAATGAAGTTACTGAAACGTCAACAGTAAAATTGTTGCCATCCTGGGCTACAGGCTTAACCTTAAGTGACTGATACTCGGCGGTTGTCATAGAGATAACGCCACTTTCACTTGCCGCTCCATTGTGGAAAGCAAAGTCGTCAGAAAGGACAATTTTTACCGTACCTCCGGTGGCAAGAACATTAGCCCCGTTAAGCAACTGCACTCCCGTAGGCAAGGTAAGGGTGATGGGGCCAAGCAACTCGGGGTTGTCCACATCATCGCCCCTTCCGGTCACATCATCCGCATCCTTAACCGTGGGAGCGTTCAGACCAAGAATTACCGCCGTGTCTTCGCGGGTGGTTATATCTGCCACGGTAACGGTGGGCTTATCCGCAACAGGATCGACTGTAATGTCCAGAGTGGAACTGCCCAAAGCAGCACCACCGCTTGTAGCCGTATAGGTAATTTGAGGTACAGGGCCGCTATAATCATTTACCGGGGCAAAGGTATAGTCGCCATTGGTTTTCAGAGTGAATGTGCCGATGATATTGTCTGCACTATCCTTGACAGTAACCGAAGTATTCCCTGCATTATAGGTTCCGCTCATGCCAGCAATGGTAAAGGTAGAAACGGCCAGAGATTCATTAGCATCCGGGTCTTCTGTTGCACCACTCTGGGTAAAGACATTGTTATTCACAAGGTTTGTGTCTTCATTGGTGTGGATGGGAATGGGATCTCCCAATTTACCGCTGTCGTTGGTTCCGGTGATGGTTATGGTAACAGGGTGGGTATGAGTACCGCCGTTGCCGTCATCAACCTTTACCCTATAGGTGAGAACCAGTTGATCGCCGTTCTGCATGGAGTTAAAATGCTCGTCTCCTGCATCAAATTTCCATGCGATGCCATGTTCGTTTTCGGTAGAACCACTTGCCAGAACAGGCGAATTGACCGTCAGCATGGCCTTGAGTTCGTCCAGGGTTACGCCTTCAGGAAGACTGCCTGAGGTAAAATCTCCGCTAACAGTAAGAGAATCTTCCACCGAAGCCGTTACACTGTCTGTAGTGTCCACATCCTTGATGCTTAATTTCCCGGATGCGGTTACACCAGCTCCACTGTTATCTTCTGTCAGCCCGGCACTATCGGCATCCGTCCCAACTTTGGAAATAACCGGCGCATCATTGGTTCCGGTGACGTTGATGGTCAGGGTGGTGCTTTGGGTGGCCCCCTGACTATCCTTCACCGTATAGGTAAAGGTGTCAGCCTCACTCTGATTCTTGGCAAGGTTCTGAACAGCATCCGAAGTATTGTCTAACTGATAGGAATAGCTCCCGTCCGCCCCGATTGTAAGGGTTCCGTAAGTGCCGGTAATTTGTGTGCCATTGCTGGTACTGGTGGAGCCAGCGGTAACATTATCGCTGCCGGCAGCAGTTGAACCCAAGGCAATACCGGTTACCGCAAGGGTATCCCCATGATCCACATCAGTATCCTTCATGTTATTGTGCAAAACCCCATCGTCATCGCCGGTAATGACATTACCCACAGCACTAGTGGTTGTGTCCTCCCCCACGCTGTTGGTATCTGCCCGCACCACCGGGGCATCGTTGGTTCCGGTAATGGTGATGGTAATAGTTTCTTCCGCGCTGGTGTTGTTCGCTGCACCGCTGCTGTCAGTAGCCTGCACCTTATAGGAGAGCGTTAAAGTCTCTCCTTCGGCAAGAAAATTAAAGGCTTCAGCCTTAGAGTCAAACGTCCAGGCTGCACCATTTTGAGCAAGCTGTGCCGTAGTGCTGTTTTCGCCGCCGGTTATGGAAAACATATCGAGGAGAGCGGCATTATTAAGGTCCGCAGGCAAGGTGCCGCCACTTGAAATAAAAGTGCCGCCTGCAGCCACGGTTTGTCCAGCAACCTTGGCAATGCTCACCGTGTCGCTTGTATCTATATCATACAGCGAGAGGGTGTCGCTTACACGAAGGGTGCCATCGGCCTCGATTACGGCTCTGGTGGTTGCGTCTTCCGCAAGAACCTGAATTTGAGGTGCATCATTGGTGCCCTTGATGGTGATGATAACATCATGCGTTGTGGCAGCACCATTGTCATCCTCGGCCTTTACCGTATAGGTAAGTTTCACCGTTTCACCTGACGCAACAGCATCAAAATACCTGGAACCCGAATCAAAACTCCAGTTTACCCCATGTTCACTGCTTGACTGAGAACCATCAAGCCCTCCAGAGACGGTAAACATCGCCTTAAGCACATCATTGGCTGGCAAGGTGCCGGTATAGCTACTCCCCGTGGTAGCAACGCTTTCCACCGACATGGTAACGATATCCGAGGTATCCAGATCTGTAAGAGTCAGAGTGCCGGAGGTGGTCAAGGTTGTATCCGTTTCAGTAATGGTGACATTGTCGGTGTCTGTACCAGTCACGGTAATTTCCGGGGTATCATTGGCCCCGTCAATGGTAATGGTCAGGGTAGTGTTTTTGACTCCGCCATTACCATCAGAGGCCGTATAAGTAAAGGTTTCCGTCAGGCTTTCCCCCACAGCCAGAGCCTGAACAGCGTCATTGCTGGTATCCAGACTATAGCTATAGTCGCCATCTGCGTTGATGGTTACGGTGCCGTAATTTCCAGCAATATCAGCATCAACGGTGGCAGCACTTTCAAGATTGGCATCAGTATCTCCCTTGGCCACACCAACCACCTTGAGGGTGTCGCCATCGATATCCGAGTCGTCAGTAAGTACGTTTCCGGTAGCAGATGCTGCTGCATCCTCTATAATGGAATCCGTATCGGCAACCACCTCCAGGTCATCGTTGGCCCCGTTAATGGTGATAGTCAGGGTAGTGTTCTTGACTCCGCCATTGCCGTCAGAGGCTGTATAGGTAAAGGTATCCGTCCGGCTTTCCCCCACAGCCAAGGCCTGAACCTCTCTATTAGTGTTATCCAGGGCATAGTCGTATGTGCCATCAGCATTAATGGTGACCGTACCGTAAGTACCAGTAACGCCAGTACCAACGGTGTCGGTATTTTCAAGATTGACTTTAGTATTGCCCTGGGCCACGCCCACCACGCTGAGGGTATCGCCATCAATATCCGAATCATTATTCAGCACATCACCAACAACAACAGTAGTATCGGCATCATTATCATCATGCCCTGCTGCATCAGCGGCATCTTCAGTAACGCTATTGGTATCTGGCTGAAGCATTGGTGTATCATTGGTGCCGGTAATGGTAATGGTAACATCATGGGTTGTAGTTCCACCGTGGCCATCATCAGCCTTTACCGTATAGGTAAGCACCACATTTTCATCTTTCGGAATGGAATTAAAAGACTCGGAACCGGAATCAAAACGCCACTCCACCCCATGCTCATTGCTTGACTGAGTGTTATTAAGCCCGCCAGTAACGGTGAGCATAGCCTTAAGGTCATCATTGGAAGGCAGGGTTCCAGTATAGGTTCCAGTCTTGGCTACACTCTCCACTGACATGGAAACATTATCTGAAATATCCATATCCGCAAGACTCAGGGTGCCTGTAGCGGTCAGGGTTGTATCTGTTTCAGCAAGGGAAGCTCTATCGGTGTCCGCATTAGGCTGACCAACATCTTCCACGCTAATTTCCGGTGTATCATTAGCACCGGTAATGGTAACAGTGATGGTTTTTTCGGCTGTGGCACCTGCACTGTCTGTTACCTTGGCGGTAAAGGTTTCGGTTTTGGTTTCGCCAACCGCAAGTTCCTGGGTGGCAGCAAGGCTGTTATCCAGCGTATATGTCCATTGCCCATCAGCATCAATGGCAATGGAGCCATAAGCACCATTGCTTGCGCCTTCTATAGACCAGGCTTTGGTATCCCCGGCATCCGGGTCTGTTGCTGTCAGGGTTCCGGTGGCGGTATTGGACGCAGCGTCTTCGGTAACACTGCCTGTTACAACAGAGGTGTCAGCAATGACCGGAACATCATTAGCACCGGTAATGGTCACAGTAATATCCTGCGTGGCCGTTGCACCGCCGCCGTCTGTTACCGTGGCAGTGAAGGTCTGAACAACGGATTCCCCCTCTTTAAGGGCCTGGGTTGCAGCCAAGTCGTTGTCTAATGTATATTCCCATTCCCCAGTACTAGAGTTAATGGAAATATCACCGTATTTTGTGGTGTCTGTACTGGTTGGCGTTGTGTTTACAGACCATACGGCAGTATCACTGGTATCAACATCATCAGCTTCTAGCTGTCCTGTAACTAAGGGTTTGCCCGGTACGACTGTACCATCATCTGCATTTCCTGATTCGATAACAGTCCCTTCTGCCGCTGTAGTATCAGAGGTAATTTCCGGAGCATCGTTGGTACCGGTAAGGGTAATGGTCACGTTTTGGGAAATCGTGCCGCCATGGCCATCATCCACGGTAATGGTATAAACCTGCTCCAAAGACGGATCAGTTTCTTTCAGATGGTCGAGTTCTGAATCATCCACAGTAAACTTCCAGGTCAACCTGCCTGTCTCGGCATCAAGTTTAGGGGTAAATGTACCAAGATAACCAGTGTCTTGTTCATCCACCGTTACGGTATGGCTGTCGGCCGCATCGGCATCGCTCAGGATAAACGTCCCCTCACGTTTATGTATTTTGACATTCTCACCCGCCCCACCATCTACGATTTCTGTTACCGTGCCACTTGTATTACCTTCTGGCGTAAGGACAGGGGCATCGTTTGTTTTGGTGACCGCAATGGTCGTTATGGCGGTGTTGCTGTCGGAATGACCGTCATTGACCTTGACTTCGATACTTCGGCTTTCTGTGTCGGGATCATCACTGGTATTTTTGAACTTAACGGCCTTAATGGCTGTTTCCATATCTGCCAGACCTGGATTTTGCCCAGCTTTTTTAGTGATGGTAACAACAGTTGCGCCACTAGCTGTTTTAGGAAGCGTGACCACATCAAACAGGCTTGTATCAACCCCACTGGTATCAAGGACATCACCAGTCTTGGTATTGGTCAGAGTAATGGTTGCCAGGGCAAGGGAATCGGTATCTATATCATAGAGTCCCATATCATCGGCGGCAATGCTTACTCCGCTGCCATTCTCTGTGTAGCTAGTTGCAAATCCGGTATCGGTATCGCCATCTGTAACCACCGAGTTCAAATCAATCTTTGGCGGATCATCATTGGTGATAATTTCTATAGTGCTGATGGCCACATTACTATCGGAATTGCCGTCATTGACCGTAACATGAATAATGCGGTCTTCGGGGGCAGGGTTGTCTGTGGTGTTATTGAATTTGACCGCCTTGATGGCCTCTTCAAACTCTGTATGGCTGGCTCCACCGTTTTTGACAGCGATATCCACCACGATATTGCCGCTGGCATCAGTGGTTTTGGTTACATTAAACAGGCTATTATCCACGCCGCTATAATCCAGTTCATCACCATCTTTGGTATTGGTCAAAATGATTTTGGCGGAAGAAATTTTATCCTCGCCCTGAGTTCCTCCAGCAGCCTGAGTATTTGCCACGCCCATATCAATATCGGCAATGCTCACGCCAGAGCCGTTTTCTGTAAACTGACCAAGAAAGGCAGTATCAAGATCGCCGACGGTGGCAGCAGAGTTCAGGTCAATTAATGGAGCACCATTGTTAATCACCGATATAACCAGAGAGGATTCGGCAGTGCCGCCATCATTGTCTGTGATGGTATAGGTAATGGTTGGCACGGTGCCATGCCAATCTGTTGCCGGAACAAAGGTATAATCGCCGTCAGTACCAATGGTTATGGTGCCTTTGCCAGCGATGGTATGGGAACCGGAAGTTCCATCAGGAATTGTAACATCAGTCCCATCCACGGTAAATCCCGTTACCTTCAGGTTGCTGTTATCCTCTGCCCCATCCTCATCAGCATCATTGATCAGCACATTGCCGGTGGCATTTTGATTTTCAAGGCTGACAACAGAATCCGGATTGGCATCAGGTCCTTCATTGGCTCCAACAAGGGTAATGGTTATTTGCTTGGTAACGGTTGAGCCATGACCATCAGCTACGGTAATGGTATACGTTTGAACGGGATTATCGCCTTTATCAAGAGAGTCAAGATCCGCATCAGGCACATGAAATTCCCAGGTGATTTTACCTGTGGCCGAATCAATGGCCGGAGTAAACTCGCCAAGATAATTACTGCCATTTGGTTCTACGCTAACGGTATGACTGTCGCTGGAATCATTATCCGTGAAGTCTAGCTCGCCGGTTACGATATGTATGTTCTGATTTTCACCAGCACCCTTATCGGCAATTTCAGTAGCCGTACCAGCAAGATCTCCACCAGCGGTAATCACAACATCATCATTGGTACCGTTTATGGTAATAACCAATTTGGTATGAGCTTTGTCGTTATCACTGTCCTCAATCGTATAGGTAAATGTTTCGGTCAGGGTTTTGCCTTCGGATAAGCCCTGAACTGCGGGCTTGGTGTTATCCAGAGCGTATGTATAGGTTCCGTCCGCATTAATGGTTACTGTGCCGTAGTCTCCCGCAATTCCAGCATTTACCGTGCCGGCATTTTCAAAATCGGCATCTTCCCAGCCCTTTTTCACGCCAATCACAGTATGGGTATTGTTGGCATCGTCACTGTCGGTATCGTTGATACGGACATCTCCAGCAACTATTGTGGTATTTGCATTGTTGTCATCATGACCGACCTGGTCAGCACCGTCTTCTGTAACACTGTTTGTATCCTCAACAGCCACAAGTTCATCATTATGCCCGTTAATAGTAATAGTGACATCTCGGGAAGCCGTACCGCCGTTACCATCATCTACGGTAATGGTATAGGTCTGGGTCTTGGTTTCGCCTTCCTTGAGAGCGTCAATATCAGCATCGGGGACGGTAAAATCCCAGGTGATCTTACCGGTAGACGAATCAACAGCAGGGGTAAAAGTACCCACATAATCTGAACCAGCAGGGACGGCAGTTACGGTGTGCGTACCCGTATCAACATCAGAGAAATTAAGAGTTCCGCTGGCCTTTTGGGTAGTATTATCGCCGGGAATATTATCCACAAGGTCCTTAATGCTTGCCGTGGTATCACCGCCAGCAGCAATAACCGGCGCATCGTTGGTACCCTTGATGGTAATGGTAATTTCTTGCGTGGCGGTTGCACCCTTGTCGTCCGTTACCGTAGCGGTAAAGGTCTCGGTTTTCGTTTCACCTTCCTTTAATGCCTGAGTTGCAGATGATTCATTATCCAGCGTATAGGTCCACTTGCCACTGGTGGAGTCAATCGCCATAGAGCCATAGGCACTCGTACCAGCCACTGACCAGGCTGCGGTGGAATCAGCATCCACATCGCTGGAGGTCAAGGTGCCGGTAGCGGTTGCTATACCGGGGATAACGGCTCCATCATCGGCATTACCAGCCTCTGTTACACTGCCTTTTGCTGCTGCAGCATCCGAAGTTATCACTGGCTTATCATTAGTGCCGGTTATAGTAACCGTAATTTCCTGA
>PDWI01001123.1_pt1 | contig 43315 bp, 35 predicted proteins | sample 1430891 | NCBI WGS metagenome assembly PDWI01 (sample SAMN01162508, study PRJNA174530) | Oral metagenome, whole genome shotgun sequencing project. | biome: Marine environment; feature: Marine mammal; material: Swab sample of the gingival sulcus; isolation source: swab sample of gingival sulcus... | reverse complement strand
TTGGTTATTAGCATCAGTTATTTCTAATTTGTGTATAGTTGGTAAATTTAATTTTTTGAACAAACTATCAGAAATTAACGTGGGTGCACCGGTATCAATCGAAAAACGATAGGTTTCACCATTAATTAACACATTTACAATGATTTGACCTTTAGAAAATTCAAATGGTATTTCCTCAAAATACTCTTTTTGTTTAATTTTTCCCGTATTTAAAGTAAAATCCAAAGCTTGGCTTAAACCTGCCGTAGGAATAAACAAAAAGAACAGAATATATTTTGCTTTATTTTTTAACATATTAAAATTTCCTAAATAAGACCGCCGGATTTTAGTTAGACAACAGGGAATTTTGTCGACAAAATTCGGCGCAAACAATTGCCGCAGCTGCCGAAGCATTGAGAGACTCCGGAGAAGTTCCCGGAGAAGAAAATGAGGGTACAGATATTCGATGAGTTATATAAGAGTCTGTTAATGAAGAGATTCCATGACCTTCATTCCCGATAACAATAAGACCATGCCGAGCAAATTGTTGTCGAAAAATATTATTGCCGTCCAAGACAGTTCCATAAACGGGAAAGTGAGCAGGAAGAGCAGAAAAGAATTCTTTACTTTTGACATAAAAGATTTTCACCTGTGCTATTGCACCCATGCTTGCTTGTATAGTTTTGGGATTATAAGCATCCGTTGTTCCGGAGGAACAAATAATATTTTCAATGCCAAACCATGAGGCGGTGCGTATAATAGTCCCAAGATTTCCGGGATCTTGTATTTGGTCACAAAAAAGAGACATCTTGTTTTCCAAATCAGACATTCTCAATTTACTTGCGGGAATTTTAAATATTGCAATAGCCGGAGGTGTGTTTTTTAAATTGCTTATTTTTTTTATCTCTTCGGAAGAAACAGCTTGACAGGGATAATTAGAAAACAAAATTGTATCTTTGTGATTTTGTTCGACAAGCAAAAGTTCAAGCGGCATCCCGGTTTGCAAAAGGTCATAAATCGTTTTTGTTCCTTCTGCCACAAAAAGACCATGAAGCATGCGATTTTTTTTTAAATTTAGAGAATGAACTAATTTTATCGTTTTCTTTGAAAGCATTGAGCGTTTTTTTATGAATTACAAATTAAGCAACAATATTTTATTTTCGGTTCTTTTTGCCGTTTTATTCCTGTGTATGTCTTCTTGCAGTGTGACCAAAAGATTGGAAAAAGAAGAAGTATTATTATCTGAAAATAAGGTAGTTATAAAAAGAAAACATGGTAAAGAAAAAGAAGAAAAGGTCAGCAAAAATGAAATTCTGGATATTTTAAGTCCTAAAGCCAATACACGATTTCTGGGTATTCCTTTAAAACTTTGGGTCTATAACTTGTATGATCAAAAAAGTCGTCAAAAAGTAGAACAGCGTAAAAATGAAAAGTGTCAAGCCCAAAAAGACAAACGCATCAGCAACCTGAGTAAACGCATAAGAAATCTGGAAAGGCGCAAAGAAGAACTTGATAGTACTTCGACACGCTTCCTACGCTGCGAACACAAAACAAGCAAGTTGAAAAGCAAAAAAAATGCAACGGAAGACAGCGAATGCAACGAAAAGCATTGGACTCGAAAATTGGGCGAAAAACCCGTTATTTATAAGGTAAATGATGAGTATCGAAATAAACGAAAAATTCGGATTGCTCTAAAAAACAAGGGATTCTTTGAAGCCAAAATAGAGGTGAAAACCAAATACAAAAAGTTCAATCGAAAAAAAATCAAGGTAAAATATACCATCACTCCGGGCAAGCCGCATTGCATCCGAAACATCTATATGGATATTCCCGATCCAAAAATTGCCGCAATTTTAGAACAAAATCATAAGGATACATACCTAAAAAAGGGCGACTTATTGTCTGCTCGAAATATGGAATCTGAACGAGAAAGAATTACCGAATTACTTAGAAATCAAGGATATTACAATTTTCACAGAGGATACATATACTTTGAACCGGACACGCTCAACAAACCTTACCAAGCAGATGTTACGGTACACCTCACACTCCCCGGCGAAGATATAAATCAAGGCAGGCATTTGCCTTATATAATCAAAAATATTTATGTCTATTCAAACTTTAAACCCTACGAAAATTTTGAACCCGAACCTCGTTTTGACACCCTTTTATATACCAAAAAAAAGCACATATTTCTTTTGACCAAAGGGAAAAATTATTTAAGTCCCAAAGCGATTGCGCGCAGGCTATACCTCGCTCCGGAGCAGCTTTTCAGCGCCCGTAATCTGACCGCCGGTTATAAATACCTATCTTCCCTGCCGATCATTAATATGACTGACATTTCCTTTAAACCGGAGCGGGCAACAACTCTCAAAGATACAGCCGGAACTTTAAATTGCTACATCAAATTAACCCAAGACGAACGACATATGACCCAAACCGCCCTCGAAATCACGCACAGCTACGGGAATTGGGGGATTGCAGGAAGTTTTGGATACACCAATCAAAATATTTTTCGCACTGCCGAAGTGTTTAACGTAAAAATAAACGGTTCTTTGAGACGCATTACACGGCGCAGAAGTTACCAAATCTCCGACACGGTCGGAATTTTCAACAGTTATGAATTTGGAGCCGAGATCGGACTTCTTTTCCCATACTTGTTATCTCCCTTACCATTCAAAAAATTCATCAAAAGGCGAAACCCGAAAACGCGACTCAACCTGCTCTACAATTATTTGAAAGAACCCGGATTTGCCACCACCACCTCCGGATTTTCATTCAGTTACAGTTGGTTCTCCGGACAAAACTTATACCACGAACTCAGCCCTTTGCTTGAAGATTTTGTACAATTAAACAATCCCGCCGAAGAATTTGCGCAATGGATTGCAAAAAATCAACTGGAAGACAGCTACGAAGATCACTTTATTCTCGGCTCTTCCTACCGATTTATTTTCAACAACCAACATTCTGCAAGCGACAAAAAAAACTCGTTTTATATCAACAGCTACCTAAAACTTGCAGGGAACAGCCTCCACAAAATAATGCAACTTACCGATAAAAAAACAGAAGACGGCAGTTATCAATTCTTCCGCAATACCTTTGCACAATTTGTAAAACTGGAATTTGACATGCGCTATTATCATAAATTAAGAAGGCGCAAGGATAAAATTGTCTGGCGCATCTTTGCAGGAGCTGCCTATCCTTACGGCAATTTAAAATCTTTGCCGTTTAGTGAGCAATATTTTTCCGGCGGTGCAAACGGCATTCGAGCATGGCAAGAAAGAGACTTGGGACCGGGATCTTATGCAGAAGCCAAAAGCGGCTATCCTCGCCAAAGAGCCGACATCAAGCTGGAAACCAATATTGAATATCGCGCATGGTTATTCTGGAAAATTGAAGGCGCATTATTCCTCGACATCGGAAATATCTGGAACATCCGAAAAAAAAATACCCATCCGGAAGCTTTATTCAAGTTCAACAAATTCTACGACGAACTTGCCGTAGGCAGCGGCTTGGGACTTCGCTTTGATTTTTCGTTGTTCATTATCCGACTGGATTTGGGTTTGAAAATGCGCGCCCCTGACCTGCCCAAAAACAACCGATGGGTATTCAATCACGGTGATTATAAACGCAATCTATGGTTGTTTAACTTTGGTATCGGGTATCCGTTTTGATTGCACACACACATTTCTTTATCCCGGAAATGAAAGTCAATAGTCCAATTCCGGAGAAAAATCTTCAAGAAATTGCTCTGCGGCTTTGATATCATTGTGCAAAACTCGATCCTCCTTCACCAAAGGGACTCTCTCTCGAAATTTCTCGACAAAATGTTCCAATACAGGCGAAGTTTTTGCTGTCCGGAAAGACAAGGCTTGTGACGCATTCATCAATTCTATTGCCAAGACAGAAAGCACATTATCAAGCACTTTCTTTGTTTTCACCGCAGCATTGGCTCCCATGCTGACATGGTCTTCTTGCCCGTTTGAAGAAACAATCGAATCAATCCCCGAAGGCGTACAAAGTTGCTTATTCGCACTTACAATTCCCGCAGCGGTGTATTGCGGAATCATAAACCCGCTGTTCAAGCCGGGATTAGAAACCAAGAATGCCGGCAAATTGCGTAACCCGGAAATCAATTGATAAGTTCTTCGTTCAGAAATATTCCCCAATTCAGCAACTGCAATTGCCAGATAATCGGCAGCTAATGCCAAAGGTTGGCCGTGAAAATTTCCGCCGGAAATCACCAAGTCTTCTTCCACAAATACATTGGGATTATCTGTTACGGAATTAATTTCCGTCAAAAATACTTTCTTTACAAAATCCAAAGTATCTTTGGAAGCTCCGTGTACCTGCGGCATACATCGAAACGAATAGGGATCTTGTACATGTTCTTTGGCTTGTTGAATCAACTCGCTTCCTTTCAATAATTCTTTGATTATCAAGGCTGTATCTTTTTGACCTTTGTGTGGTCTCAATTCATGGATCAACGAATTGAATGGTTCTATTCTTCCGTCAAATGCCTCCAACGAGAGGGTGCCGATGATATCCGCCAAGTGGGACAATTTATAGGCTTTCAAGAGGTTGTGAATACCGTAAGCACTCATAAATTGCGTACCGTTCAGTAAGGCTAAACCTTCTTTGGATTGCAGTTTTATTTTTTTCCAAGAAAAACGTTGCAACAAATCTGCACCGGAAATGCGTTCGCCCTGATATTCCACTTCACCCAAACCGATAAGCGGCAAAGAAAGATGAGCCAAGGGGGCTAAATCGCCCGATGCTCCAAGAGAACCCAGCGTATAAACAACCGGAAAAATATCATTATTATAAAAATCAATCAAACGCTCCACAGTTGCCGGTTGCACACCGGAATGCCCATAACTGAGAGACTGAATTTTGAGCAACAACATGAGTTTTACAATCTCTTGCGGCACTTGTTCTCCGGTCCCGCAGGCATGACTCATGACTAAATTTTCTTGTAATTGTTGCAAATCTTTTCCGGCAATTTTTACATTATAGAGCGATCCGAAGCCGGTATTGATTCCGTATATAGCTTCGGAGTTTGCCTTCATTTTCTCATCCAAATAATCTCGACATTTTTTAATTTTCTGCCTTGCTTCCTCTGAAAGAGCTAATTTTTTATTCGTTGCAATCAGGTTATAAATAGTTTGCAAGTTTAGTTGTTCGGCATTGATCTTATGCGTATCCATAGAGCTGTATTTTTCTGTTAAAAATCCAAAAGAAAGAAATCTTTTGCTTTCTGCCAAATATAATGGCATGAAAATAAGTTGATTTGTTTTTATTCCTTTGCCGAAAAAGGAGAAATGTGCCTTGTAGAGAGATTGCATGCCTCGGTTGCGGAATAAAAAATGGCACAAAACAAGCAAAGCCGGGGCATGCCCCGGCTCTACAATACCGCATACAAGCGGAATGCTCCTTATTTCTTCACAAATTTAATTGTCTTTCCGTTAATTTTTGCAAAGTAAATACCTGATTGTAAATGAGATACATCAATAAATTGTTTGTCGGAAGTACCGGGCAATGAGATCAGTTTGCTGCCGCTAAGATTGTAGATTTCCAATATTCCGGGCTTGGAAGTTTCTATGGTGAAACCATCTTTTACGGGGTTGGGATACAACTTAAATGCCGATGAATTGATGTCCTCGATGCCGGTGGATTTGTTACTTACCGTAACGGTACAAGTATCCGTAAGATTGCCGTCTTCGCTTGTGGCGATTATTTTGACAGTTCCCTTGGCTATGGCAGTTATTAGTCCGTTGTTATCTACGGTGGCTACCGCATTGTTGCTGGTTTCCCATTTTACGTTTTTATTATTGGCATCGGCAGGTGCAATTTCTGCAATAAGGGTTTCGGTTGCGCCTTTGGTTATTGAAAGCTCGGTTTTGTTTAGGCTTATGCCTGTTACGGGAACAAAAACCTCTAAGTCGAAAGTGGCAGATTTAGCAGGGTTGTCGTTGCTTGTGGCAGTTATTTGGACAGTTCCTTTGCCTTTGGCAGTTACCAGTCCGTTGTTATCTACGGTGGCAAAGGTATTGTTGCTGCTTGTCCATGTAAGGCTTTTGTCGGTGGCATCGCTTGGCGAAACTTCGGCAGTTAGCTGAACAGTCTCGTTTATAGCAACTTTTGAGAGTGGCGACGATATTGTTACGCCCGATACGGATATATGAGCAGGAATAACAGTAATATTGCGAGTGGTTTTATGCCCTCCGTCATCGGTGATGGCGGTGATGGTGGCGCTGCCTACGGCTATGGCAGTTACCTTTCCGTTGTTATCTACTTTGGCAGCAGTCTCGTTGCTGCTTTTCCATTTTACGGTTTTTATTGATGCGTTGGCAGGTTGCACCTTGGCGGTTAGCGTAAGGCTTTCGCCTTCTTTAATGGTTGCATCGGCTTCGTTAATGCTTATGCCTGTTGCGGGTATATACGCCTCAATATTATCAAAATCTTTCCACTGGTCGGTAGTTTTGTAATCGTTTACTTTGCCTGTGGGTACTAATATTTTGCATTTGTCTTTTGGTATCCCATAAAAAACATCATTCCCCATCGTTACGCTTTTTATATTTTCTATTTTTGAGATAATGTAGGTTAGCTTAGAGCAACCGTAAAAACAGTAATCACCAATACTTGTAACTCCGTCAGGTATTGTGATGCTTGTTAATTTGCTGTTATTAAAGATGTCTCTTGCTATATTTGTAACAGTATTAGGTATAGTGTAGGCTGCACCGATTTTTCCGGCAGGGTAAGAAATCAGTTTATGCTTTTCTTTATCAAATAGCACTCCTTTATGTGCAGTATATTTAGGATTATCGGCAGCTACTTTTATTTCGGTTAATGAATAGCAATAGACAAAAGGATTATAACCGCCAAGTTCTGTAACCGATTTAGGTATTGTTATAGAGCTTAAATTGGTATGACTAAAAGCATAGCCCTCTATTTTTGTAACGCTTTCGGGTATTGTTACTGAGGTTAGGTTTGTGCATTTGTAAAAAGCATACCACCCAATTGCAGTAACTTTATAGCCGTTAGCGGTTTGGGGTATGGTAATATTGCCTTTTGGTTTTTCGCTTTCGGTATTGTAGCCATAATCGCCTTCGGCTCTTACTTCTACTTCTCTGTTAGGCGTTAGTTGGGTAATTTTGTAGTATAGGTCTCCTGATTTAAACTTGTCTCCTACATTTTGTGCGTTTGCAAAAAATCCTATCAGCATTATGCCGATAAGAAGCATGGTTTTGCTTGCCGTGAGTTTTTGTTTTTTAAATAAATCGGGGGGGGGGTAATTTGCTGATTTTCAGCTTGTTGTAATAAATTTTCTGTATTCATTTTCTTTGTGTTTTAAGGTTAATAAATAATGAATTGTAAGGTTGCCGCTTGGGCTTCTAACTTTCTTTAACGTATTGGGGTGGGGTTTTATTGTGTGGAAGGTTAAAAAAAATTAAAAATTAAGAATTAAAAATTGGGCGCACGAGCAATTAGCAATTAGCAATGAACAATGAGGCTTGCGCACGAGTAAGTCCCGTTAGGGACGGCACGATAGTAGCCCATGATGTCAATCGTGGGAAATAGATATGGTGTCAATCGTGGAATTGTGGGAATGAATAAAAAATATTTATCTTTGCATAAAAATTAAAACAAAATGGAAGCATTGAGAAATATATATAAAGTTGAAAACAACAGAATTATAATAGATTTACCACAATCATTTAATCATAAAGAAGTTGAGGTTATAGTTATGCCTTTTTTTAAATATCAAATTGAAAAAAAAGACAAACAACAGAATAAACAAAAACAAATAGAAAGTCTTTTGTCGGTTTCAGTTTGGAAAGATGATGATATTCAGCAAATTTATGACAGTCAAAATGTAATAAACAAATGGAGCATAGAGGAATTTTAATAGATACGTCGATAGTGATTGAATATTTGCGAAGTACAAAACGAGAAAAAACTAATTTCATTCAACTATTTCAGAAGTACGACATATTTTTGTCTGTAATTTCTGTATTTGAATTATTTAACGGAGCAAAAGACCAAAACAAAAAGCAAGATATTGATACAATCATTCGCGAAGTTAATACACAAAATTTCACTTTAGAAACAGCAAAAATAGCAAGCGAAATATACCGTAATTTGCGTAAACAAAATAAAATAATTGAATTTAGAGATATTTTAATTGCAGCTACTTCAATTCAATATAATTTGCCAATAGCAACACTAAATATAAAGCATTTTGAAAGAATTAAAAATTTGCAAATAATTGATATAAAACAATAAAATTCCGCTGAAAATTCAGGCAAACACGTGGGGTTGACCAAACAATGAACAATTATCAATTGGGCTTGCGCACGATTTAAATTAAGAATTAAAAGTTAAAAATTGCTTGCGCCGGGAATTGGAGGGGGAATCGTTCGTAGCAATTTTCAAGCAAAAACGGATATGAGCTATTTTGCCAATTCCTTAATTTTTGTTTCGGGTAAACCGGTTATCTCGGCGATTAAGGAAATTTCCAAGCCTTTTTGGAGCATCCTCAGGGCTGCGTCCAATTTTCCTTTTTCGATTCCTTTTTTCATTCCTTTTTCCAAGCCATGCTCGTAACCTTCATCGCGAGCGGTGTCCAAAGAGTTTTTTAAATCCCTGAAATATTTCAAACTGTCTTCATAATCTTGTAATTCTTGACGACTGAACTTGGCAAGTTCCGCTGTGGAAAAGAGTTGGAGGAAGATTTTTTCTCTCAATGTATCGGGGATGCGGTCCAAATTATGCAGGTTTTTAATGATGTACAACCATTTGTCAAACCGGGTTTCCAGCTCTTCTATGCTTTTTTTGAACTTCGGCATCTCAAGATAAATAAAGTTTAGTTTATCGGAGAACACCTCATGGGTTTCCAATTCTTTTAGTTTAACATCGTATCTGAACTTGTGGGGATATTTTTTATCTTCGTCAAATTCAAAGTCCAAAATGGCAATGGTATAAACTTTTTCCAATTGAAAATCCCAAGAACTTCCTTTTTTGGCTTGTTCTTGAATGGGGAATGTGGAGTAATAAATTGTTCGGTCTTTAAAGAATTTTTGCTTTGTTTTTTGCAGTTCCACGATAAATTTTTCGCCACGTTCGTTTGTGCAATACAAATCAAAAACGGCTTTGCGGTTTAAGGGTGTGGAACCTAAATTTTCATTCTTCAAATAAGTAATATCCTCAATCGTGCCTTGTTCTTCTTTGAGCAATTCGTTCAAGAAATCCAAAAGGAGGTTTTTGTTCGGATGCTCCCCGAACAGTCGCTTAAATCCGTAGTCGGTAAAAGGATTGATGTATTTCTCGTGAAATTCTCTCATTGCAAATATTTTTCAAGCAAAAATACATGTTTTTTTCGGATATGCGCTTAAAATCTCTTAAAGTTTATCTCTCTTAGTTTGAAAGCAATATATTATTCTTTGAATTTTGTCCAATTACGCCAAACGGGCTCATACCCGGCTTCTTGAATCATGCGGCTGACAGCTTCCGGGGATCGGTCATCATTGACTTCGAATTGTTTCAATGCTTTATTTTGCTCCAAGTATCCCCCCGGCTCGGTGCTGGATCCCGCACTCATTGCCGTAATGCCGATATGGAGGGCATGATTTCGAAACTGTTCTGATTCTCTGGTACTTAAGGATAATTCAACATTCTCATTAAAGAGACGATAGGCGGTAATCAGCTGCACAAGTTCTTTTTCTCCCACCGGAAATGCAGGAGAGAAGGTGCCTTCATGCGGTCGCAAACGAGGGAAAGATATCGAGAATTTCGTTTTCCAATATTTTCGTTCTAAATATTGCAAATGCATGGCTAAGAAGAAGGCTTCCACTCGCCAATTTTCAAGACCCATCAAAAAACCGAGTCCTATTTTGTGTATGCCGGCTTTGCCTAGTCGGTCGGGTGTTTCCAGACGAAAACGATAGTCTGTTTTCTTCCCTTGCAAGTGATATTTACGGTATGTTTTTTCAAAATAGGTTTCTTGATAGACATATACCGTATTGAGTTTATTTTGAGCAAGCATGGCATATTCTTCTTGCAAAAGAGGTTGAACCTCTAAGGATATTAAAGCAAATTTATCTTTGATAAGATTGATGGCGTTTTGCAGATATTCAAATCCGGATTTATGCTCATGTTCTCCGGTTACGAGTAAAATATGTTCAAAGCCCAAGTCTTTTATAGCGGATATTTCATTTAATATTTCACTATCAGTCAGCGTTTTACGTTTGATTTGATTTTTGGTACTAAATCCGCAATAGAGACAATGGTTGGTACATTCATTAGAGAGATACAGGGGAACGTAAAGCTGCATGGTTTTCCCGAATCGTTTTTGTGTAAGCCTGCGGCTTATTTGTGCCATTTGTTCCAAGTAAGGAAGTGCGGCGGGAGAAAGCAAGGCTTTAAAATCTTCGAGATTGGAATGCCCGGCGGTTGCCAATGCTTTTTCTACGTCAGCAGAAGTCTTTGCCGATATTTCTTGTTCGATCTGCTTGGGATCTATGTTCTGTATTTCGTGATAAAATGTTTTCATTTTTCGAAAACTCTCATTTATTCAAACAAAAAGGAAGTCAAGGGACTGGAAGCATCTGCCGTATGTGAGGGGCTTGCTAATCGGGCTTCGTAAGCCGTACGCCCGGCTTCGGTTGCCATTTTAAATGCTTTGCCCATAGCGACAGGATCTCCGGCCACGGCAATAGCTGTATTTACCAAAACAGCATCGGCTCCCATTTCCATGGCTTCGGCAGCATGAGAAGGTGCTCCGATACCGGCATCTACAACTACGGGCACATTGCTTTGTTCAATGATTATTTTCAACATCTCGCGTGTTTCAAGACCTTTATTGCTTCCGATAGGAGCTCCCAGCGGCATCACGGTGGCTGTTCCGACTTCTTCTAATTTTTTACAAAGCACCGGATCTGCTTGCACGTAAGGATATACGATAAATCCGGCTTTGACTAATTCCTCGGCAGCTTTTAAAGTTTCTTCTCCATCAGGAAGCAAATAACGAGGATCCGGATGTATTTCTAATTTCAACAAATTTGTTTCGAGGGCTTCTCGGGCCAGTTCTGCAGCAAAAACGGCTTCTTTGGCATCTCGTGCGCCTGATGTGTTGGGCAGCAGTTGTACCTGTTTCATTGTACGCAGGCGGGCAAGCATGTCGTCTTGTGACGCATGTTGCAAATCCACGCGCCGAAGCGCAACAGTAACCAAACAACTCCCCGATGCTTCAATGGATTGACACATTGTTTCGTTGCTGTTAAATTTTCCGGTACCCGTAAAAAGTCGAGATTCCAATTGTTGCCCGGCAATAATTAAAGGTTGCATTGTATTTGTAATTTATTTAAAAATTCTTTTGTAATATGCTCTATTTCAATAGATTGTGCAATTGCTAAAGATACGGCAATTCCATGAACTCCGGTTTGGCATATCGCGGAAATATCTTCCGGATTAATACCTCCAATGGCAATGACAGGCAGCGATATATTTTTTCTTTGCAAATTATTCATGATTTTTTCATAGCCATCGATACCGAGTAAAGGCGCCAAGCCCTCTTTTGTTTTCGTAAAGCGAAAAGGTCCCAACCCTATGTAATCAACATCTTCTTGAAGCAAAAGCTCTACAGTTTCCGAATCATTTGCCGTAGCTCCGATAATTGCTTGATCTCCCAATATTTTTCGTGCTTCAGCAATCGGCATGTCATTTTTCCCTAAATGCACGCCGTCTGCCCCTATTTCTTTGCATAATTGCACATAATCATTGATGATAAATATTGCGCCATATTTCTTACAGACCGACTGCACTTGGAGTGCTTCGGATTTTAATTCTTGATAGTTTTCACAACTTTTCATTCTAAATTGCACCCAATTTCCACCGCCGCGACAGAATAGTTCTGTTTGCCGAACAGGTGTTTCTTGAACTTTTTCATGGGTAATGAATTGCAATCGTTCAATTTTTTTATTTCGATTCATTGGTTACATATTTTTTGAAGGGTCAAAAAATTGCTCAATGCTTTTGCTTTGCCTTGCCGAAAGAATGCATTCCAAATATATCCGATCATTCCGGCTCCTTGAAATCCAATCTCCTTCAAAGTCTGTATTTTACTTGCATCAATGCCTCCCAAAGCAAAAACAGGTACATTTGCGGAGTACTGAGCAAAAAAATCGGACAAAATTTGCCTTGAAAATCCGGACTTTAGGTTCGGTTTTGAATAACTGTCAAAGACAGGACTCAAAAAAAAGTATCGGGCACGCAAAGAACTTGTTTTTATTTCATCCAGATTATGCATGGCTATGCTGTGTATGCGAGTATATTCATCAGCCTTGTTTTTGTCACGTTCCGTCAGATGTATTTTCGTATGAAATCTTTCAGCAAGAGCATGATGCGAATGAAGGACAATTTTAGAAAGTTGTTCCGAGGGAAATTGTTCCAGGAAAGAAATCATTTCCTCTTTATCAGCATAGGGTCTGCGCAAATGAAAATAAGATAACCCATTGTCAAACAGAAGTTTAACAAATTCTATTTCTCCCTCTTTTTTTTGGGGGCAAGAAAATATAACGGGTGTAAATTTCATTAAAAATGCTTACTGTTTCAACTTTTCGCTGCATGCATCGGTATGTTCTTTCAGTGATTTTTTCACTTGTTTGGCACTTTGCATGGAACAAAATTTATCTCCGCACATACTGCAATAGTGTGCTTCTTTTGCACCGTCTTCGGGCAAAGTTTGATCATGAAATTGGATGGCTCGCTCCGGATCAAGAGAAAGATTAAATTGGTCTTTCCAGCGAAATTCAAAGCGGGCTTTACTCAAAGCATTGTCTCTGATTTGTGCTCCCGGATGTCCTTTGGCTAAATCGGCTGCGTGTGCCGCAAGTTTATAGGTCATTACTCCTTCTCGCACATCGTTTTTGTCCGGCAAGCCAAGATGTTCTTTGGGTGTAACGTAACAAAGCATGGATGTTCCGTACCATCCGATCATGGCAGCACCGATCGCGGAGGTAATATGGTCGTAGCCGGGGGCAATATCGGTGGTGAGAGGGCCGAGCGTGTAGAAGGGGGCTTCGTGACAATGTTTCAATTGCATTTCCATGTTTTCTTTAATCTTTTGCATGGGCACGTGTCCGGGACCTTCAATAATGACTTGTACATCATGCTTCCAGGCAATTTGGGTCAATTCGCCAAGTACTTTCAGTTCTGCAAATTGGGCTTTGTCGTTGGCATCGGCAATGGAGCCGGGGCGCAATCCGTCTCCTAAAGATACAGCCACATCGTATTGGCTCAATATCTCACAAATTTCTTCAAAACGGGTATATAAAAAACTTTGCTTTTTGTGCATCATACACCACTGTGCCATAATGGATCCTCCTCGCGAAACAATCCCCGTTACTCTATTGATAGTCAATGGTATATGCTCCCACAGCAAGCCGGCATGGATGGTAAAATAATCAACCCCTTGTTCGGCTTGTTCAATCAAAGTGTCTCGGTATAATTCCCAAGTGAGTTTCTTTACATCACCTCCAATTTTTTCTAAGGTTTGATATAAAGGGACTGTCCCTACGGGTACCGGAGAATTTCTAATGATCCACTCACGAGTTTCATGGATATTCTCACCGGTAGAGAGATCCATAATGGTATCTGCCCCCCAACGAAATGCCCAAACGGCTTTTTCCACCTCCTCTTCAATGCTCGAAGTGGTGGGGGAGTTGCCGATATTGGCATTGATTTTAACTAAAAAGTTTCTTCCGATAATCATCGGCTCGCTTTCCGGATGGTTTATATTGGAAGGAATAATGGCTCTTCCTGCGGCAATTTCGGAGCGTACAAATTCCGGAGTAATGAGTTTCGGAGTATTTGCACCAAAATTTTCACCGGGATGTGTTTTGGCAAGTTCTTTATTCAACTTGTTGATTAGCAAATTCTCACGAATAGCGACATATTCCATCTCCGGGGTGATGATACCTTGTCGAGCATAATAGAGTTGCGTGCTTCGCTTCCCTTTTTTCGCTCGCAAAGGGTGATTATTTACCAGTTCAAAGCGCAGTCTGTCCAATGACTTGTCGGCAAGCCGTTGTCTGCCATACTCTGAAGAAAGTTCTTGCAATGCTTCGGTGTCCCCACGTTCATCAATCCAAGGAGTACGAATTTTGGCAAGTCCTTTTCTGACATCCACATTGATAGCAGGATCGGTATAAGGACCGGAAGTGTCATAAACAATTAAAGGCAGGTTGTCTTCGGTTTCTCCGCTTTCATGGCGCGTTTTGGACAAAGGAATCTCACGCATGGCGACCTGAATATCTTCTCGATCGCCTTTTACATAAATTTTTCGTGAACCGGGTATCGGCTCTTGGGTAATATTTTGTTGTTTCATTTTTTTATTTATCCGCCTTGTGAGGCATTAATTATCAACAATTTGTCATTTTCTTCAGGAATAGTAACCGCCCAATCTTTTTGCCTGACAACTTTATTATTGATGGCAACGGCAACACCTTCTGTTTTGATTGCATGAGTTTTTAACAAATCGGCAACAGTCGCATTGTTTTCTATCTCTTGTATCTTATCATTTACATAGACTTGCTTCATGGTCAGTTTTTTCTGTTTTTATTTCAGGGAAATGGTTAAGAGGAACAGCTCCTTTCCCAATTTTATATTTTTGAGAGCTTGCTATTGCCGAAGAGATATATGCCTTAGCCTTTTGAACAGCTTGCTCAAGTTGAAATCCTTGAGCTAAAAAAGAGGCAATCGCCGACGAAAGCGTACAACCTGTCCCGTGCGTATGTTTTGTATTGATTCGCAATTGACTTATTACCAGCACTTTCCCGGTATTTATATTAAACAAATAGTCCTTTGCATACGGTCCGGAAAAATGTCCTCCTTTCAACAATACAGAAGTATTGTAAAGTCCGGCAAGTTCCTCAACGTATTTTTCGGGGGTATCGGGATTTATCTTTTTCTGCAACAAAAACTCTGCTTCCGGGATATTCGGAGTAATAATTTCAGCAAGAGGGAGCATTAATTTTATGAGCGCCTCCGAAGATTTTTTTTGTAAGAGAGGAGTGCCGGAAGTTGAAATCATCACGGGATCCAAGACAATATTTTTGACTCCATATTTACGCAGAAGTTCGGCTACAAGTTCAATATTTGGAGGATTGTACAACATGCCTATCTTTACGGCGTCAGCCCCCATATCATCCAACACAGCTGTAATTTGGCTTCTCAGGACAGAAAGCGGCACAGGATGTATCTCCCTGACTTCCACTGTATTCTGTGCTGTTACAGCAGTTATTGCCGTACAAGCAAAACAACCGCATGCAGCAATGGTCTTGATGTCAGCTTGAACACCGGCACCACCTCCGGAATCACTTCCCGCTATACTGAGGACTATTTTGGAGTTTTCCATTCTTTGTTCTTGTGGAGCGATCCTCTGCTGCTTGCTTTCAATAATAGAAAAGACCGTCTCGCAACTTGCCAAACGGTCTAAAAACTAAATATTAGTAATGTTTTCCTAAATTCAGAAACCGTTTTCCTACGCTGCTATGAAACATATCAGGTTCCAAGGGTATCTTCTCAGCCCGTTACTTTCTCGGGCACCCCCAACAGTTTGTCGCAAAAATAAGCTTAAAATCGTTTCTCTTTTATACGAGCTTTTTTACCTGTCAAGTTTCGCAGGTAATAAATTCTGGCACGTCTTACTTTACCTCTTTTGTTCAAGGTAATTTTCTCGATAAAAGGAGAATACAAAGGGAATATCCTTTCTATGCCAACTCCTCCTGTCGTTTTTCTCACAGTAAAAGTTTGAGTTGTTCCCTCTCCTTTTCTCTGGATAACGATTCCTCGATAATCCTGAATCCTTTCTTTTTCTCCTTCCTTGATTTTATAACTTACCGTAATGGTGTCACCGGAACCGAATTCGGGGAAGTTTATCTCACCGGCAAATGCACTTTCAGCTACTTTCAATAAATCCATCGTTATTCGTATATTTTTTAGGCGGCAAAGGTAACTGTTTTATTTATTTCTGCAAATTTTTTATCAAACTTATTGAGAAAATACATATTGTAAGATATTAGCCCCCATACGCAAAGCTTTCAACCGGGTGGCTTCGGAGTCTTTATGCACTTCAGCACTTTCCCATCCGTCACCCAAATCGCACTCGGAGGTATAAAGACAGATCATTCGATCTTGATAAAAAACAGCAAAGGCTTTTGGAGGTTTGTTGTCATGGGTATGAATTTTGGGCAAGCCTCCGGGGAATTTATATTTTTGATGAAATATGGGGTGAGAAAAAGGCAATTCTATCAAATTTTGTCCCGGAAAAAGTTTTTTTAATTCTCGGCGAACGTATTTGTCCATTCCGTAATTGTCGTCAATGTGTAAAAATCCTCCACTTTCAAGATATTGTTTTAAATTTTGCGCTTCGGATGATGAGAAAACAACATTTCCGTGCCCGGTCATGTGCAGAAAAGGATAGTTGTATATTTCAGCACTGCCTACTGAGACAGTGGCAGGTTCAGGGGCTATATTTGTATGAAGATTTTCATTACAAAAGCGAATTAAGTTGGGAAGGGAAGTGGGGTTGGCGTACCAATCACCACCACCGGAATATTTCAAAAGTGCGATCTTGTAGCTGTTTTGCGCAAAAATGCTATTGGCAAGGAAGAGCAAACATACGAGAAGTTGTTTTTTTTTCATTTCCGATGTTTATTTTTTGCAAAGATAAAAATTTGTCTGAGAAATTGATTGATTTACAGATGCTGTCCGCAGGAGGTGTTTCGAAAAATCCAAAAACAAATTGTAAGAACCGTGAAAATAAAAATAAATATCCTGCGAAATCGCGCCATTTCTTGCTTTGAATATCTTTGTCTGTAATTGTTCAAAAATTTGAATACTAAAATAAATAACAGGCACGGAATTGCAACAATCAAAAGAGCATTAGCCCTCCAAGCCTCTAAAAATTGAAGGTTCAACAAATAATGGATTCCGCTCTGAGCACCGCAACCGGGACATTTCCAAGCCGTTAACTGCCTGAAAGGACATTGTAGAAAATAAGCGGATTCTTGCGGATTATATGTTTTGAATACGAAGAAAAGGAAAACAAAAAGGAGTGAAAGTATAATCCATTTGAAAATTTTACCCATAGAGTAGAATGTGGAACTTGAAATTATTGAATTGCCGCAAGATAAGTTTGACGACAAATATCTTTTCCTTATTCAATGCTGATGTATGGCTAAAAGAACTCTTCTTCACTTCCAAAGATGTCGGGCAAAAGGTATTCGCCCAAAGTTTGAGAGACTTCTCCCGCTTTTCCCGGCAAAAATATATCCGTAATATTTTCGGTAAATGCGGTACGTTTGGGGTTTAATTCTACAATTTTAGCCCCGTTCCTTTTTGCAATATACGGAATTTCTGCCGCAGGATAAACCACTCCCGTCGTGCCGATAAGAAAAAAAACATCAGCTTTTTCAGCTTCTGCGAGAGAGGCTTGGAAGGGTTCCTGAGGAATATTTTCTCCAAAAAATATAAAGTCGGGTTTTAGCAATCCGGCACAATGAGAACACCGGGGAGGCAATTCTTCCAAATATTCCTCTTTCATGAAAAATATACGTTCGCACTGAGTACAAAGCAAACGTCCGGAATTGCCGTGAAATTCATACACGGTTTTGCTTCCCGCCTCTGTGTGTAAATTGTCAATATTCTGAGTGATAATGGATTGCAGAAGTTTATGGTGTTCCATCTCGGCAAGGAGGATGTGTGCCGTATTGGGAGCAGCCTCGCCAAAATAATCATAAAAGATGGTTTTTATCATCGTCCAAGACTCCTCCGGATGTTGGTAAAAATAAGGCAATTCAATGGCGCGAGTGTCGTATTTTTCCCACAGTCCGTTTTCGCCTCTGTAAGGCGGGATGCCGCTTTCTACCGAAATACCGGCTCCTGTAAATGCAGTAACATGATTCGCATTTTGGATTACTTCTACGGCATCTTGAATATTTTTTTCCAACAAATTCAACATAGTCTATTTAGTTTTTTGTTCCAAATCTTGTTTGGCAAAGTTTTTCTTGCGAGTTATGACAGGCAAAAATATCAAAGAAATCACCCCGACAACGATCAGCATCAAGGTCATTGAGGTATGCGAAGTAATGGCAAAAGCATAGGCTTGTGACTCTTGAATGCCGTAAATCATCAATGTTTGAATAACCATAAAATGCCAAGTGCCCATGCCGCCGGGAGCAGGTGCAACCATACCGAAGGAAGACATTACAAAAACAGTCAATCCGGTAAGCAAGGTAATATGTTTTGTAAAATCAAAAGAAAGGAATACAATGTATATCATCACAAAATACATCACCCAAATAAAAATTGAGTGAAATACAAATTCCGCACGCCGTTTCATTCGGGAGATACTTTTTATTCCTTCTGCAAATTGCGTGAAAAGACTGTACAAGCGAATGTAAAGTTTGTTTTGTTTTATTCTTTTTCGGAAGACGAAAGCAAGTAATAAGATGCCTACAAACAACAAGCTGAAAACAATAAAAATCGGGGAATGTAAAATATTGGAAAAGTTCAACTGCATGGAGGGATTACTTTGCAATAAATCTGCGACTACCGGCAGTTGCGTAGCAAGTACGATGCCCAACAAAATAAAAAGCATCAGAAAATCAATGATACGTTCAATAACCACAGTGCCTAACAATTTTGAGAAAGGAATATCTTCTGTTTTACTCATGGTGCCGCAACGTATCAGTTCTCCGGATCGGGGAACGGCAATATTCGCCAGATACATAATCATCACCGAAAGGAAAGCCGTGAGTTTGGAAGTTTTGTAGCCCATGCTTTCTATTAGAATAGTCCAGCGTAAAGCTCGACTTATATGACTTAACATCCCGATTATCAGAGAGATATAAACCCAAGTCATATCAGCTCCTTTAAGGGTCTCTCTCAATTCATCAATATCTTGATCTTTGGACACCCACCAAAAAACAGAAACTCCCAGGGCAAAAAACAGAAGATATTTTACAAATCTTTTTATCTTTTTATTCACCTTATTTTTGCTTAAATATTTTCATTGGAGGTTTCTGAGAGGAGTTTTTTTCTGTACGCAGTTGTCTTACTTGTTCGTTCAATCGCCGAATTTCTTCGGATTGTTCCGCAAGCAAGGCTGTTTGTTCTTTGTTTTCTTTGATCAAGGCACTTGTTTTCATTCCGATGCGCAGACCAGAAAGTGAACCGGCAATATTTTCGGCAATACGTTCCACGATTTCGACCTCATATTTTTCAAATACTTTGAATGATGCCAATTCAATAATACCGATCACGTCGTCTTCTGTTTTCAAGGGAACGATGATAATCGAGGATGGGTTTGCCCCTCCGGTTCCGGATTCTATTTCTACGAAATCGTCGGGCACCTCAGTCATGTGTACAGTATATTTTTCCAATGCTACGGCTCCGACCAATCCTTCGCCGGGTTTGATTTTTTTTGACAAATATTTTTTGCGATTATAGGCATAAGCTCCGATCAATTCATAATACTCTTCTTTTTGTTCATCTTCGTAACGAAGAAAAAAAGCGCCTTGATTCGCTTCCATAAACTTCACGAGAGAAGAAATAATTTCGTCTGCCAAGGCGTGTATATTGTCAGGATGTTTGCGGAGTATTTCTGCGAAAAGATTTACAGCTTCGTTGATTCTATTCCGCCGAGCATCTTCTAAATTTCTGATTTCATCTTGTTTATGAGAGTCTTGCAAATCTTTTCTAAGTTGCAAAAGAGCATTACCCAATTTATCTTGTCGGCTTTTGGCTTGGAAACTTGCTTCCCAATTGCCTTGAATCATGGCGCTTGAGAATTTGTAATAGTCTTCCATATTATTGCCTAATTCATCAACAGTTTCAATGATTGCTTGCATTTCCGGGTTTTCATTTCGCGGTAAACTTTTCGGATGTTCGCCACGTACAAGTTGTAGAAGGACAGTATGTATTTCCTTCAACGGGATAATCATACGACGCGTAAAAAGAAAGTATCCGATAAGCAACAGGAAAATGGTTGCGACAAATAACAGCACAAATATGCTTCCAAAATTTTGCGTACGTGCTTCCATTCGCTTTTTTATAATATCTTCCTCTTGATTGATTTTATTTTTGAGCGCGTGTACCATTCTCAACAAATTATCAAAAGTCAATCGCCCCGTCTCTTGATCCCCGCCGGCTTGAAACAAGGGGGATATTTCTTCCACATACAAGGCATATATTTCTTGAGCCTCCGGATTCCCAAGATTATCCTCGGCTTCCCGAGACACGGTCTCAAACTCCTTTGCAAAATTCCGAAGCAAAAGGCTGTTGGATTCATGTTCTTTGATAAATACATCATGGGTAACAGCCTCCTCCACACCCCCCATGCTTTTAAATAACTGATAATCAGACAGTATTGTATTTCTAAGAAACTCAGCAATTTCTCCTTTGGAATGTAAATCATTCAAGCGATTGAATACTTTGCTTTGTAACCTGAGTGTATCAAACTCTTGCATTCCAAGGACAAGCATCAAGGAGAGGATTAAAACAAAACCCATGTGAAAAATTACGCGAATTCTCAGTTTTTTCATAAATCAACTTTTTACGTTCGATGTCAAATTTGAAAATATAAATATAAATAAAAAAATGAAGAGGAGGAACATCTTAGCTCTATTTTTGTTGATTTTTTTTGCCAAAATATTTACCTTTGCACAAAAACATCCGAGACTAACATATATAAACCACTGATTATCTGCATCTTTCAAAAGATTAAGCATCATTTAAATCAAACTTTTACAGAATAAAAAAATAAGCCCTTTATGTTTTACAAAATCAATTTTCTGACAAAAATACTATGTTTTACGCTTTTTTTTGCCTACTCCCCTTCTCTGTTTTCGCAAAAAATCGCCCCCGATATATACGTCATCAAATTCAAAGACAAGAAGCACAACATATACCATACCGACAAACCGGAGGAATTCTTATCCGCCGAAGCTTTGGAAAGACGCAAACGATTTTCAATTCCTGTTACTTCTGAGGATCTTCCTGTCAGCAAAGCCTATATGGATAAAATAGAAGATATGGGGTTTCAAATTTATGCAACTTCCAAATGGCTGAATTCTGTCCTTGTTTTTTCCAAAGATTCAACTTTGTGGAGCAAGGCTCAAAAATTAGATTTTGTTGCCTCCGAAAGTCCGAAGAAGAAGTCAAAAAAACGAACAAAACTAAGCCGAAGAAAAAAAATAAACATCGAAGGAACACAAGAAGACCATTGCAATTTGAAGTACGGAAAAAGCAAGCGACAAATTACGATGCTTCATTTGGAAAACTTGCACAACAAAGGATATTTGGGAGAAGGAATCCGAATTGCACTTTTAGATGCCGGATTTTACAATGTGGACAGCATCACCGGCTTTGACAGCCTTCGCACGAATAAACAAATTTTAGGAACAAAAGATTTTGTGGATAGAGAAAATGAAGTGTACAGAAATGGCTCACATGGAATGAATGCCCTCTCGACTATTGCAGGATATATTCCCGGAAAATTTATCGGCTCTGCCCCCAAAGCCTCTTTTTGGTTATTGCGTACCGAAGACGGCAAGTCGGAAACTCCGGCAGAGGAATATTATTGGGCGGCTGCCGCCGAATTTGCAGACAGTTGTGGAGTCGATATGATTCACTCTTCTCTGGGCTATAACAATTTTGACGATAAAAATTTAAGCTATACATATTCCGACATGAATGGAGACATCGCCATAAGCACCATCGCTGCGGATATTGCGGCAAGTAAAGGAATTTTAGTTACAATCAGTGCCGGAAACGAGGGCAATGATCCTTGGAAATACATCTCTGCTCCTGCCGATGCAGACAGTGTCTTGGCTGTAGGCGCCGTTAATATGGATGGCAGCATCGCTCGTTTTAGTTCTCACGGTCCGACAAGTGACGGGCGAATAAAGCCCGATGCTTTGGCACATGGAAGTTTTGTATTTGTCTTAGGCAAAAAGGGCAAGCCACGATTGGCATCAGGCACATCTTTCTCTGCCCCTTTGCTTGCAGGCGCAGTAGCCTGTTTGTGGCAAGCCAACCCGGAATGCAGCAATATGGAGATTATCGAAGCGATACAAAAATCCGGGAAGCGATACCTGAAGCCTGACTCGAAATACGGCTACGGACTTCCGAATATTGACAAAGCGGATAAATATTTGAAAAGTAAGAAAAAGAAAGAGGGAAAACGTAAAAGGCTTTAATTCTTCACAAACTTCTTTGCATACATATTTCCTTGATTGTCAGAAATCTGCAAAATATAATATCCGGTCGGAAGTTGCTGCAAATCTAATTTTTCATCTCGAAATTCGGGATTAAAGATTACCCTGCGACCATATAAATCAAAAACAGAAAGGGTATAATCAGAACCGTCATCATCAATTTTTATGAATAAATAATCCTTTGTCGGATTCGGATAAATTTGCATTGCATTTAAAGCTGTCGGCTCAGGAGCAATACCGGTAGCTTTGTCACCCATTACCGGACGAATCATTAGACTTCCTTTCATCTGAGAAGGCAGCCAAGTATCCGAGAGTTTATAAAAAACGTGCTTGGAAGCATCTGTATTGTAATCAAAACCCACATTGAGGCAGGCTTCGTCTGTCTGTGTCCATCCCAAAAAGAATGGTTCGGAAACATACAAAGGTTCCTCAAACTTGTAATAAACAAATTGGTTAAAACCCTTATATTCAGGCAATTGCCCTTCCATTGAATACAAGGTTGCGGTATCCGGTTTGTTATCTTTTTCTGCCCAAACATTCAGCCAGAAATATTTTTGTCCGGCATCTTTGTAACTCTCTTCAAAATATATGTACACACCATCTAAATAATCGGGTTTGAGAGGAGAAAATCGACAAGCCACCGATCCGTACTTTGCCCCCATACCGGTGATCCCGTAAGAGGTTTCGGCAGTACCGTCATCATAAGCATAGTAATCTCGGAATATTTGTGTATATTTCAACACATTATTTTGAGCAGAATCTCTTGTATCGGTAACCATACGTGCCGTAAGCAAAAAATCAGCAGTATCCTCATCATTGACCGGAAAATGAAAAGGATGATTCTGATAAATAAATTTCATACTTGCTTGCGGTTGAACGGTTTGCACACCTCCGTATCCGAATTGCTCGGCAGCAGAACCGGATAAATCCACAAGCGAAAAGTTCAAACTGTCAATCAATCGGACTTGCTTTCCGTTATTACGATAAGCCACTTCCCATTTATCTTTGAGAGGCACGTTATCCGGATTATTTTTATAATGCTCCCAAGGGACTGACTGATAGTCCTTTAAAAGGGAAAGCATTTTTTTATTGAACGCTAAGTCATAATAAAAGGTATCTTGCGGCGAACGATCTTTATTCAAATAAATATAGTCAATATGCCAAAAGTCACAGTTGGTTGCCAAAGAAGGGTGTAAAGCAGATCCCAAATCAGCATAGTTTTTGAAGCGAAAGCGAAAGCCTTCTTTTAAAAATTCATCGTCTTTCACCGGCAATATCACTTGGCGAAATTCCTCTGCCGTAAATCCCGGTGTAGCCCAAACTTCTTTCCACTCTTGGGTTTCAGGGGCAAAAAATTCTAAAATTAAAGAGTCTTGGCTTTCCGGAAAGTTCTTCGTTAATCCTCCGGGTTGATAGAAAAAACTGAAGTAAATATTTTCACCGGAAGAATAGTTGAGGTTGATCGGTTGGGAAGTAAGGGTATCGGCAAGGAAGGGAGTTTGGTATTGTGCATAAGAATAAATATTGCCTTGAGCATCTGCGGCATCGAAAGTGGCAATGCCGATATCGGGCATATTTTCTGCCAAATTATTGTTTACGAACACTTGGTTGTCTGTCCATAATTCAGGAGAGGGGTATATACCTTTCGAGATAAAATTTTCGAAGAAAGGAAGCTGAAGCATTGATCGAGTTCCTTTTAAGAGTCTTTTTTTTTCGGATAGTGTCTCATTTGACGTTCTGTTCTTCAAAAGAGGATTTCCCGAAAGAGGCTTGGTATATTCCTGACTATAAGAAATCAGGAAAAAAAACACGGATAGCAAAAGCAAAGAAATACGTTTCATCGAATGGAGATTATTATTTATCCTCGAACGAAAAAAAAAGGTAAAAATTTTAAATCACGGCAATTTTATTTTGCAAATTGCGGGCATTCTTTTCAAGTCGTGATATCGTATGTCCGTAAAACTTCATTGAGCGAAGTTTTCAGGTCGGTAGATGCTTTGCGTTTGCCGATAATCAATGCTGCCGGCACTTGATATTCTCCGGCCGGAAATTGTTTGGTGAAGCTTCCGGGAATGACTACGGAGCGTTCGGGGACTTCCCCGCGATATTCCACGGGAGTTTTTCCTGTAACATCAATAATTCGGGTAGATTTCGTCAGGCTGACATTGGCTCCGAGTACGGCTTCTTTGTGGATATGCACCCCTTCAACCACGATACAACGAGATCCGATAAAGCATCCGTCCTCAACGATGACCGGGGACGCCTGAACAGGTTCCAAAACACCTCCGATACCGACTCCTCCGCTCAAATGGACATTCTTGCCAATTTGTGCACAGGATCCTACGGTAGCCCAAGTGTCCACCATGGTTCCGCTATCGACGTAAGCACCGATGTTTACATAGGAAGGCATCAAGATTACTCCTTTGGCGATGTAAGCTCCGTAGCGTGCCACTGCCTGAGGTACTACACGAATGCCTTTTTCTTTATAGGCAGTTTTGAGAGGTATTTTATCATGAAATTCCAAAATCCCGGCGCGAGATTCCTTCATTTCTTGTATCGGGAAGTATAAGAGTACAGCTTTTTTTATCCACTGATGAATATGCCATTTCCCTTGCTTGTCGGGACTTGCTACGCGTAAATTGCCTTGATCCAGGTCTTCAATTACAGCACGGATAACTTCTTGTATATCTTTATCATTCAGAAGATTACGATCTTTCCACGCGGATTCTATCAAGCGTTCTTGTTCCTGTCTTGTCATAGGGGAGAGTTGCTTTTTCTATTTTCCAAAACGACACAAAAGAAAGCAGTTGCCTCAAAAGACAACTGCCTCTGTATTTTTGTTGTTCTCTGTATTTTCTTTTAACTGAGTTTGAAGGTAACAGGAATTGAGTACCAAACGTTTACCTTTTTTCCGTTTTGTTCTCCGGGTTTAAATTTAGGTAATTTCTTAATTACGCGTATGGCTTCTTCGTCCAACAAAGGATCAGCACCTTTTTGCAATTCCACTTTTCCTACTTTTCCGGATTTTGTTACTTCAAAGCGAAGATAAACGGTTCCTTCTATTCCATTTTCACGGGCTTGGGCAGGGTAGATAATATTTTTACCGACCCAACGTCTCAATGCGGTATTTCCACCGGGAAACTCAGGCATGTTCTTGACATAAACAAAAATTTTGTCTTCGACTTCCGGTTCCGGATCGGGCTCCAGGTCAATATTTTCGCTCTCGTCAAAGTCATCAATTTTTATTCCCGGGTCTTCAACTTCTTGCGAGTTGTCGACGATCTTAATCACCTCAACAATTTGTTGCTGTTGTTTTTCTTGTTTTTGTACCACGGGTTCCGGTTCTTTGACTTTTTCGTCTTGACGAGTAATTTCCGTCATTTCTTCTTCCTCTACAGCGACTTCGGACTGAAAGCTGTCGTCGCCTATTCCGGTTTCGTAAACGTCAAACGCACCAATCAATAAAACTACACTGATGATGGCACTGAAAGACCAGAACATCAGCTTAAATTTTTCTAAATTTACTTTGGATTTCTTTTTTACTTCCATACCTTTTGAAATATATTTATGAGTTTATACTTATTTTTTCAACCAATCTTTGAAGCCCTAAAATTAAACATAATTTTTATTTCGGAATAGCGTTTTTGTTTTTTTTTCAAAAAAATATTTTTTCGGAGTAAGGACAGGCGGTTTCGTTTTACCCTAAAAACTCTTTAAACGACTGATATTAAGAGTTTTTCAAAGTTTTTATTTTTTCGATAACAAGTCCGACATTTTTTATCTCGGGAAGTTGATTGGGACGCATTCCGTGTGAGAGTGTAAAGGTATAGGCTCCTTTTTGGGGAAATCGAATGTTGGTTTTGTAGGGAAATTTATGTGATATAAGACTTCCTTTTTTGTTTCCGTACCAATTGCCGGCATAGTCAGTGATGTGAAACATAAGTGTATCTTGTTGCGTGTAGCCTTCCGGAGATTGTGTACGAGCGAATATCCACAGGTTGGAAGTTTTGAAATTCTTTTTCAAATCGAAAGTCAAAAAGATATTGTAGTCTTGCAGGGTATCTTCGGCAACAAAGCGAAAATTAATTGGTTCCTTTATTTGCCAAACTTCCTTCGGGATTTCTTTTTTCTCTCTATAAACAGCTGATTCATTGCAACTAACAATAAGAATTGCACAAAGCAAAAACAAATATTTATTTTTTCTCATTGGGCGGATCATTTCGACAAATTATTTTTTTCGTCTTTTTTCTTCATATTTTGTGAGCGAGTTTTTTCCGAGGTATTTCCGGAAGATTTTCTTTTTCGCCTCTTTCTGGAAGGTCTCCTTTTGGAACGTTTATGGTCAAAGCGAGTAATACTCCCGGAGGTGAGAATATCTCCGGATCCTATTGATTGTGAATTACTTATATCATCATCAGAGCGAAGATTACCGGGCAATATTCCTTTTTTGTTCATCTCAATAATTTCAAAAACTCGACCGGTATTGACGGCAGTTACATTTTCGGCACAGTCTTTACTGAAAGAATACCAAATTGTTTCCTTGTAAATGTCCATCTTCATGAAATAAGCTTTTCCGTCTTTGGTCTCAAGATCAACGGCGGGCGGGAATTTAGAAGCAGCTTCTTTGTAGCCTTCGGATTCAAAATTGAGGCAACATTTCAGTTTGCCGCATTGTCCGGTAAGTTTTTGCGGATTGATGGCAAGTTGCTGTTCGCGCGCTCGGTCTGTTGCCACGGATACAAATCGGGTCATCCACGAGGAACAACAAATTTCTCTGCCACACGAACCGATACCTCCGATTCTGCCGGCTTCTTGTCGCGCTCCGATTTGTCTCATTTCAACTCGTATCTTAAATTCGTCTGCCAATATCTTGATCAACTCGCGAAAGTCCACTCGGTGATCGGCAATGTAATAGAAAATTGCCTTATTGCCATCTCCCTGAAACTCGACATCACCAATCTTCATTTTTAAGTTCAAGGATTTGGAAATACGTTTGGCTTTGAGCATAATTTCATCTTCACGCAAAACGGCTTGTTCCCACTTTTCAATATCTGTGGGGCGCACCTTACGGTAAACGGATCGCAACTTGGAGTGAGGTGAGATGTCTTTTTTTTTCATCTGTTCTCGCACCAATTCTCCGGTAAGAGAAACTGTTCCGATATCATGCCCGGGCGAAGCTTCTACGGCAACCATATCTCCTTCTTTCAGAGGCAGTTTGTGTATATTCCGATAAAACCCTTTGCGTGTATTTTTAAAACGTACTTCTACAATGTCCGGAGTAAGACTTGTATAAGGCAAATCTTGTAACTCGTTAAAAACATTTAATTTATTGCAACTGTGCGGGTTGCATTTTTTTTCTTCCTTAGTTTGCATATAGGCTGAACAGCCTCTTAATATATAATCTTCTGTATCCATTTTTTCACTTTTTTCCGGTAACAGTAAAAAAGTGCGTTGCTCCCTCTCTTAAAATCAATAAAAATATGTTTGCAATATTGTTTTTTTTAAAATTTGTTTTATGAAATCTATTTTTATATTTTTATGGCGAAAACAGGCACTATTTATACCATGAACTCATTCTCAAAAGACTTGCTAATTTGAGAGATAAATCCAAGAATATCAGATGACTGTAACCATTTCTTTCGATATGGTTATAGGCTTCTGAGAGTTGACTATAAACCCCAAAGATATTATTTTTATTTATAAACCGAGAAAAATTTTGTGCAAAAGCTCGTTCTTTTTCATTCAAAAATATCATATCTTCCTGATTATCAGCAGATACATTCATTATAAAATTTTCACGAATCAGACGAAGACTGTAGCTCAAAAATTTTTTTTGCCGTTCTCTCCCGGTTTTTGACATTTGCTCTGTCCAGGTCAGCAAATCAGCCACTTGAAAAGTGTACGCCTTACGCATCAATTCCGTAAATTGGGCAAAATAAGAATCGGAGTCTGTATCGTCATTTTTCTGTTCGGCAAGCTTGCAGGCTTCGGTATAACTGCCATCCGCAATTTGCGCAATTTCATTGGTAAGAGAACTTGACAATTCATAATTTTTTCCCAATTCGGAAACAATATCACTCTTACTCATTTTGGGGATACGGATAATTTGTGTACGTGACAAAATAGTCGCCAGCATATTGTCTGTAGATTCGGTAACCATCAAAAATATTGTACGCTCCGGAGGTTCTTCTATGATTTTCAAAAGTTTGTTTGCAGTACTGACATTCATTTTGTCCGCCTTCCAAATGACCATAATTTTATATTCCGCCTCATAGGGTTTGTAATTCATTTTTTTGAGCATATTTTCACTTTCTCGAGTAAATATGCTTGCTTGCTTATTTTCCACCTGCAAAAGTTCCAACCAGCGATCATAGGAATGATAAGAGGAGGCCAAAAAGAACTCTCTCCATTGTTCCAGAAAATCCTCACTGACAGGATTATCTGTTGATTTTTTTTTGATTACAGGATAAACAAAGTGGAAATCCGGGTGTATCAATCGATTCACTTTGCGGCAAGCGGGACACTCTCCGCAAGCATCGTCTTCGCCTCGGTTATGACAAAAAATATATTGTGCAAAAGCAACAGCCATTGCCAAATTGCCGCAACCTTCTTTCCCCGTAAAAAGCAAAGCATGGCTTGTTCTACCGGATTGTACCATACGAATCAAACCTTTTTTAATTCTTTCCCGACCTGCAATATCTCTAAAAAGCATCTTAAATTTTTATTTCTAAAACAATGATACAATCAAAGCAAGGCTTCATTTATTTTTCTTATATTTGCTTCCAAATTAGAATACAAAATTAAAAAAATAAAACTGTTTCTTCATGGAAATCGAGACTTATATTCTGCAACACAGTTCTCCGGAAAATGCTTTGTTGCAAGAACTAACCACCGAGACTCACTTGAAAAGTTGTCGTCCTCGTATGCTTTCCGGACATTTGCAAGGATTACTGCTGGAACAATTCAGCCGAATGTTGTCTCCGCAAAAAATCTTAGAAATTGGCACTTTTACGGGATATTCAGCCATTTGCTTGGCACAAGGTCTTGCTCCCGATGGAGAATTGCACACGATAGAAAAAAATGATGAGCAAGAAAATTTTATTCGAAAATATCTATCCAAATCGGGAATGGAAAAATCTATAAAATTGCACATCGGCGATGCTTTGGAAATTATTCCGAAGATGTCGGATATGTTTGACTTGATCTTCATTGATGCACACAAACCGGAATATTTGGACTACTACCAAGTATGCCTGCCGAAATTACGACAAGGAGGATACATCATTGCCGACAATGTACTTTGGGATCACAAAGTTTTGGATCCGGAGAAGAACAAAGATGCTTCCACCCAAGGAATTATAAAGTTTAACGATTTTGTGCAAAAAGACGAAACAGTCGATAACCTTATACTTAATCTGCGAGACGGTTTGATGCTTATCCGAAAAAAATAGAGAAAAATTGTCAGGACTTGCTTCTTTTTAAATTAAATGTATTACTTTTGGCAATTGGAGTAAAACCAATTTCTTATGCTTCCCCAAAAAAGAGCAATTTCGATATACATAGTTATTGCGGCGGCACTCATGGTCGGTCTGCTTCATTTTTTTCTGCACAAACACCGCATAGAAAAAAGCCAAGAACTGCAATACAAAATACAAGCCCTGGAAACAGTCTTGTATTCCGCAGATATATTGCAACTGCGCACAATAAGCAAGGAGCAAGGCGAAGAAGCTTCCGCAAAAATCCACAAAAGAATAAGCACCCTGATCGTGGGCGGAAATTTGTGGAACTACACTCTGCCTCCGGCAGAAAAAAGAAACGAAAAGAAACTGGAAGAACTGTTGCTGATTGCCGATCATATACGGGCAGATGTCGAGAAAGGTGCAGTGGGTGAAAAATCACGAAATGCCAGTATTGAAAAAATTCTTCAACTGCAAAAAAAATCAAGCATCCTCCAAAATGACTTCCGCAATCGACAAAACAAGCTGGCTCGCTCTCTTGTATTTTTGAACTTCTTGATGATTGCTGTTTACTTATCGCTCCTTTTTCTTTTGCTCAATCTTTCCTACAAAGGGATCAAAAAAACGGCCGACAGACTTGCGAATGCTCTCCAAAACATTATTTCAGGAAAAAAAGTTGCCTTACCCGACCGTCCGAACGATAATTTTTCCGGAGTGTATAATAAGGTATCGCTGATAGAAAATAAGTTAGAAAATATTTCGCTGTTTGTCAACAAACTTTTGTCTGATGACTATGAATTCAATTTCGAAAAAGAAAAATCACAAGAAAATCCGGAGCGTCATTTAATAAAACTTCGCAAACGGCTCAAAGACAATATCGAACTGAATAAAAAAAGACAAGAAGAAGAACAATTGCGTCAATGGGTTGCCGATGGTCGGAGTCGTTTCAATAATATTTTGAGAGAACATTCGTCAGACACCCAAAGTCTTGCTGATGAGATAATTAAAAACCTCTGCAAATTTCTTGGAGCAGAGCAAGGCGGGTTTTTCGTATTGCGGAATGCAGACACACCGGAAGCCTCCCTGGAACTTATTTCTGCCTTTGCCTACGACCGCATCAAATCTCTGAAAAAGACCATAAAACCCGGAGAAGAATTGCCGGGCATGTGCCTTATCGAGCAAAATACACTCTGGATTACCAAAGTGCCGGAAGGTTATATGAGTATCGAGTCCGGGCTGGGACAAACTTCGCCTGCCAATATCTTACTGATTCCCTTAAAATCAGAAGAAAAGATACAAGGAGTTATTGAACTTGCCGGGGGCAATTTATTTACAAAAAATCAAATTAAATTTGTAGAAGAAATCGGAGAAAATATAGCTGCAGTTTTGGAAACTTCCTACATTGGACAAATGACACAACGCCTTTTGGAAGAATCTCGCAAGAAATCGGAGGAACTGGCTTCCAAAGATTCGGAAATGTCAGAAAAAATAGCCGAACTGCACAAAATTCAAAAAGAAACAAAAATCAGCGAAGCAGAAACCGGCGGGTTAATCGCTGCCATGGACAAGCTGTTGATCAAAGTAGAGATTTCTCCATTAGGTAAAATAATGAATATCAATGAATTGTATGTCAAGAAGACAGGGTTCGGACACCGAGAGGTCTTAGAGAAAGACATCCGCTCTTACATCACCCCCGAACTTGCAAATTTTGATGATATTTTGCAAAAAATGAACCAAGCTCAAGTCTGCACAGAACGCATCCGGATACATACCAAATCCGGAGATAAAATCGCAGTAGATGCTTTATTCTCGCCCTTGCAAGATGCCGAAAAAAAAGTATACAAAATACTCTTGATGACCAAAGCGGAGGAATCTGCGGATGCTCAAATAGTTTCCGAATACAAACTGGTACAAGAAGATTTGCTTCGCAAAAATCAAGACTTAAAAGAAGAAAACCGTAGAACAAGCGAGCAAATTCAAAAACTAAAAAAAGAAAATGAGCAAAAAGCAGCAAAGCTGAAGACCTTGCGTCTCAAAACTCAAAAAAAACAAACCGGCACTCCTCCTCGCTTCTCCGGAGAAACAGAAAAAAAATACGCCCTGTGGCTTGACCAACTCAAAAATACCCTGCCTTAACCGATGAATATCTTAGATCGCTACATCATCAAAAAATTCTTAGGCACCTTCTTTTTTTCCATCGTGCTTATCATTGCCTTGGCAATCGTCATTGATATTTCAGAAAAAATAGACGCTTTTCAAAAAAAACAAGTTCCCCTCTCAGAAATCATTTTCGACTACTACCTGAATTTTATCCCTTATTATACGAACCTGTTCATGTTCCTGTTCGTATTCATTGCCGTTATATTTTTCACCTCCAAAATGGCAATGCAATCCGAAATCATCGCCATCATCGGCAACGGCATAAGCTTCAAAAGAATGCTGCGCCCCTACTTTATCTCCGCCTTTGTACTCGCCTTGCTTTCATTCTTTTTGAGCAATTTTATCATTCCCCGCTCCAACAGAGTACGGCTCAACTTTGAAAACACCTATGTCAAAGGAGAGTACCATTTATCAAAAACAAACGTCCACCGGCAAGTACGCCCCGGCATGTTTGTATATATGGAAAACTTCAGTCCCATTTCAAACACCGCAGAAAAACTTGCTGTCGAAAAGTTTAACGGTAATGTTCTGGTGTCAAAACTCATATCCAACCGCGCCCGATGGGACAGCACAAAACAAAAATGGGCGATAGAAAATTACTATATCCGCGACATTGCCCCCGACGGAAAACAAACCCTGACCACCGGCAAAGAAATAGACAGCATGCTTTATCTCAAGCCGATTGACTTTAAACGGCGCGACACGGAAAAAACTACGATGGCTTTTCGAGAACTAAACACCTTCATTGCAGACCTTAAACTTCGCGGAGACAGTTCGCTCAATAATTACCTGCTCGAAAAACACCAACGTATCGCTTTTCCACTCTCTACTTTCATCCTCACCTTGATAGGCGTATCTCTCGCCTCTCGAAAAACAAGAGGAGGCACCGGACTGCAATTAGGACTCGGCATTCTACTCAGCCTTGCCTACATCTTTTTCATGCAAATGGCCGCCCAATTCTCCATTAAAGGCAATCTGTCTCCCTTCATTGCCTCATGGATCCCCAACGGTGTTTTTACAATCATCGCCCTTTTCTTGTATAAAATTGCCCCCAAGTAACAGAAAAATTTCTCTGCCAATATTATCCTCCTTTCCTTTATTCTTGCCCCAAGAACACATTACATATATGAACAAAAGAACTTGGAAAAACTACAACTTACTTATTATAAGCAAGATAAAAACAATATTGAGAGATAAAAAATGGGAAATATCCGTTCCAAAATCTTTGTAATTTTGAAAATTACTATCACTATTCTTGAAGATTGCTCTCTTCTCTTACAAAAAAAGAACAGATTATTTGGCAGGAAATAAATTTAGTTATAACTTTGCAGGAAATTTCAGACCTACTCGGAGAGGTGGGTGAGTGGCTGAAACCACCGGTTTGCTAAACCGGCGTGCCGTCGATACGGTACCGGGGGTTCGAATCCCCCTCTCTCCGCTCCTTTTTTTCGGGGTGTAGCGCAGTCCGGTTAGCGCATCTGCTTTGGGAGCAGAGGGTCGCAGGTTCGAATCCTGCCACCCCGACAAAATCTAATCCGCCTACATTTTCAAGTTCCACTTTTATTCGAGAAGGCTCTTATTTTCAGCAGTTTCTCTTAAATCTCCGGTTAGTATAAAATCCGGGATCTTCTTCATTTATTTGCAAAAAAAGCATACTTTTAGGTGTTGCATTTTTCCGGAACAAAACTTATCAAGCAATGAATGACAATGGAATAATTTTTTTATTCTTTTTTCAAAAGAACAGAATAAACAAATAAGGAAAATGAGTTTGTAAATTCACAATTAAGCCTTATTGATCAAAAGATTAGTAAGTTTTTTTTCATGCTCCAAGTTCAAGAAACCGCATTTGATGTGGAAGTTTGGGCTATTTAAAATAAAAAAGCCCAGAGTGAATCCGGGCAATTATTACTGTTTTAAAGTGCAGCACTATGGCAAGTGCATAGCTGGGCACTACTCGTGGTGCAAAGGTACAATAAAAAATTAGAATACAAAAATAAATTTACATAAAATTGTATCCAATTTTTGTTTCAATTATATTTTTAATATTTTCATTTTGAGAATATTTAATGAAAATTCTATCAATTTCTGTTTGTAAATCTCTTTTTCTATTAGATGAAATAACTCCTAAGAAGTGAATAATTACCTGAATAGCAGTATTTAATGAATGCCTGTTATTGTTGTTTATTTTAATCAAATTAGTAGGTTTTACTGCTAATGGAGTATTTGTGTCATATAGCAAACCACTATGGGCACAAATATTTCTAATAAAAATAATTGTTCTAAGGTAATTTATGAAGACAGAAGATTTCTTTATTCCATAATGATTAGCAATATATGTTTTAAGTTTCTCATCTTTTAAATTTAGAAAAATGTTATAGATACTGCCAAATGTTAAAAATTCTAATGTTTTCCAAGCAGGTGCATAAATATCATTTATGTACTTATTGTGGTGCTTTTTAATCGGTTTATTATTATCAATAAATTTTTCATTGTAAATATTAGGGAAACCCTCTATAAATTTAGAAGTCATAACTTTATGGTCTGAAAACCAAGTTGGACTATTCTTATATTTATTGGAAACTATATAGATAATTTGAGTTCTAATATTAATTTCTATTCTATTTAAAGCTCTCATTAACAGGAATTTCAAATCTACATCTAAATAATACAAATCAATGATAGTAGAAAATTTGGTGTTAGGTTTGAAATTACGCAAATTCTCTTCTTTAAAATGAAACCAGTAAAATCCAAGTCTGTAATATCCAATATCAAGTAAATGTTCTTTGGCTTTCTCAATTCCACAGTCAAATATAATTCCCTTGTCAGAGAGTATTTTTAATTGTTCTTCTACATTGGTTGCAATTCTTCCCATTATTTTTATCAACTTAAAAAAAGCAAATGTAAAAGTTTTTTCTGAGAAAACTTTACCCCCTTAAAATAACATTAACGTAAACCACCCGCAGAAATACCCCCACTTGTTTTGAGGATTCAAACAATACCCCTCCATTATAGAATAAAGGAGAAAATATACAGACCAATAATTTACAAAGTGATAGTTGCGAATGTTTGGTTTTATATTTACTATAGTTCTTGGAAGATATTTTATTTAACCCACAAAGGTGAAAGTATCCCGGTTCATAAAAAATATCGGTTCAAAAAAAACGGTTGTTATACCTTGATTTTTAGTTTGTTAATCAAAAATAAGAAAAAGTTTCGGCTTTCCGGAATTAAAAGATGGCTCAAAACAGGCAAAGCCGGGGCATGCCCCGGCTCTGCAATACCGCATACAAGCGGAATGTGCTCTATTTCTTCACAAATTTAATTGTCTTTCCGTTAATTTTTGCGAAGTAAGTACCTGATTGTAAGCATGATACATCAATAAATTGTTTATCGGAAGTAACTTGAAAACCAATAACTTTGCTGCCGCTAAGATTGAAAATTTCCAATATGCCGCGCTCGGAGCTTTCTATGGTGAAGCCTTCTTTTGCAGGGTTGGGATACAACTTAAATGCCGATGAGTTGATGTCCTCAATGCCGGTAGATTTGTTGCTGACCGTAACGGTACAAGTTGCAGTTTTGCTACCGTCCTCTGTTGTTACGGTAATGGTAGCTGTACCCTCGGCTACTGCGGTTACTAAACCGGTTGCATCTACGGTGGCGACACTTTCGTTGTCGCTGCTCCATGTTACGCTTTTATTAGTTGCATCGCTTGGCTCTACTGTGGCGGTTAAGGTGGCTGTTTCGCCTACTTTTAGCTCTGCGGTTGCAGGGCTTAGGGTTACTTTTGTTACTGCTATTGCTTTGGGTGTTACTGTTACCTTACAAGTATCGGTAAAACCTCCGTCTTCTGTTTTAACAACTATATCCGCATTCCCCTGAGCTACTGCGGTTACTAAACCGGTTGCATCTACGGTGGCGACACTTTCGTTGTCGCTGCTCCATGTTGCGCTTTTATTGGTTGCATCGCTTGGTTCTACTGTGGCGGTTAGGGTAGCCGTTTCGCCTACTTTTAGCTCTGCGGTTTTTGGGTTTAGGGTAACTTTTGTTACTGCTATGGTTTTTGGCGTTACGGCTATCTCACAAGTTGCGGTTTTGCTACCATCCTCTGTTGTTACGGTAATGGTAGCTGTACCCTCAGCTACTGCGGTTACTAAACCGTTTACATCTACTGTGGCAATATTATCATCGCTACTGCTCCATGTTACGTTTTTATTGGTGGCATCGTTTGGCTCTACTGTGGCGGTTAAGGTAGCGGTTTCGCCTACTTTTAGCTCTGCGGTTTTTGGGTTTAGGGTAACTTTTGTTACTGCTATTGTTTTGGGTGTTACGGTTATTTCACAAGTTGCGGTTTTGCTACCATCCTCTGTTGTTACGGTAATGGTAACTGTACCCTCGGCTACTGCGGTTACTAAACCGTTTACATCTACCGTGGCAATATTAACATCGCTACTGCTCCATGTTACGTTTTTATTGGTGGCATCGTTTGGCTCTACTGTGGCGGTTAGGGTAGCTGTTTCGCCTACTTTTAACTCTTTTGTTGTTTCGCTTAGGCTTACTCCTGTTACTGCAACTGTTCCTATACCTTTTGTTACTGTTACCTCACAAGTGGCATTTTTTTCATAATCATATGTATATGCCTTAATGATGGCAGTACCCTCGGATACTGCGGTTACTAAACCGTTCTTATCTACTTTAGCAATTTTATAATTATTACTGATCCATGTTACGTTTTTATTGGTAGCATCGCTTGGCTCTACTGTAGCGGTTAAGGTAGCCGTTTCGCCTACTTTTAATTCTTTTTTTGTTTCACTTAGGCTTATTCCTGTTACTTCTACATCTATAATATTTTCAAAAGACTTCCATTGACCTGCACTTTTATATTTTTCGATTGTTCCTTTAGGCACATATAGTTTGCATCTTTTTGTATCTACACCAGCAAAAACACCTCCTCCCATCATTACTACACTGGGAGTCGGGTCTTTTATCTTACTGTGTATTGAGGTTAATCCATAACAACGAAAGAAAGCGGCTTTACCAAAAGAAGTAACATTCTCAGGGATAGTTATTGAAGTCAAGGAACTAGCGAAATAAAAAGCACCACCAACAATGCATTCAACAGAACTAGGTATATTATAAGTTGTTTCTTTTTTACCTGCAGGATAGCATACTAATCGACTTCTAAATTCATTAAATAAAATTCCTTCTTCAGAAGAATAAAATAGATTCTCTTCAGCTACTAGGATTGAGGTTAATTTAAGACATAACACAAAAGCCTTTTCCCCAATACTTACAACAGAATTAGGTATAGTTATCGAGGTCAAGGAACGACAAAAATAAAAAGCCTGACTTCCAATAGCTGTAACATTATAGGTGTTATTGTCATTATCTTTTACTGTTTGTGGTATTGTTATTTCGCCTGTTGGTTTTTCGGCATTATCCCAATAAGGGTTGTTGCTGTTTTGGCTCGATACTTCTACTTCTTTTGTTGGGTTAAGTTTTGTAATTTTGTAGTATAGTTTTCCTGCTTTAAACTTGTCGCCTACATTTTGTGCGTTTGCAAAAAATCCTATCAGCAACAAGCCTGCAAGCAGCAAGATTTTGCTTGCCGGGTATTTTTGTACTTTAAATGAAATTGAGGTGGGGGGGGGGGGTAATCTGCTGATTTTCAGTCGTTTGTAATAAATTTTCTGTATTCATTTTCTTTGTGTTTTAAGTTTACAAAATAATAAATTGTAAGGTTGCCGTTTGGGGGACCTTTTAAATTTTTAACGTAATGAGGTGTTTTTTTATTGTGTGGAAGGTTAAAAAATTAAGAATTAAAAGTTAAAAATTAAGAATTGGTTTTAATTGTGAACTTTTTTAATGGTGAATTGTGAATTGGGCTTGCGCACGGATTTTTTGAGTAAATTTTCAGTATTGGGACCTTCATTAAAGAGCAGGTCAAGAATCGATAAATCAGAAACAAATGCTTGCTTGGGAGAAAATACCTGTGTGTACTCCGGCAAACATTGGCGAGAAAGAACGGATTCTTTTTTGGGATGAATAGCACTTCTGTAATCAGAAAGCGCAGAAGTTACGGGGCAAGGCTCCGAAATGATTCGTACGGATTCATTAAGCCCGATTTCTTCAAGCAAGGTATACATAATTTGCAAATTATAATCAAAAAGGAATCGAAAAGGGCGAGTAAAGAAGGGTGCCAGGGCATCTATGTAATGAACAAAGAACGGAGATGAAAGATATGCGTTACGAAGAGTTTTGAGATGTTGCAATTGCCAGTCATTTTTGTAATCAATGCGTACATCTTTAACGGCTTGTTTGGTTCCGGATATTTTTTGTACGGGGATACTCAGCGATTGTTTACCCGCGGGAGTAAGTATTTCATAGCGATTGCGGTAAGATTGTTTTTGATAGCACTCTTGCTCGTCCCAATATACTTCTCCGAACTTAACAAGAAGAACAAAATAAGACAAGGAGGGGAAACAAGCCGTAGAGAAAAGAGCGGTCTTCTTCATTGTATCAATTAAGCTTCTTGCTTTTTCTTTTCCTCTGCCGAAGGGGAATTTCCAATATCACAAGACGAAGAGCAGGTGCAACCGCAAGAGGTCTTTTTTCTTGTTTTTCCAAATTTCCCGGAACAACACAAGTGTATGATTTCTCGCAGCAATACGACCAAACTTGCTCCAATAAGGATATATGTAATAATTCTTTGTAACATTTACGAAACAGATATATGCGAAAATAAATGGTTCATTCCGGCGCTGATATTGGAGTATCCAAGAGCATTTTTACACAAAAAAGCTGCCGATTTGGTAAATAAGGAACGACATAATCCATGCCAAAATTGTGGTATAGGCAACTAAAAATCCTGCCCATTTCCAACTGCCGGATTCTTTCTTCACCGCTGCCACCACAGCTATACAAGGGAAATAGATAAGAACAAATACCAAAAATGAAATTGCGGTTAAGGGAGTAAATACCCGTTTGCCTTTATGCTTCCCGCTTGTATAAACTTCCGTTCGCACCGCCTGTTGCATCGCCGCCTCTTCCGAGTCCTCATCACTTCCCGCAGCCTTGTACAACACCCCCATCGTGCTGACCACGATTTCCTTCGCTGCAATCCCCGTAACAATACCGACTCCCATTTTCCAATCAAAACCCAGGGGACGGATGAGCGGCTCTATGGCATGTCCGATTCTTCCGATGTATGAGTTCTTTTGCAAAATAGCATTACGTTCCAGTTCCAATTCATTCAATTGAGCCGAATATTGCGGATCATCATTTTCTCCTTGACTCTCTTCCCGGAGGGAGGCAATGCGCTGATCTACGGCTTCTGTTTCCGAAGAACTTTGCGGAAAATATCCCAATGCCCATATCAGAATAGAAGCCACTAATATAATTCCTCCCATTTTCTTTAAATATTGAGAGCCTTTGCTCCACATGTGCCTTAAGGATACCGCAAGGACAGGACGGCGATACGGAGGAAGTTCCATCACAAAAGGCGCTTCTTCTGACTTGAAGAACAAGACTTTAAAAAGTTTGCCGATAACTACGGACATCAATATACCAAAACCATACACCGCAAAAAGAACTGTCCCGGCATACTCCGGGAAAACAGCTCCGACAATCACCAGATACACCGGCAAACGAGCACTGCACGACATAAAAGGATTGATCAGCATCGTCAGCAGACGATCGTTTCGACTCTCCAAGGTGCGTGTGGACATCATGGCGGGCACATTGCAGCCAAAGCCCATAATCAAAGGAATAAAAGATTTTCCGTGCAAGCCGATTTTGTGCATTACTTTATCTGTAATAAAGGCAGCACGTGCCATATATCCGGTATCTTCCATAAGAGATATGATGAAAAATAAAATCAAGATATTGGGTAGAAAGATAATCACTCCGCCGACTCCGCCGATGATACCGTCAGTAATCAAATCTTTAAGCATTCCCTCTTGCATGTAATCGGTAAGAAGAGTGTTGAGATATTCCACCCCTTGATCTATCCAATCCATCGGATAGGAACCTAAGGTAAAGGTAGCTTGAAACATCAACCAAATAAAAAAGAGAAATATGGGGATACCCAAAAGTTTGTTGGTAAGGATATAATCTATTTTTTCGGTAATACTTTTTTGATTGGTTTTCCCTTTCTTGAGTGTATTTTTTAAAGCTCCGCGTATAAAGCCGTAGCGGAGATCGGTCAGCAATGTTTCTGCATCTTCTTGTTGGTAGCTTTCAATCTTCTTAATAAGTTTTTGACTTTTTTCTTCCAACATATCACCTCCGGGTATTTGCCGAATTTGTTTATAGATTTCGGCATCTTTTTCCAATAATCCCAAAGCCATAAAGCGAGGTGATATTTTATTGAGGGTAACCGTGGGAGGCAAAGACTTTATATCGTTTTGCAGAGTTTGAATGAGGGGTTCCATGTCCGCCCCGTAATTGATATTTACGTCTCTTACTTGCGGGTCTTTATCTTCATAGACTTCTATGATTTTATCAAAGAGATCATCCAAACCTCTACCGGAAGAAGCGACAGTCGGCACCATTGGAATTCCTATCATTGCCGCAACTTTTTCATGATTAAATTGTGTATTTGTACGTTCCAATTCGTCATACATATTCAAAGCAATGACAGTCTTTACGTTCATATCAATCAGCCGTGTGGTCAAATAAAGATTGCGTTCTATATTACCGGCATCAATGATATTCAAGACAATATCCGGAGCATGTTCAAGGATATGCGTACGCGCAAAAAGTTCTTCCGGAGTATAGGGAGAGAGGGAATAAGTGCCGGGCAAATCTGTGATTTCAAAAGTGTATCCTTTGTATTTGCGAGAAGCTTTTTTGGCATCTACGGTTACGCCGCTGTAATTTCCCACATGTTCGGTAGCCCCGGTGACTTTGTTAAAGAGGGTTGTCTTTCCGCAATTAGGATTGCCTGCCAAGGCGAGATGTATCACTTTGCTTTTTATACGAGTGGAAGTTTTGGGTGCCACTAATTCGGTCAATGAGCCGGACGGCTCTTCAAAATAATCTTTAGCATTTTCCGGGCTGACGACTTCTATCAAGCGCGCTTCACTTCGGCGCAAGGATACATGATACCCCATTACCAAATACTCTATAGGATCACGCAAGGGAGCTGCTTTGATTACTTTTACGGTTTCTCCCTTGATGAATCCCATTTCGGTTATTCGTTTTCGGAAGGCTCCGTGCCCTTTGATGCGTACAATAACGGCTTCTTGCGTATTGGTCAGTTCGGATAAATACATAAACTCGATTTTGATTTATAGAAAAATAACAGGCAATCAAGGACTTTTAGAATGATTGTCTGCCAACAGAAATAAAACGAGAAGCAAGGCATGGGTTACAGCTTTACTTCTCGTCCATAGATAATTGCTAAAAAACGTATCTTTTAGAATCCTTTTTTCAAGAGATATTTTGCCAAAGTCTTGCCTAATTTTGCATAAGCTTCTTTGATTCTTTCTCCGGTATCGAAGGAGGCGACAGAATTTCCGGGGGATTTGATAAATTCTAATACGGCGAGTTTTTTTGATTCATTGCCTTTTTCCGTAAAAATGACAAGACCGCTAATGTATGCCGGCTTCTGTACCACACCGCCAAAAAATCCGGGTTCTGTCCAAGTGGTATGCACCGTCATTGTGTATTTCGCATCTTGCGATCCGTCTTCTGCAAGGATTCCTTTGGAATCAAGGTATTTATTCAAGAGCGATTCAAATTTGGGTTCAAAGCGGTTTGCTCTGTCGGCTTCCCAGGCTTCTGCCCAACGGTCGCCTTTCCCTTCTTCTTTGTCGTTGTACTTTTTCTTCGTTTTCTCGACATATTTTTCTTCCGTCATTTTGCCAACTTTCATGTCATCATACTTATAGGCAATGTCAATAAACTTTTCATTCTTCAAAAAATCCAAATTTCCTTCTTTTACTTTGATTTTTTGCGCTTGCAGTTGCAAGCTCATGGCACATATAATTATTGCCGATAATGTTACTGCTTTCTTCATAATGTTTTTGTTTTGGTTTAAAAATTTATATTAAAACAGCGCAAAATTAATAAGATTTTCCGAAAAAACAAAGTTTTTTTACACGAGAAAAAACTACAATATCAGCACCTTCAAACAGTACGAAATATTGTTTATTTTTTCTAATATTTTGCAAGCTAATCTTGAAACTTGCTTCGTTCATTGGGTAATAATTTCTATCTTTCAATAAGACTATGTAATCGGCATTTTTAGTAATGGGGAAATGATAAATTTTGTCTCGAAATGCCAAGCGAGGAACAAGAAGCGATGTGGCAGAAACGCTAGCATCTTTATCTATCAAACTCATTGCCGTGTTTATTTCATCAATGTTCAAATCGGTAGTGTAATGAGCTGAATTATAGAAGTTTGTATTTGCAGCATCATACCATTTTGATTGTCTGCTGTCTATGGTTTTTATATTGGAAACAACGGTCAATAATACAATGGTTATTGCAATTATTTTACGATTTTTAGAGGTTTTTATCTTTCTGACAAAATCTATGGTAGCCAACGAAATTATGGGAACAAATTCGATGGAATATTGCCCGTTTATTCCCCACAAAGCATAATCATTGGTTAAAAATTTTTGAGCAAAAATGGATATTAGCATAACCAAAAACGCCGGATTATAAAAACAAAATACACCTCCGGCAAGCAAAAACATAATATATGTTTCTATTTTTATGTAATTGTAGCTAATATCATTTGTGGTGTTTAGGAATAGAGCATCGAAAATAAGTTTAGGATTTTTTGCAAAATTAACGACCATGTCCGACAGCGAATTTCCAAAATATTGGTATCGTTGAAATTGCAAATTCTGCGAACTTCCCTGCAATTTGGGCATAAGCCAAAATATTACAACTATTCCGTATATTATGCTAATCAACAAAATGGGAAGTTCCATTTTATAAAATGTTTGCCTAATGTTTCTTCTGTTTTTAACAGACAATCCTAATACGATGAAAACCAGCCAAATAGACGAAACTTCTTTTGTGAATAATATCAAAAATGTAAACACCAACGACCACGCTATTTTTCGTTTTTCTACAAAATAAACAAATGCCGGCACCAACATTGCACCAAGTACATTATTATGAAAATCGTAGGATAATGCCGAATATATTCCCCATATTGAGAAGAAATGCACAACGAATAAAGCCGGCAATGCCGTTGCTTTCTCAAACTGCAATAATGAGTATTTATATATGAAAAAGCCTCCAAATAATATGGCTGCTATTTGTATGACAAGCAAAGTATATGAGCCAAATACGTAGTATAAAGGCGAATAAAATATGGTGATTAGTGAAAAATGGTTTGCCAAAAAAGGCTGTTCTACGCCGGCAATGTCTAAGGTATAAACGGCGTTGCGAAAATGCGAAAAATAATACACGGCATGGTTAAAC